>Ga0307421_1000907_pt1 | contig 18745 bp, 31 predicted proteins | sample SalMarWE160270MG_FD_202163 | JGI IMG/M metagenome (GOLD analysis project Ga0307421, IMG submission 202163) | Salt marsh sediment microbial communities from the Plum Island Ecosystem LTER, Massachusetts, United States - WE1602-70 | ecosystem: Environmental > Aquatic > Marine > Intertidal zone >...
CTTGAATTACCCAGTGGTGTTGAGGTAGAAATTAAAGTCTAAATTATTTGAAAAGTAATATATTATGCCAGGATTAATTGGAAAGAAGGTCGGAATGACATCGGTTTTCGATGAAAAGGGTGAAAATATACCCTGTACTGTACTGGAAGCCGGGCCATGTGTCATAACCCAGATCAAAAGCAAAGATAGTGACGGTTATACCGCTGTTCAGTTAGCCTTTGATGAAAAGAAGGAAAAGACTACTACAAAGGCTATGCTGGGGCATTTCAAAAAGGCGAATACAAGTCCGAAACGAAAGATCGTTGAATTGCGTGGATTTGTAAAGGACTGGAAAGTGGGAGATACCATAACAGTAGATTATTTTAAGAATGATGTCTGGCTTGATGTAACAGCTACATCAAAGGGGAAAGGTTTTCAGGGTGTTGTAAAACGGTATAATTTCAGGGGAGTTAACGATGCTACACATGGACAGCATAACCGGAACAGGGCTCCGGGTTCATTGGGAGCTTCATCATATCCCTCTAGAGTGTTTAAAGGTATGCGTATGGCAGGGCAGCACGGGGCAAAAAGCACAAAAGTTTTGAACCTGAAAATTGTGAAGATCCTCCCGGAGAAAAACCTTATGTTACTGAAAGGTTCCGTTCCCGGTTCACGGGGCTCATATGTTGTAATTGAAAGTCCTGATCGGATTTAAATATTTGTAAAAAATGAAGAAATTAGCAGTATTAAATAGTTCGGGTGAAGATACAGGGAGGAAGGCAGACCTGCAGGATTCCGTGTTTGGGATCCAGCCTAATGATCATGCTATATACCTCGATGTGAAGCAATATCTTGCCAATAGACGTCAGGGAACGCATAAAACCAAAGAACGGGCTGAAATCGCGGGAAGTACACGCAAGATCAAAAGACAAAAAGGTACGGGAACAGCACGTGCAGGAAGTATAAAGTCACCGATATTCAGGGGCGGTGGAAGGACATTCGGACCCCGGCCGCATGATTACAGGTTTAAGCTGAACAAGAAAGTAAAGCAGCTTGCCCGGAAATCAGCCTTAACATATAAAGCCAATAACGACAGCATTAAAGTAGTGGAAGATTTTCAGTTTGAAAATCCTAAAACCAGGGAGTTCGCGGGGATAATGAAAAATCTGAAGATCGAAGGAAACAAGGTGCTGCTTGTTCTCAATGATTTGAACAGAAACCTTTTCCTGTCTTCGAGAAACATTCCCGATACCAGGGTAATAACCCTTTCAGGGTTAACTACCTATGATATTATGAACAGTTCAATAGTTTGCTTCGTTGAAAGCTCACTTGAAATGTTGCAGAAGGACGAGAAATAAAACGAGTATAACGATAGTTCAAAATGGATATTTTAGTAAAACCCATAGTAACTGAAAAAATGACTGCCCAGATGGAGGATGATAACCGGTATGGTTTTATCGTGGATAAGAGGGCAAATAAGATCCAGGTAAAAAATGCAGTCGAAGAAATGTATGGTGTGACAGTAGCATCAGTGAATACAATGGTATATTCCGGTAAAAAAAGATCGCGTTATACAAAAGGCGGGATCATTCATGGAAAGACCAAAGCGGTAAAGAAGGCTATTGTTACTTTAGCAGAAGGTGATACAATTGATTTTTATAGCAATATTTAATAGGTAAATATGGCAGTAAGAAAATTAAAGCCTGTTACACCAGGCCAAAGACATAAAGTGATCGGAACTTTTCAGGAAATAACAAAATCAACTCCTGAAAAATCATTACTGAAACCGCTGAAAAAATCCGGCGGAAGGAATAATTACGGGCGAATGACCACGCGGTATCTTGGCGGTGGTCATAAAAAGCGGTACAGGTCGATTGATTTCAACCGTGATAAAGACGGGATTGCAGCAGTTGTCAAATCAATTGAATACGATCCTAACCGCACGGCACGCATAGCGCTGTTGGTTTATGAAGACGGTGAAAAGAGGTATATAATTGCTCCCAACGGATTAAAGGTAGGCCAGACTGTCAGATCAGGCAAGGGTATAGCTCCGGAAATCGGAAATACACTTTCTCTTTCTGAGATACCTTTGGGAACGCTGGTACATAATATAGAACTTCGTCCCGGGCAGGGTGGTGTAATGGCCAGAAGTGCAGGTTCTTACGCGCAGCTTACCTCACGTGACGGTAAGTACGCGATTGTTAAATTACCCAGCGGGGAATCAAGGATGGTGTTAACAAACTGTAAGGCAACTGTAGGCACTGTGTCGAATACTGACCATGCCCTTGAACGTTCGGGTAAAGCCGGCAGAAAAAGATGGATGGGACGCAGGCCAAGGGTACGCGGTGTTGCTATGAACCCTGTTGACCATCCGATGGGTGGTGGTGAAGGAAGGGCTTCAGGAGGGCACCCGAGATCCCGGTCAGGTGTGATCGCGAAAGGATATAAAACCCGGTCACCGAAAAAAGCATCGAATAAATATATCATTGAAAGAAGAAAGACTAAATAAACAAGAATAACATGAGTCGTTCATTAAAAAAAGGTCCTTTTATTGACTATAAGCTTGAGAAGAGAGTGATGGAAATGAACCAGGGAGGGAAAAAATCGGTTATAAAAACCTGGTCCAGAAGGTCTGTCATTTCACCCGATTTTGTAGGACATACCATAGCCGTACATAACGGGAATAAGTTTATACCGGTTTATATTACTGAAAATATGGTAGGACATAAACTGGGTGAATTTTCACCTACCCGTATTTTCAGGGGACACGGAGGGAAACAACGATAATCAGATAAAGAATAAACTATCATGGGTGCAAGAAAGCGCAACAGAGCAGAGCAATTAAAAGAACAGAAGAAAAATAAATATTTTGCAGTACTAAGGAATTGTCCTACTTCACCGCGAAAAATGAGGCTGGTAGCAGATATGATAAGAGGAGTGGAAGTAAATCATGCTCTGGATCTTTTAAAATACAGTTCTAAGGAAGCATCGCGGGCAATGGAAAAATTATTGCTTTCAGCGATAGCAAACTGGCAGAGCAAGAATGAAAGTGCCAAGATTGAAGAAAGCAACCTTTATGTAAAAGAAATACTTGTCGATCAGGCAAGAACTTTAAAACGTATCCGGCCCGCGCCGCAGGGAAGGGCACACAGGATAAGGAAGCGTTCAAATCATGTTACCATAGCGGTTGACAGCATGAAAAAGCCTGATGTCATTGAAGAGAAAGAGGAAGCAACAAAAGAAAAAGCGAATTAAATTAATAATATATTAATGGGACAAAAAGTCAATCCGATAGGAAACAGATTGGGGATCATTAAAGGATGGGATTCAAACTGGTTTGGCGGGGATGATTATTCCGAAAAGCTGACCGAAGACCATAAGATCCGGGAATATCTCAATGCAAGGCTGGCAAAAGCGAGCATCTCAAAGATTATTATCGAGCGCACACTGAAGCTTATCACAGTAACGGTGAATACGGCCCGCCCCGGAATAATAATAGGAAAGGGCGGCCAGGAAGTGGATAAGCTGAAAGAAGAGCTTAAAAAGATCACAAATAAGGAAGTTCAGATCAATATTTTTGAAGTAAAAAGACCCGAGCTGGATGCTACAATAGTGGCCAATAATATTGCCCGACAGGTTGAAGGCAAGATCTCCTACCGGAGAGCTATTAAAATGGCTATGGCATCCACCATGAGAATGGGAGCCGAAGGTATTAAAGTACTTATCTCCGGACGCCTTGGTGGTGCTGAAATGGCTCGTTCGGAGATGTATAAAGAAGGAAGAACACCTTTGCATACATTAAGAGCAGATATTGATTATGCACTTGCCGAGGCACTCACTAAAGTGGGCCTGATAGGTATTAAAGTATGGATCTGCAAAGGGGAGATATATGGCAAAAGAGACTTGTCTCCGAATATTGGTGCAAAAAGTGCCAAGCCAAAACCGGGTATGAAGAAGAGAAGAAAATAAAGATATATTAATTACTTTATCGAAGTAAACTGAAGTATCATGTTACAACCGAAAAAAACAAAATACAGGAGAAGGCAAAAAGGACGCATGAAAGGTAATGCCCAAAGGGGAAACCAGCTAGCTTTTGGCTCTTTTGGTATCAAAACTTTGCAGGAGGCCTGGATAACGGGTAGACAAATTGAGGCGGCACGCCAGGCTGTTACACGTCATATGAAAAGGGAAGGGCAGATATGGATCAGGATATTTCCTGATAAGCCCATTACCAAAAAGCCGGCAGAAGTACGGATGGGTAAAGGTAAAGGTGCCCCTGAAGGTTTTGTGGCACCTGTAACACCGGGAAGGATGATCATGGAGGCAGAAGGTGTTCCTTATGAAGTTGCAAAGGAAGCTTTGCGTCTGGCTGCTCAGAAACTTCCTGTAACAACAAAATTTGTTGTGCGGCGTGATTATAATTATGTTGAAGAATAATTCAAAATATAACTTTATATAAAGATAAATACAGATGAAACCCTCACCATTACGATAAAATTGCATAATGTATACAAAGACAAATGGATATGAATATAAAATTGAGGTACAAAATATTGCATGGTGGGGGTTCACCGAGCACCTTATTAAATTATTAATTCGCGAGGTAACAACCGATCCCGCGTTAGCGGGAGAGCTCGTGAACACCATTTAAAATTAACAAAATGTGAACAAATACCACAAACATTGATTAAAGGATTAATAATTTGTAAACCGGAACATTAATTATATTATATACAGATGAAATCTTCAGAAATAAGGGAATTAACTATAAAGGAAATTGAAGAGAGGCTGGATAACGAAAAGAGCTTTTTAGCCAAACAAAAACTGAATCATGCCATTTCTCCTCTTGATAATCCTTTAAAGATGAGGAGTTCCCGAAAGAATATTGCCCGCTTACAAACTATTTTGCGGGAGAAAGCAAAAAATGAAAATAAGAATAGCTAAACTTCAATAATGGAAAAGAGAAATATTCGTAAAGAACGTATCGGGATAGTTACCAGTAATAAAATGGGAAAATCCATCGTGGTTGCTGTAAAAAGAAAAGTGAAGCATCCCATATACGGTAAATTTGTGAACAAGACCAAAAAGTTTATGGTACATGATGAGTCGAACGATTGTAATATCGGGGATCAGGTGCGCGTAATGGAAACCCGTCCGCTGAGTAAAAACAAAAGTTGGAGATTAGTTGAAATTATCGAAAGGGCTAAGTAATCATGATACAACAAGAAAGCAGATTATCGGTTGCAGATAATAGTGGTGCCAAAGAGGTGCTTTGCGTCAGAGTCCTGGGAGGTACCGGAAAAAAATATGCAAGCATTGGCGATAAGATCATTGTGACAGTAAAAAGCGCCATACCTTCGGGTGAAATAAAAAAAGGCACGGTCAGTAAAGCTGTGGTAGTCAGAACAAACAAAGAAATAAGGCGTACTGACGGATCATATATCAGGTTTGATGATAATGCCTGTGTGTTACTAACAAATATTGAAGAAATAAGAGGTACGCGTATTTTTGGTCCTGTTGCCAGGGAATTAAGAGACGGGTTTATGAAAATTGTTTCACTGGCACCCGAGGTGCTGTAAAAAATTAAAATTCAGATCGATGCAAAAAAAGACCCATATAAAAAAAGGTGATACTGTTTTTGTAATTACAGGAGAATACAAAGGACAAAAAGGAAGAGTGCTTGAAATTGCTCGCGGGAAAAGCCGCGCGGTAGTTGAAGGTGTTAATATGGTATCAAAGCATAGTAAACCTGATGCAAATAATCCGCAGGGCGGGATTATTAAAAAAGAAGCTCCTGTGAATTTATCAAACCTGTTGCTGGTGGATCCTTCATCAGGTGAACCGACCAGAGTCGGTCGCAGATTGAACAGTAAAGGAAAATTAGTCAGATATTCTAAAAAATCAGGAGAGGAGATCAAGTAATGGATTATGTACCTACTCTTAAGAAAAGATATGATGAAAATATCGTACCTGCACTGACCAAAGAATTTGGTTACAAAAGCATTATGCAGGTACCCAGGCTTAAAAAGATTGTCCTTAACCAGGGTGTTGGCCAGGCAGTTGCTGATAAAAAGCTGATTGACATAGCCGAGGAAGAGCTAACGCTGATCGCCGGACAAAAGGCAGTACAGACATTATCAAAGAAGGACATTTCAAATTTCAAGCTGAGGAGGAAAATGCCTATCGGTGTTAAGGTTACGCTTCGGAGGGAACGTATGTATGAATTCCTGGAAAGGTTGATCAGTGTTGCCCTGCCGCGTATTCGTGATTTTAATGGTGTAACCAGTAAGCTTGATGGAAGAGGCAACTATACACTGGGGATCCAGGAACAGATTATTTTCCCTGAGATTGACATTGATAAAATCAATAAGATTATTGGAATGGAAGTAACATTTGTTACAACGGCCGATACCGATGAAGAAGGTTATGCCCTGCTCAGGGAATTTGGCATACCATTTAAAAATATTAAACGAGGTTAACAACATGGCTAAAGAATCAATGAAGGCTCGCGAAGTAAAGCGTAAGAAAATGATTGACAAATACGCTGAGAAAAGAGCAAGACTGAAAGCTGAGGGTGATTACCAGGCATTGAGCCGCTTGCCCAGGAATTCAAATCCTATCAGGATGCATAACCGGTGCAAATTAACGGGCAGGCCAAAGGGATATATCCGGCAGTTCGGGATCAGCAGGATAACGTTCAGGGAGATGGCTTCACAGGGTCTAATCCCGGGAATTAAGAAGGCAAGTTGGTAATAATTAAGTATAGACAAATAACAAAATAAAATGACAGATCCGATTGCAGATTATTTAACCAGAATCAGAAATGCCATAATGGCACATCATAGGGTGGTGGAAATACCCGCGTCCAATTTAAAAAAGGATATGACAAAAATTCTTTTTGAAAAAGGATACATATTGAATTATAAGTTTGTTGATGATAACACCCAGGGAATTATTAAGATAGCCCTTAAATATCATCCGGAAACAAAACTGTCCGCCATCAAAAAGCTTGAAAGGATCAGTAAGCCGGGCTTGAGAAAATATACCGGCGGCACCAATGTTCCCAGGGTGTTAAATGGTCTGGGGATTGCCATTTTGTCTACCAGCATGGGAGTGATGACAGATAAGGAAGCGCGGAAGGAAAAAGTTGGTGGTGAAGTATTGTGTTACGTATATTAAATTGGAGGAATTCAAATGTCGAGGATAGGAAAATTACCGATTGATTTACCAGAGGGTGTTTCTGTATCTGTAAATGACGATAATACGGTACAGGTAAAAGGGCCGAAAGGTGAATTGAACCAGAAAGTTGATCCCGATATCAAGGTTGAACTTAAAGAAAACCAGATTATCATCTCAAGGCCCACTGAACAGAAAAGGCACAAATCTCTTCATGGATTATACAGGGCTTTGTTATATAATATGGTTAAAGGTGTATCTGACGGTTATAGTCTTCAGCAGGAGTTGGTTGGTGTTGGTTTTAAGGCTGAAGCAAAGGGACAGATACTGGAACTTTCGGTTGGTTATTCGCATGATATTCATATTATGCTTCCCGAGGAGATCAAGGTGGAAGCCAAAACAGAACGAAGAAGCAATCCTGTAATAACCCTTTCCAGTGCAGATAAACAATTGCTCAATCAGGTCGCGGCGAAGATCAGGTCACTGAGGCCGCCGGAGCCATACAAAGGGAAAGGTATAAAATTTGTAGGAGAGTATATCCGCAAAAAAGCAGGGAAATCTGCAAGTGTATAAATTAATACGGTAAATGATTGAATCATGGCTTTAAGTAAGCATAAAAGAAGGCGCAGAATTAAACTCAGGATCCGGAAAAGGATCATAGGTACGCAGGTAAAACCAAGGATGACGGTTTTCCGGAGCAACAAACAAATATATGTTCAGTTGATTAATGATGCCGATGGCAGAACATTGGTCACAGCATCATCGCTGAACAAGGAAATTTTGGAAAAAAAGAAAATTACAAAAATTGATCAGGCCAAACTGGTTGGCAAACTGGCTGCCGATAACTCAAAACAGGCAGGTATAGAAAATGTTGTGTTCGATCGCAATGGTTATTTATATCACGGAAGAGTTAAAGCTCTGGCTGAAGCAGCCAGAGAAGGCGGATTAAAATTTTAACAAATTATGGCTAAAAGTATCAGAAAGGTTAAAACTACAGATCTTGATTTAAAAGACCGGTTGGTAAGTATTCAGCGGGTAACAAAGGTCACAAAAGGCGGCCGTACATTTAGTTTTTCAGCAATTGTTGTTGTGGGAAACGAAGACGGAATTGTCGGATTTGGCCTGGGGAAAGCAAATGAAGTAACTACAGCAATCGCTAAAGGAATTGAGGACGCTAAGAAAAACCTTATAAGGGTTCCTGTGATCAATGGTACCATACCGCACGAACAACTGTCAAAATACGGAGGAGCGGTTGTCTTTATTAAACCTGCTTCCAATGGTACGGGTGTTGTTGCAGGGGGAGCCATGCGTGCAGTACTGGAAAGTGTGGGCATAAAAGATGTCCTGGCAAAATCAAAAGGATCATCAAACCCGCATAATCTCGTGAAAGCTACTTTTAATGCCTTGCTGGAGCTTCGTGATGCAAACACGATCGCGCGACAACGTGGTATTAGTCTCGAAAAAGTATTCAACGGATAATAAGCAGTAAAAATGTCTAAAGTAAAGATAACACAGATCAGAAGTAAGATCGGAAGTACACAACGGCAAAAGCTTACCCTGGAGGCTCTTGGTCTTAAAAAAATGCACGGTTCTGTAGAGTTGGAAGCAACACCACAGGTACAGGGAATGGTTAATAAAGTCAAACATTTAGTTACGGTACAGGAACTATAAATTGAAGTACATTATGGATTTAAGTAATTTACAACCTGCAAAGGGCTCGGTAAGAGGTTCGAGAAGAATTGGAAGAGGTCAGGGTTCGGGAAGAGGCGGAACCTCCACAAGGGGACATAAGGGAGCTAAATCACGATCGGGATACAAAAAGCGGTTCGGATTCGAAGGTGGTCAGATGCCATTGCAACGACGTGTTCCTAAATTTGGCTTTACGAATATTAACAGAAAGGAATTTAAAGCGATAAATATCAGTGCTATTCAGAAACTGGCTGACAAAAAGAAACTATCGGTGATCGATTTTCAAACATTGTTTGAAGCAGGACTTGTACAGAAAAACGATCTCGTTAAAATACTTGGTAACGGTGAGATCACCTCGAAACTTGAGGTAAAGGCTCATGCCTTTTCCAAGTCAGCAATTAAAGCCATTGAAGCTCTTGAAGGAAATGCTGTAAAAATTTGATTTTATGAAATCCTCAGCGGTCGGTTCACCAGGCATCTTATTAAATTATTAATTTGCAGGGTAACGAATACCACAAGCATTGACTAAAAGGATTAATAATTTGTAAACCAGAACATTAATTATATTATACGTGAAAGCATTTATCGAGACCATAAAAAACATTTTCAGAATTGAGGATCTGCGTACCCGTATACTTTATACCCTTGGTATTTTGCTTATATACCGGCTGGGTTCGAATGTAGTATTGCCCGGCGTTGACCCGTCAAAATTACAACTTTTGCAACAAAGAACATCCGAAGGGGTACTTGGGATACTTGACATGTTTTCAGGAGGGGCATTTTCCAATGCATCTATTTTTGCACTGGGTATCATGCCTTATATTTCTGCTTCTATTGTTGTTCAGTTGCTGGGTATAGCCGTACCATATTTTCAGCGTCTTCAAAAGGAAGGAGAAAGCGGCAGACGCAAGATCAATCAAATCACACGATATCTTACTTTGATAATTCTGTTCGTGCAGGCACCGGGATATCTGACCCAGATACCACCTGAGGCCCGTGTATTGCCCGGAACCTTCTTTACCATTTCGTCCGTTATCATACTGACAACAGGTACGATGTTTGTGATGTGGCTCGGTGAAAGAATAACAGATAAAGGAATAGGAAACGGGATCTCGCTGATCATTATGATCGGTATTATTGCACGACTGCCTTTTGCCACGATTGGTGAATGGACTGCCCGGCTGGAAAGTCAGGGTGGCGGACTGGTAGCCTTTTTACTGGAAATTGTATTTTTGTTCCTTGTATTTGTGGTCAGCATTTTGCTTGTTCAGGGTACAAGGCGAATACCTGTGCAGTATGCAAAGCGCATAGTCGGGAATAAGCAATACGGGGGGGTGAGGCAGTATATTCCCCTAAAGGTAAATGCTGCTGGTGTTATGCCAATTATATTTGCACAGGCCATAATGTTTCTTCCACTGACTTTCGGACAGTACGGCGGAGAATCAATGTCTGGATTTGTAGCGGCCTTTGCAAATTTTACAGGCTTCTGGTATAATTTTACATTTGCCCTGCTGATCGTGTTATTTACCTATTTTTATACGGCAATAACAATTAACCCGACACAAATGGCAGAGGATATGAAGAAAAACGGCGGTTTTATTCCAGGGGTCAAACCTGGCAGGAAGACCGTGGAGTTTTTGGATACGATAATGTCAAGGATAACCTTCCCTGGATCACTCTTCCTTGCCCTTGTTGCCATATTGCCTGCTTTTGCTATGCTGGCGGGTGTTACAAGGGGGTTTGCACAGTTTTACGGGGGAACTTCGTTGTTGATCCTTGTTGGTGTAGTGCTTGACACATTGCAGCAGATTGAAAGTCACCTGCTAATGAGAAAATATGACGGCTTGATGAAGTCAGGCCGTATTAAAGGTCGTGCAGGCGGTGCTGCTGCTATGTAAAAAAAGTTTTTTGATGGGAAAAATAAAAACAGCAGAAGAGATTGAATTATTACGGAAGAGCAACGATCTGGTTTCAAAAACCCTTGCTAGCGTTGGTGAGTTGATAAAGCCGGGGGTCACGACAGAACTGCTTGACCGGCGGGCTGAGGAGTTTATCCGTGATCACGGTGCAGTACCCGGGTTTTTAGGTTACAGGGGATATCCGAAAACATTATGCACTTCAGTTAACAGTGAGGTTGTGCATGGTATTCCCTCGGGATATGAATTAAAGGAGGGCGATGTGATATCGGTTGATTGTGGGGTGTTATGGAACAAATATTACGGAGATACAGCATACACCTTTTCGGTGGGAGAGATAAACAGTAAGGAAAAAAAATTGTTAAAAACTACAGAGGAAGCGCTGTATAAGGGGATTGAAAATGCTGTGGCCGGTAAACGTACAGGAGATATAGGATATGCAATTCAGATTCATTGTGAGGAAGCAGGTTTTTCGGTTGTGCGGGAAATGGTAGGTCACGGACTGGGGAAGAGCATGCACGAATCACCCGAAGTTCCCAATTACGGTCGCAGGGGAAGTGGTGTAAAGCTAAAGGAAGGAATGGTTATTTGTATTGAACCTATGATCAACCTTGGAAGAAAAGAAATTGTACAATCAAATGACGGATGGACTATCAGGACTGCCGACCGTTCAACATCAGCTCATTATGAACTGGCAGTGGCGATCGGTAAAGAAAAAGCTGATATATTATCTACTTTTGAATATATTGAAAAATTGATCAATGCGAATTAATATCCCCTGGTATTAAATAAATTGCTTATGGCTAAACAACCTTCGATTGAGCAGGATGGTACAATTAAAGAAGCACTGTCAAACGCGATGTTTCGTGTAGAACTGGAAAACGGGCATATTATTACAGCTCATATTTCAGGCAAAATGAGAATGCACTATATTAAGATATTACCGGGAGACAAGGTAAAGGTTGAAATGTCTCCATATGATCTGACAAAAGGAAGAATAACATTCAGATATAAATAAAGGATAAATATTATACACATGAAAGTACGAGCATCTGTAAAAAAACGCACCTTTGATTGCAAGATCGTAAGAAGAAAAGGACGTTTATATGTGATTAACAAAAAAAATCCCAGGCACAAACAGCGTCAGGGATAGTAAACTGTAATACTGTAAAATAATTATAAATATATTTTTATGGCAAGAATAGTTGGTGTAGACTTACCAAGAAATAAACGTGGAGAAATAGGCCTTACCTATATTTATGGTATCGGTCAAAGCACTGCTCAAAAAATTCTTGATTCAGCCGGTGTGGACAGGAATATTAAAGTAGAGGAATGGACTGATGAACAGATCAGTAAGATCAGGCAAATTGTGAATGAAGGTTATAAAGTTGAAGGTGAGTTAAGGTCTTCAGTGCAGCTTAATATTAAAAGATTGATGGATATTGGTTGTTATCGTGGAATACGGCATCGTATCGGATTGCCGGTACGCGGTCAGAGCACAAAAAACAATGCACGTACCCGTAAAGGAAGAAGAAGAACGGTCGCGAACAAAAAGAAAGCTACAAAATAAGATTGAATTATGGCAAAAAAGACAGGATCATCACGAAGAAAAGTTGTACAGGTAGAGCCTGTTGGACAAGCTCACATACATGCTTCGTTTAATAACATCATTATTTCACTTACCAATAACCAGGGTCAGGTAATATCCTGGGCATCTGCCGGTAAGATGGGCTTCAGGGGTTCAAAGAAAAATACTCCTTACGCTGCCCAGATGGCTGCTCAGGAATGTGCAAAAGTAGCGTATGATCTTGGATTGCGAAAAGTCAAGGTGTTCGTGAAAGGGCCCGGTTCGGGAAGAGAATCTGCTATCCGTACAATTCATACTGCAGGTATTGAAGTAACAGAAATAGTTGATGTTACTCCACTTCCCCATAATGGTTGCCGGCCACCAAACAGAAGAAGGGTTTAACAGATAATACGTTTAAAATTTAAAAATTATATTATACAGAATGGCTAGATATACTGGACCAAGAACAAAAATTGCCCGAAAATTTGGCGATCCGATCTTCGGGGTTGATAAAAGCTTTGAAAAGAAGAATTATCCACCCGGAATGCACGGGATGAATAAACGAAGAAGAAAACTTTCAGAATATGGCGTTCAGCTTAAAGAAAAGCAGAAGGCAAAATACACATACGGTGTACTTGAAAAGCAGTTTGCCAATTTATTTAATAAAGCGACAAGCAGTAAGGGAGTTACCGGTGAGGTATTGCTCCAGCTTCTCGAGTCAAGGCTGGATAACGTAGTGTACAGGCTTAATATTGCACCTACAAGAGCAGCTGCAAGACAACTTGTTACGCACCGGCATATTGTTGTAAACGGAGAAATTGTAAATATTCCTTCCTATTTGCTTCGCCCGGGCGATATAGTTGAAATCCGTGAAAGATCAAAAGCACTGGAAGTTATTAATGACTCATTGTCCGGCAGGGGAGTCAGGTATTCCTGGCTGGAATGGGATTCAGATCAAATGGCCGGCAAATTTTTAAACCGTCCCGAACGTGAAGAGATCCCTGAAAATATAAAAGAACAATTAATAGTAGAATTGTATTCTAAATAAAATAATAATTCTGAATTTATGGCAATTTTAGCATTTCAGAAACCCGACAAAGTCATTATGATAGACTCGGACGATAATTCCGGCAAGTTTGAATTTCGTCCTCTTGAACCTGGCTACGGCATTACCATTGGGAATGCATTACGCAGGATACTTCTGTCTTCTTTAGAGGGTTACGCGATAACAACAATTAAGATCGAAGGTGTGGAACATGAGTTTTCTTCAATTACAGGTGTGATTGAGGATGTTACCGAAATAATTCTTAACCTGAAGCAAATACGGTTTAAAAAGCAGATCGAAGATGTTGATGATGAAAGAGTAACTGTTTCAATATCGGGTCAGGAAGTATTTAAAGCCGGAGACCTGAACAAGTTTCTGAGTAGCTTTGAGGTATTAAACCCCGATCTGGAGATCTGTCATATGGAAACTGATGTTGACCTGCAGATGGAGGTTAGCATAAATAAAGGCAGGGGGTACGTTCCGGCTGAAGAGAATAAGCCTTTGGACGGTGAATTCGGTTTAGTACCCATAGATTCCATATTCACACCGGTTAAGAACGTAAAATACGCGATTGAGAATTACCGGGTTGAGCAGAAAACAGACTATGAAAAGTTGATCATCGAGATCGTGACCGATGGTTCTGTTCATCCTAAGGATGCCCTAAAGGAAGCCGCGAAAATTCTTATCTATCATTTTATGCTGTTTTCGGATGAAAAGATTACACTCGATACGGATGAACGATCGGCAAATGAAGAATTTGATGAGGAAGTGCTGCACATGAGGCAGTTATTGAAAACCAAGCTGGTGGATCTGGACTTGTCAGTGCGGGCACTGAATTGCCTCAAGGCTGCTGAAGTGGATACACTGGGAGATCTGGTGAAATTCAATAAGAACGATCTTCTGAAATTCAGGAATTTTGGTAAAAAGTCACTTACCGAGCTGGATGAACTGTTATCAGGTATGAACCTGAATTTTGGCATGGATATTTCACGTTATAAACTTGACAAAGATTAATTAGTGTCTGTCCATAATGTACAATATCCGCGTTGCTGTCAAAATTTTAAATCCTTGAATATCAAAGTATAATGCGGTTTAAAATTTTCGCGCACCCTGATCTCTAACATTTTGAACAAACACTAAGACTTAATAAACAAACACTAATTAATGTTTCTGATTACCGGGAAATAAATTTGATATAGAAAATGCGACACAGAAAGAGTTTTAATCATTTAGGGCGGAAAAAAGGGCACCGGGAAGCCATGTTGGCAAATATGGCCAATTCGCTGATCATGCACAAGAAGATCCGTACAACTACAGCAAAAGCTAAAGCACTGCGTGGTTTTGTCGAGCCCCTTATTACAAAATCAAAGGATGACTCCACGCGTTCAAGAAGGATTGTGTTCAGTCAGCTAAAAGATAAGGATGCTGTTACCGAATTGTTCAGGGAAGTATCTCCTAAAATAATCAACAGACCGGGAGGTTATACACGGATATTAAAAACCGGTACCCGGCTTGGAGATAATGCCGATATGTGTATTATTGAGCTGGTTGATTATAATGAGAATTTGCTTGCACAAAAAGAGGAAACCAAAACAAAAACACGCCGCAGAAGGAGAGGATCAGGCAAGAAAGGCGATACAGCACAACCTGATCAACAGGTAGCCCAGGAACAAAAAGCTCAGCATTCCGGGGAAAGCAAAGAGAAAAAGCCTGATGAATCTAAAGAAACTTCCGGCGGGCATACTGGTGCAGGTCAGACAGCAGAAATATCTGCTGAACAAATAGAAGAAAAACCTGGTGAAAAGGCAGAAGTAAAGGTTGAGGAGAAGGCAGAGGATAAATCAGATGAAAAACCTGATGAGGCTGGTATAGGAAAGAAGGAAGAAGAAAAGAAAAAGAGTGAAGAAGGCAGTGGATCGAAAAATATGCAGGAAGGAGCTTCAGAGAATAAAGAAGATAATAAAGATGATCAACAGGAAGAGAGTGAAAAGAAAGAGTAGTTTTATTCTGACATTCTTAAAATATGTTGTTGAAGGGATAAGGGAATGCCGGCTTTATCCCTTTTTTATTAATTTATAAATTATATTATCCATTTTAAAACAAAATACAATTATGGGACAAATAGCCAATATTCATGCTCGTGAAATACTTGATTCACGAGGCAATCCGACCATTGAAACCGAAGTGATCCTGGCAAGTGGTTTTATGGGCCGCGCTGCTGTACCTTCGGGTGCCTCAACAGGTGAAAATGAAGCCCTTGAAATGCGTGACGGGGATAAAAAACGATATCTGGGGAAAGGTGTACTGAAAGCTGTGAAAAATGTAAATGATATCATCGCGAAAGAGCTGATCGGAATGAACGCTCTTGATCAGACTGCAATTGATAAAAAGATGATTAAGCTTGACGGTACAAAAACAAAAAGTAAACTGGGTGCAAATGCTATTCTTGGAGTATCCCTTGCTATAGCAAAGGCTGCTGCCGAATATCATGGCTTGCCATTATACCGCTATATCGGGGGCACAAACGCCAAAATCCTCCCTGTACCGATGATGAATATTATCAACGGGGGTTCGCATTCGGATGCGCCGATCGCCTTTCAGGAGTTTATGATCAGACCGGTAGGAGCAGAAACATTCAGTGAAGGTTTGAGAATGGGAGCTGAAGTATTCCATTCACTTAAGAAAGTTTTAAAATCCAGGGGATTGAGTACTGCAGTAGGTGATGAAGGTGGTTTTGCCCCTAATCTGGAGGGAACCGAAGATGCTCTTGATTCTATTATTACAGCGGTTAAAGAAGCCGGATACAAGCCCGGAAGGAAATCAGAAGGGGGTGATGTATCCATTGCCCTTGATTGCGCGGCCTCCGAGTTTTATGAGGACGGGAAATACAACTATGCCAAATTTGAAGGTGACAAGGGCGTAGTAAGGACACGGGAAGAGCAGGCTGATTATCTTACAGAGCTGATAGGAAAGTATCCTATCGATTCTATTGAAGATGGAATGGATGAAGGTGACTGGGACGGATGGAAAATCCTTAATGACAAGATCGGCGATAAATGCCAGCTGGTGGGAGATGATATATTTGTGACCAATATTGAGTTTTTAAAGAAAGGTATTGAAATGGGATGTGCTAATTCAATATTGATCAAAGTGAACCAGATAGGTTCACTATCAGAAACTCTGGATGCCATTGAAATGGCACATCGTGCAGGTTTTACAACAGTTACATCACACAGATCCGGTGAAACGGAGGATTCTACTATTGCCGATATTGCAGTGGCCACAAATTCGGGCCAGATAAAAACAGGTTCATTAAGCCGTTCAGACAGAATGGCAAAGTATAATCAGTTATTGAGGATTGAGGAAGAATTGGGTGATATTGCCGTTTACGGATACGAAAAGTAAAACAGTTTTGGGTCTGCTTTTTCAGCGGACCCTGAATAAAATTACAAAAAAGCTGCCATGGATGGTGGCTTTTTTTGTTTTTTGCCTGATTATTTTTATTTTTTCACACGGTACGAGTATTCCTAATCAAATAAAAAATTGTAACTTAAACCTGAGTTGGGTAGGTTAAATTAATTGATAACCAACACGAATATAGACAAACTAACGGATTACCAATGAGGAGGGTGAGTTTTATATTTTATTTCACGTTGTTTTTATTACTCCCTTTTATAGTTAAAGGTAATCCGCAGATTACATCATATTCCCTGGCTGACGGGCTGTCCCAAACTACAATTACAGACCTGTGCCTTGATAATAAGGGGTTTTTATGGATAGGGACCAATGACGGATTAAACCGCTATGACGGATACGAATTTAAAGTTTTTTATCATGATCCGAAAGACCGGAATTCCATTTCAAATAATCATATATTATCTATTCAGCAGGATAAGGAAGATAATATATGGCTGGCAACTGCCGGAGGATTAAATTTATTCAATTACAGAACAGGAAGGTTTTCAAAAGTAAAACTAAGTCATCCCGATTATCCCGGGGAAGCTATTCCACAAAAAATACTCCTTGACAGAAGCAATAATACTATATTATGTATTGCCCGTGATTTTATTGCAAGGATTAAAAGCAACGGTGAACCTGCTTTGTTCATGAGGATACAACAATCTGACAATGCGGATATTCTTTTTACCACACCTACTATCAGAAAGCATCCATACCGGAACGAGTTTTTCCTGTCAAACGGATCAGACATTTATAAACTGGATACAAGTAATGTTTTATCGAAAATATATCTTGAATTTGACAAAGAAAAGCATGTAATTCATAGTTTTTATGTTGATTTTGCATCTTCCCTGTGGATCGCTACCGAAGGTATTTTTTACCGGTTTAACAGCAAAAACGGGAAAGTGGAAAAAAAGCTTTATACCAGTAAGGAGCATTCGGGTGACAGTTATATTATCCGGTCAATTTATAAGCGCAATGATGGTGTATTTATTTTGGGTACGAACCGGGGGATAAAACTGTATGACCCGAATAACATCAGCAAACCGCATAATCCTGTATATCCCGAAGGAATGTCAGTACCCTTAAGAGAAGCTACGGTCAGCAATATCATTAAAGATGAATCCAATAATTATTGGTTTGGCTCCTCTAACGGGCTTTTTAAATATATTAATCGAAAGAATCCTTTCCATAATTATTCAAAGGATAATTTACCGGGTTTGCCAAATGATTGTATTACTGCTTTGTATAAAACAGATGATCATGTGTGGGCGGGGAATCAGAATGCGGGTTTAAGTATTATTGATTTAGGAACAAACAGGGTTAAACGTTTTTATAAGGAGCATGCCAATCCTGCCTTCCGGCTGGAAGACAACAGGGTTAATATTATTTACGAATCGGGAAAAGGAGAACAGTTTCTTGGTATGAGTGATGCATGTGCAGTATTTGATAAGAGGGAACACAGATTTGTCCCCTTGCATGAAAAATATGCTGAGATCTCTGCCGGGTTGTTTGACGGAGTGCAAATTTTTGCTATGTGTGAAGGTGAAAATGAAAGGATATGGTTCGGTACTTCGAATGGACTGGTATGCTGGAACAGGATGGATAAATCTGTCGGGCATTATTTTACCCGTAATGATTCACTTTCACTGCAGGTTTTCAGCTTGAATGAGGGTAATGATAATATGTTATGGCTGGGGACAAACAGGGGATTGATCAGGACAAATTCAATAAATCATAAATATATTGCTTTAACAGGCATTGATTTGTATGACCAGGATCCGGGACTAAATATATATTCAGTATATTTTGATCAGGCTGAAAACAAGGTCTGGGCGGGGACAGAAAACGGACTTTACCGTTACGACCCTGAAAGTGATGATCATTTATTGTTTGACGAGGATCACGGAATGG
>Ga0307421_1000908_pt1 | contig 18731 bp, 14 predicted proteins | sample SalMarWE160270MG_FD_202163 | JGI IMG/M metagenome (GOLD analysis project Ga0307421, IMG submission 202163) | Salt marsh sediment microbial communities from the Plum Island Ecosystem LTER, Massachusetts, United States - WE1602-70 | ecosystem: Environmental > Aquatic > Marine > Intertidal zone >...
TGCAGCAGCATGTGTGTCCCCTACGCCCACAGCAATCCCCACGGTGACACCGGTGGAGTCGCCGCAGATCGACCGCTGGCCCGTCCCGGGGGAGGTGATCGTCCACCCGCTGGACTCGCTCCCTGCACGCGACCCCAACTCCAGCAGCGCGCGGCAGGTCGACCTGCGCATGAAGGACTAGTCGGGGCTGGACCTGAGCGACTCCCTCGACGACCTGCTCTGTGCCACGTTCGACGACTGGACGGCCTGGCCGCCGGACGAACGCATGCCGGATGGCTTCGACCGCCAGCTGATCTACGAACTAGGCGCGAACCCTGGGCTGGGCGTGCGCTCGCTCCACGAGCAGGGTATCACCGGTCGGGGTGTGAGTATCGCCATCGTCGACCAGGTTCTCCCGCTCGAGCACCAGGAGTATGCGGACCGTGTGCGCCTGTACAGGGAGATAGCCGTTCGTCCGGGGACCGAACCCCAGATGCATGGTTCGGCCGCAGCCTCGATTGCGGTTGGCGACACGGTGGGTGTGGCACCTGAGGCAAGTCTTTACTACTTCGCCACCTGGCTGTTCGATACAGATGATCCCGGCAGGCAGAAACATCATCGCCACTACGCGGAGGCGGTGAGAGAGATCGTTGAGCTTAACGAGGAGCTGCCGGAGGATGAGAAGATCCGCGTCGTCGCCATGGAGACGGGGAGGGCGACGGCAGCGGCGGCTACCAGGAGATCACCGAAGCCGTGGAGGAGGCGAAGGCGGCCGGTATGCTCGTCGTCAGCTCCAGTATCGACGAGTCTCATGGCTTGTTCTTCCACGGCATGGGGCGCTCGCCTCTGAGCGACCCGGAGGAGTTCGAGTCGTACGGTCCGGGTTACTGGTGGGTTGACTCCTTCTTCGAAGGGTGGGACACTACAGGATGGCTGATGATCCCCATGGACTCCCGGACTACGGCCGCCCCCGACGGCGCCGACGCTTACGTCTTCTACCGCTTCGGCGGTCTCAGCTGGGCTATCCCCTACGTCGCCGGTGTCTATGCCCTGGCTGCCCAGGTTGACCCCACGATCACGCCCGACCGCTTCTGGTCCTTGGCGCTGGACATCGGGCGGATGATCGAGTTGGAGCGCGGTGGCGTGACCAAGGTGTTCGGGCCGATCGTCGATCCAGTCGCGCTGGTAGACGCCTTGCGGAGCGAGTGATGTAGCGTTCTGACCAGGAGCCGTCCCCGCTAGCCATCAGGAGCAGGCTCCACCTGCCCTTGTCCACACCCTGGCCTTCGCTGCGGCGAAGGGCCAGGGTGTTTGCGTTCCTTGGGGCTGCGTTTGCCGCTCCATCTGTCCCAGCGCATCCCTGGCCGTACGGAACATAACGTCTCGATGTATTCCTGGCCGCGTCTGGCGCTCTGTATCTATGGAAAGCGAAGGGTTTCTTCCCAGGAAGTGTCGCGGTACAGCCGCAGATGCCAGGAGGGCTCGCCAGGTATCGACATAATGTAGGCATGGTTTCCTGCGGAGGATGAGAGGCCGCGGCGCAGAGACGGGCGGGGCGGCAGGAGCTTTGCCGCACGTCCGTTTCTTGTGTGCTGTGCACCTGGAGTGGTCTACACGGCGAGGAATGACCAGCGCAGCGGCGTGATGGAGAAGTGACCCACGGTAATGATCGACAAGGTACGAGGCAAGGGCGTCCCATGGGCCTGGGGCGCTGTCTCGGAAGAAGGGGGGTGGTTCGGCCACGGTACTGATCAGCGCAGAGAACTCAGGGTTGACGGGCTTCCGTCACTCAGTACAGGCGCAAGGACCATTACTCTAGAGAGGAGAGAAGTATGAGACGGCAACGTACAGTCTACCTGGCCATTGCTGTTGCCCTGATGCTCGCACTGCTGCCGGTTCAGATCGCGCTGGCGGTCGAGGTATGCGGGCAGTGGGACATGGTCGAAGTGATGGGCGGGGAGTACATCATCCAGAACAACGTCTGGGGCGCGGACACTGCCCAGTGCATCAGTGTGCCCAACACCAACTCGAATGCCTTCACCGTGTCCTCATCCGCGCACAACCAGGGCTCAGTGGCCTCATACCCCTCGGTGTTCAAGGGCTGCCACTGGGGCACCTGCACCAGCAATAGCGGCATGCCGGTATTGGTGAATCAAATCAGCAGCGCTCCTTTCAGCTGGAGTGTGACCAGGATATCCTCCGGGACGTGGAACGTCGCCGCCGAGGCCTGGCTCAGCGCGTCGACCGACTCCAGCGGCGGCTACGCCGGCGGTGGCGAGCTGATGATCTGGCTCGACTACCAGGGCATGCAGCCGGCCGGCTCGCAGGTGGGCACGGCCAACATCGGGGGAGTCAGCTACCAGGTGTGGTACTCCCAGATGGACTGGAACTATGTCGCCTACAGGCCGACGAGCACGCGAGGTTCCATCAACGCTGACCTCAAGGCCTTCATAGACGACGCGGTGTCGCGCGGCTACATGCAGAACTCCTGGTACCTGCACGACTTCGAGGCGGGCTTCGAGCTGATGGTTGGCGGTGCCGGCTTCAGCTCCAACTCGTTCTCCTTCTCGGTGAACGGGGGCGGACCTCAGCCAACGGCAACCACACCACCTCAGCAGCCAACGGCTACACCTGTACCAGGAGGGGAGCCCTGCAGCCCGGCGACCTCTCGCAGCCTGCCCTTCACCCAGAACGGATCCGGCGAGTACTGCTGGTCCGTCAACGCAGCGCCCGAGTACATCAACTCCTGGAACCTGGCCACACTCGAGGTGAATGGGGTTGACTTCACGAACCAGTGGGCTGGCGCGTCGAGCCTGCCCGCTCCGATCAACGGCCTCTACTACATCTACTACCACAGTAACTACTCCTGGGGCCACTTCGAGGCGGCAGCAGGGACGAGCGTGCCGACCCCGACGTCCGGTCCGGCCGCCACGCCGACCCGTACACCCACCACACCGCCGCAGGCGACGCCAACCAGGACGCCCACCACTCCAGCGCAGGCAACACCGACGCGCACGCCGACGAGAACACCTACCACGCCGGCGCAGCCGACAGCGACACCGTCTGACTGTCTGCCGGACGGCGCCCGTTGTACGTCGAACAGCGAGTGCTGCTCCGGCGTTTGCGGTGGCTCGTGGTGGAGAAGGACCTGCCAGCCGTCGACGTCGCCGACGCCGACGACCCCCGCGCAGGCCACACCGACCGGGACGCCTACCCGTACACCGACCACCCCACCGCAGGCTACACCGACCAGGACGCCTACCCGTACGCCGACGAGCCCACCTAACGCGACGCCAACCAGGACGCCCACTCGTACGCCTACGACCCCACCGCAGGCCACGCCGACCAGGACTCCTACTCCTGGATCAGGCGGAGGGACCTGCAGCCCGGCAACCTCCCGCAGCCTGCCGTTCACCCAGAACGGGGCGGGGGAGTACTGCTGGGTGGTCAGCCAGGCCCCGAACTACATCAACTCCTGGAACCTGGCCACGCTGGAAGTCAACGGGGTCGACTTCACCAATCAATGGACCGGCGCCTCAAGCCTGCCCGCAGCGATAGGCGGCCAGTACTACATCTACTACGACGGCAACTACAGCTGGAGCCACTTCGAGGCGGCAGCAGGGACGACGGTGCCGACCCCGACCTCTGGTCCGGGTCCGACACCGACGAGGACGCCCACCTCGGCGCCCGGGCCGACGTCCACTCCTGGCCCCACACCAACCCGCACGCGTACACCTACCCAGGGACCGACAGCGGTGCCCGGCACGCACCTGGCCAATCCGTTCTCGGGCGCCAGCTGGTACGTCAACCCGGACTGGGCGGACAGCGCCCGCGCTTCGGGCGGATCGGCGATCGCCAACTACAACACGGCAGTGTGGATGGACCGCATCGGGGCGATCACCGATGGCCGCGGCCTGCAGGGACACCTGGACGAGGCCCTGTCGCAGGGCGCGAACCTGATCATGATCGTGGTCTACGACCTGCCCAACCGCGACTGTGCCGCGCTGGCCTCGAACGGCGAGCTGCTGATCGCTCAGGACGGTCTGAACAGGTACAAGACCGAGTACATCGACCCCATCGTCAGCATCTTCTCCAACTCCGCCTACAGGAACCTGCGCATCGTCGTCGTTCTTGAGCCGGACTCGCTGCCCAACCTGGTTACCAACACGGACGTTTCGGCGTGCGCCGAGGCACAGTCGAGCGGCGCCTACCTCCAGGGCATCCAGTATGCCATCAACCGGCTGCACACGCTGTCGAACGTCTACATCTACCTGGATATCGCCCACTCCGGCTGGCTCGGCTGGGACAGCAACTTCAATCCCACCGTCGATCTCTATACCCAGACCATCCAGGGCACGACCGACGGCCTGAACAGCGTCGACGGCTTCATCACCAACACCGCCAACTACACGCCGGTTGAGGAGCCGTACCTGCCCAACGCTGACCTGCAGGTCAACGGTCAGCCGGTCAAGTCGGCCAACTTCTACGAGTACAACCCGTACCTCGACGAGCTCGACTTCGCTCAGGCTCTGCGCAGCGCCTTCGTCAACAGAGGCTTCCCGAGTGGAATCGGCATGCTGATCGACACCTCCCGCAACGGGTGGGGTGGGTCGGCCCGGCCGACGGGCGTAAGCAGCTCGACCGACCTCAACACCTACGTCGACCAGTCCCGCATTGACCGTCGTCCTCACCGCGGCGGCTGGTGCAACCAGCAGGGAGCGGGCATCGGGTACAGGCCTCAGGCCAGCCCAGCGTCGGGCCTCGACGCCTACGTCTGGGTCAAGCCTCCGGGTGAGTCCGACGGCGTCAGCGAGGCTGGCATCGTCGATCCCAACGACCCGAACAAGCAGTTCGATGCTATGTGCGACCCGAACGCCAGCAACCGCTACAACTCGTCCTACGGGACGAACGCCATGCCGAATGCACCGCACGCGGGGCGCTGGTTCGAGGCGCAGTTCCAGATGCTGCTCAGCAATGCCTACCCGGCCGTCAATTAGACAGGAGCACTCCTTCCACGCGACTGTCTGAGCGGGTAGTGCAGGGGGCCAGGCCGTCTGCCGGCGCAAGACCAGGGCATACGGCAGGGCCCGGCGAGGAGAACGCGGGCCCCGGTCGGAAGACCGGGGCCCGTCGCCTGCCGGGTGGTTCCGGCTGCGGAGATGCGCTTGACGCCTGCCGGAAGCGGAGGTTTAATCAGGGCTGCGTCCAACGCAGGTACTGTCTGGAGCACGCGAGGGCAACCCGGGCGCTGGGTTGCCTTGGTTCCACGTCACTGCAAGGGAGTTGGGGCTAATGAAGCGCAATACAGCCAGGTTCACGATCGCTGCATCTCTGTTCCTGGTTCTGTCTGCGGGCGCAGCCTCGTGCACCGGCGCCGATGCGCCGGCGGAGACAGCTACGGCGGCGGTGAGCGCGGAGTGGCAGATGCAGAACACGTTCCTGGGCGACTTTGTGGTCAAGGATGGCTGCTATGTGTCTGCCCTGTGGGTTGAGGATCCTGCACAGCCCGGTGTCCTCTATGTGCCGCAGGCAGGGAAGAGGCTCGTCGCGGTGCAGATCGTGGTGGGCAACATGTCGGGCCAGAGGTTTCGCGTCAACCCGTACAATGTCTCCCTGATAGATGAGCAAGGCGCAGTCCATCCTCCGGTCTTGGGCGCCCGCGAGGGGCAGATAGCCACGATCGATATCGATGAGGGCGAGAAGGCGCAGGGCTGGGTTCCCTACCAGATCCCGGATGGTGCGCTGCCCGCCGGCCTGCAGATCAGCAGGGAGGTGTTTGGTGCTCCCTTCTTCGTCATCGGCATACTGCCCCCGCCGGAAAGCCACGCTACGGTCGCGCTGTCCTATGACAGGCCCACCCCCTCGCTTCCCAGCCTGGGCGAGATCGTAGAGGGGCAGGGGCGCTCCTTCACAGCGCTCAGGCTGGAGGATCCCGCGGAGCCGACATGGGTTCACCCGCTGAAGCCAGGGAACAGGCTGATAGCTGTTGAGGTGGCGGTGCGCAACGGCGGAGCAGATGTACTGCTGGTCAGCCCGCTGTACTTCGTTCTGGTGGACACAGACGGCTTCGTCTATCCGGCCTCCGTCGACGCGAGGGACGGCCAGATCGAGACGGTCGACCTGAACACTGGAAGCGAGATACGAGGCTGGGTGGCTTTCGACATACCCGCTGGCGCCACTCCGGAGAGCATCAAGTTCATGCCCTCGCTGCTTCCCGAGGATACCCTGCAAGCCGGCCTCGCCGACTAGGAGCCGCCTGCCTATCAGCAGGCGGCCGAGTGCAGGCGGCGGGCTCTGGCCCGGCGCCTGCCGCTGTGTGGGCCGCTCCGCCGTGCCGTCCGCACGTTCCTCCGGTTCCGCTCCGGCCGTTTCTGGCTATAATAGTGCGGCTCGCGCCACCCGCTGGCTGGCCGGGCCGCGGCCGGCGGCAGGTAATCGACAGGGGGTGCTTAGGGTTCATGGGTATCCATAGCGGGATCAGCCGACGGCGTGTTGTCGTCACAGGCATGGGGGCTGTGAGTTCTCTGGGGAATGACGTAGGCTCCACCTGGGCAGGTATGTTGAGAGGAGAGTGCGGCGTCGAGCCGATCACGCGCTTCGACACCAGCGATTTCCCCTGCTCTATCGCTGCCCCGGTACGCGACTTCGACGCTCTTGAGTACCTGGACGCCCGTGAGGCGCGCCGCATGTCTCCCTTCGTGCAGTTTGCGGTCGCTGCGGCTGCGCAGGCCGTGGCCGACGCCGGCCTCGACTGGGGCTCGGAAGACATGACCAGGGTGGGAGCGGAGATAGGAAGCGCCGTCGGAGGCACCGGCGTGGTCGAGGACCAGTTCCAGGTCCTCAGCGAGTCTGGCCCGAGGAAAGTGAGCCCCACAGCCATCCCCGCCATGCTGGTCAGCATGCCGGCATGTTTCGTCGCCATTCACCACGGCATCCTGGGTCCGGTGAGCGCACCGGTCGCTGCCTGTGCAACGGGGGTGGTGGCGATCGGTGAAGCGATGCACCGTATCGGCCGCGGCGATGCGGACGTGATCCTGGCCGGCGGCACCGAAAGCGCCATCACCCCGGTGATCATCAGCGCTTTCGGTCGCATGGGGGCCGTCTCGCGACGCAACGATACGCCCAAGCGAGCAATCACTCCGTTTGACCTGAACCGCGACGGCACGGTGTTTGCCGAAGGGGCCGGAGTGCTCGTGGTCGAGTCTCTTGACCATGCCCGGGCGCGAGGCTCTCGGATCCTGGCCGAGGTGAAGGGGTACGGGCTCACTTGCGATGCGCACCACATCTCAGCGCCGCTGGAGGACGGCAGCGGCGCGGCCAGGGCGATGAGCGGTGCGCTGGCTGATGCAGGAGTCGAGCCGCGGGCTGTCGACTACATCGCCGCCCACGGGACGGGCACCCCGCTGAACGACGTGATGGAGACACGAGCTATCAGAGCCGCCCTCGGCGAGGCCGCCGACCATGTCCTGGTCAGCTCCGTCAAGAGCATGACCGGGCACGCCATCGGCGCTGCCGGGCCACTGTCGGCCATTGCTGCCATCAAGGCGATGGAGGATGGTGTAGTTCCGCCGACTATTGGCCTGGAAACGGCCGATCCGGAGTGCGACCTGGACTACGTGCCCAACGCTGCGCGCAAGGCGGATACGAGGGTGGCTCTGGTGAACGGCTTTGGCTTTGGCGGCCAGAACGCCTGCGTAGTGCTGGAGAGGTGGGAGGGTGAGTAGGACGGGAATCCCTGACCCGGCTGACCATTCCGACACTGCCATCAGGCGAGAGCAGGCAGACGGCCGTCGGAGCCCGCGAGCGACGCCCGGCCGGGGGCTAAGCAGCTCTCTGGTACCTGTCGCAGGTTCACTGCTGATTGCTGCCGCTTGTGCCCAAGGCGAGCCTGGGTCTGCGGGGGAGGCAACGCCGTCGAGCTCGCCGCCAGTCCCTACTCCGGCTGTGGGGTTCACGCTCGACTTCCCGCGCCTGGCGGCCTACAACCCCTGGGGCCAGCCCCTGGAGGACATTGCCCGGTTCGACGCCGTGTTGGGGGCGTATCCTTACCCCGGAGCGATTGAGACTCTGCGAGAGCTGAACCCGGATATCGTCGTCTTCGACTACGTGAACGCCTGCGGCATCGGCTACAATCCCAGCCCCGACGCCGGTCCGTGGGACAACTACGAAGTGCAGTCCTTGCCGTGGGAGTGGTTCCTGACGCAGGTCGGCTCGACGCTCGTCGAGGCGGTGGACGCAGACGTGACGGTGTTCCGCGTTGCCGAGGTTACGGCCACGGATGGCATCGACATCTACCAGCTGTTCGTCGTCAGCGACACACTGCTCGTAGAAGGCGAGAGCGTCCTGGTGGCGGAGGTAGATCAGGACAACAAGCTACTGACGGTGCAGCGCGGCTATGCCCGGCCGGCGGCTGAACACCCAGCCGGTACACGGGTCGCCGCCCACGTGACCGGCTGGCCGAACAACTGGGCCCTCAACGCCAGCGACACTTGCCCCCTCGCCACCGTGGACGAGGGAGTCGGGCCGGAGACCTTCGGCGATTACAACGCCCGCCGGGGGATCGAGATTGTCGAAACCGGGCCCTGGGACGGGCTCTTCATCGACGTCGCAGGGCCGGACGTGGGTGAGCTGAGGTGGCTGCCCACCGTACGGACTATCGACCTGGACGCCTCGAACAGGCTGGTGACCGACTACACGGCCGCCAACGAGTCGTGGAATGCGGGGATGCGTCGCTACGAGGAGGCTCTCCGCGAAGGGCTTGGACCGGACAAGATACTATATGCGAACAGGGGAGTGGTCAACTACGACGTGGTGAACGGCTGTCACTACGAGGCGTTCCCGCAGGAGCTGGGACCGGTCTACACCGGCCTGTGGTGGGAAGATCAGGTCTTCGGACCGACCGAGATCGGCAGCTACTTCGATTGGATGGAAGAAGGGGCCCAGCCCAGGTTAACGGTAGTCCAGACCTTCCAGGACGACGGGGCCCCGAGCGCCCTGGAGAGCGTCGAGGACTACAGAGACGCTGCATCCTGCAACGAGCTGGGCTTCGTGCCCAACTACCAGAAGATGCGCTTCGGGCTGGCGACGGCCCTTCTGAATGATGGATTCTTCAACTTCGAATACGGCACCTACGCCGGCGGCTGGTTATGCCCATTCTGGTTCGACGAGTTCGACAATGCCGGCGCCGGCCGGGGCTATCTCGGCCAGCCGCTGGGCCCAGCCTTCAAGCCGCTCGCCGATCTGACATCTCGCACGCTGCTCGTCGAGAGCAAGTCTGACGAGGGCATCGGCGAGTGGGAGTACTGGGCCTTGACGGAAGAGGGCTACCAGATAGCGATATCGCTCGATACCACCACGGTGGCCGAGGGGAGCGGTGCGCTGCGGCTGGACGTCAGCGCCAGCGGCGGTGAGCCCTGGTTCGCCACTGCCTCGATCTCCCCTGTGGAAATCGCCTCCGGCGACAACTACGTACTATCGTTCTGGGCGAAGGCGGACCGGCAGCGAGCTGTCGAGGCCGTCGTGCAGCAATCGTTGGAGCCCTGGGCTGAGGAGCTCTGGTTTGGCGTGGCTCACCTGACCCTCAGCTGGCAGCACTACCGCCTGGCGGCGCCGGCCCAGAGCAGCGATGAGGAGGCCACGCTCGTCTTCCGGGCGGGAGAGACTACCGGCAGCGTCTGGCTCGACGAAGTGCGGCTGCTAGTGGGCTCCGATCACCTGTGGCGGCGGGACTACGAAGGGGGCATCGCGCTGGTGAACGCTACGGATGAAGCGCTGAGGGTGCCGCTGGGCGGCACCTTCCAGAAGATCGACGGCAGCCAGGCGCCTGAGGTCAACGACGGGAGCCTGGTAGACGAGGTGACGCTGCCGCCCCACGACGGCCTGATCTTGCTGCGAGCCAACAGTGAATGACGGCCTGGAGGCAAACCGGCAGTTGGACCACCTGATGAGCCAGCATACGGGGCTGGATCTCTCTCGGTCCGCCCTTCTGACTATCGACACTCAATGTGACTTCACTCTGCCGGATGGGGCGGCCTCTATCCCGGGCACGCTGGAAGTCGTTCCCAACATACGGCGGCTTGTCATGGCCTATCGGGAGCGCAGTCTGCCCATCGTGCACGTCGTGCGTCTGTATCGTCCGGATGGGCCGAACGTCGATGCCTGCCGCCGGTCCCTCGTCGAGTCTGGCGCCCGGATAGTCTGCCCGGGCAGCGACGGAGCTGAGCTTGTGCCCGAGCTGCGGCCGTCGCTCCACACGCGGCTCGACCCGGCCTTGCTTCTCGACGGGCAGCTGCAGCTTCTGGCCGAAAGCGAATGGGCACTGTACAAGCCGCGCTGGGGCGCCTTCTACGCCACCCGCCTGGAGGAGCACCTCAGGGCACTTGGCGTCAACACCATCGTTGTCACAGGATGCAACTTCCCCAACTGCCCGCGGACAACCGTATACGAGGCGAGCGAGCGGGACTTCCGGCTGGCCCTCGTCGCTGACGCAGTATCCGGGCTGTACGAGCGGGGTAGCTGCGAGTTGGCCGGGATCGGCGCGCAGTTGCTGGGCACGGACGAGCTGCTGTCTGCGCTGCCGCGACCGTGAGCCCACGATGGGCGCCCCCCGACCGCTTGCCGGGCTCGGGGATTTGAGGTAGACTCCGCCTGGCTGCCCGCCACATTGGCCGGGCGACCCCGCCATGCGGAACGGGGCAAGCGCGACAAGAGGCAGCCACCGCGCCAGCATTCCGGAAGGGGACTGATATGCAGTACGGACACTTCGACGACAAAGCGAAGGAATACGTCATCACCAGGCCGGATACGCCGCGTTCGTGGAGCAACTACCTCGGCTCTACCGAGTATGGGGCTATCATCACCAACAACGCCGGCGGCTACGGCTTCTACCGCTCCGCCGCCCGCGGCCGCTTCATGCGCTTGCGGTTCAACGCGGTGCCTATGGACCAGGCGGGGCGCTACTTCTACCTGCGGGATAACGAGACTGGCGACTACTGGTCCGCCTCGTGGCAGCCAGTTGGGAAGCCGCTGGACGAGTACAAGACTACGTGCCGGCACGGGACCGCATATACGATCATCGAATCGCGCTACTCGGGCATCTCCACCGAGGCCACCTATTTCGTGCCCCTCGACCGGGCCTTCGAGTACTGGCGCCTGAAGGTGACGAACGAGAGCGACCAGCCTAGAGATCTATCCGTATTCACCTTCTGCGAATTCACCAACCAGTGGGATACCTTCCAGGACCGGGTCAATCTCCAGTACTCGCTCTTCATTGTCCGCACTGAGCTGACCGACGGGATCATACGGGTCGCCATACACGATAACCTGACCCGTCCTGACGATACCGCCCTCGTCGGTGGCGGGGCGTTCCACAGCTGGATGACGCTGGTCGGCGCTCCGATCGACGGATACGACTCGGCCCGCGATGTGTTTCTGGGGCCATACCGCAGCTTCCACAACCCTCTGGTCGTCGAACAGGGTCAATGCACAGGCAGCGACGTCTACGGCGAAAACGCCTGCGGGACTCTGCAGACGAATCTTGCCTTGAAGCCGGGCGAGAGCCGCGAGCTGCTGGTGTTGCTCGGCATTGGCGATGCCCGCACGGTGGGCAAGCGCACGGTGGCCGAGTACGGCTCGCCGGAGCGGGCTGAGAAGGAACTCCAGATACTGAAGGATAAGTGGCACTCGAAGTTGGGGAGCCTGGTGGTGGAGACTCCGGACGAAGATCTCAACCACACGGTCAACGTGTGGGGGCTCTACAACTGCCTGATCACCTTCGCCTGGTCTCGAGCGGCCAGCCTGGTCTACAATGGGCGGCGCGACGGACTCGGCTTCCGCGATTCAGTGCAGGATATCCTCGGTGTGGCAGCTGCTATCCCGGAGGAATCAAGGGAGCGCCTGGAGCTGATGCTTACGGGGCAACTGGCCAACGGCGGAGCTATTCCCATCGTCCGGCCGTTCGAGCATCGTCCTGGCCACGAGGAGCCTCCGGATACTTCCGAGCTTCGATCCGACGACTGCCAATGGTTCTTCAATGCCGTGCCAGCCTACGTGAACGAGACTGGCGACCTGGCCTTCTACGAGAAGGTACTGCCATACGCGGACGAGGGGGAGGCCACGGTCCTGGGCCACCTGCGACGAGCGCTGGAGTTCAACCTGGAGCGGACGGGTAGGAACGGGCTGCCGTGCGGGCTATTGGCCGACTGGAATGACTGTCTGCGGCTGGGATACAACGGGGAGAGCCTCTTCGTTGCCTTCCAGCTACGGCTTGGCCTGACGACCTACGCGGAGATCGCAGAGCATCTGGGAAAGCCGGACGAGGCTGCCTGGGCGCTGGCCGAGCGCGACAAGGTCGACGCCGCCATCCAGGCCGTTGCCTGGGACGGGGAGTGGTTCATCTGGGCGATCGGCGACGATGGGACGGTGTACGGCACGAGCGAGTACGAAGAGGGACAGGTCTACATGAACACACAGGTGTGGTCGGTGATCAGCGGCGCCGCCACACCGGAGCAGGCGGCCAGCTGCATGGATGTCGTTCAAGAGCGTCTGGCCACGCCGTACGGCATCATGCTCGCCGCTCCACCTTTCGTGAAGAGCTCCATCGAAGTGATGCGCGCCGTCGTCTTCAATCCCGGTATCAAGGAGAACTCCGGCATCTTCAATCACACCCAGGGCTGGGGGGTGATGGCGGAGTGCATGCTGGGCAACGGGGACAGGGCGTACGAGTACTACCGGGCCTCGATGCCCGCAGCCTACAACGACCGCGCCGAGGTGCGCCAGATCGAGCCCTACGTGCAGGGGCAGACGACCTACTCCACATACTCACCGCGCGCGGGGAATACCCGCGTCTCGTGGCTTACCGGCGCGGCGGCCTGGGCCTACCACAGCGCGACGCAGTACATCCTGGGTTTGCGCCCGGAGATAGATGGCCTGCGGATCGACCCCTGTATCCCCAGCGCCTGGAAGGGCTTCAAGGCCACGCGCCGCTTCCGGGGCCGGACGATAGAGATCGAGGTCAAGAACCCGGACGTGGTCTGCCGGGGCGTGAGGTCGCTCAGCCTGAACGGGAAGAAGATGGACTCCAACCTCGTTCCGGCGGACAAGCTGGGCGAGACGAACCACGTGGAGGCAGTACTGGGTTAGGCCGGCTGTCCGGCCTCGGCGGTGAGCCTCTGCGGCGCGCCGGCGGGCTACACCACGGATGCAGATAGCAGGGGCGGGGAAAACATGGAGATCCAGCTCCTGCGGTGGTTCAGCTTTGTGCTGTCGCTGTCATTGCCCTTGGTCTACTTCAAGGGCGGTACGGCGGTGGTCAGAGACATCAGGCGCTCGGTGTCCACTACGGGCGGCCGCTCGTACGCGGCTGTGGCGCTGGTGATGGTGGGCGCCGGGCTAGCCATACTGGCCGCGCAACTGCTGATCTGTCTCGACGTCGTCGAGGCGGCCGCCTGGGGCGAAAGCCTCTGGGTAGCGCTGCCCGGAGCGGTACTGGTCGCCATCGGCATACTGGGGGCTTTCTGGATCCGGCACCGCTACCTGGGCCGTTTCTGGAGCGGCACCGTCGAGATCCACGATAGTCACACGGTGATCGAGGCCGGGCCGTATGGAGCGGTGCGCCACCCGCTGTATTCGCTTATCCTGGCGCTCTATCCGGGCATCTCTCTGGTCTTCCCTGTGTGGTGGAATTGGCTCGCCTGCGGCGTAGTCGGCGCCTCCTACGTCTGGCTGGCGGCATACGAGGATGCCTTCCTGGCAGAGAACCTGCCGGGCTACAGGGAGTATCAGGAGCGGACCCGGTTCAAGCTGGTGCCGGGCGTCTGGTAGCTGAATCGCGTGGGGTGGGGCGGCGCTGGAGTCGACGGCCGCCTGCCGCTCCTTGCGGCGTAGCTGTAGTATGGAAGCACATGGGACCTCTGAGGACCAGCAGCGATACTGTCTGGACGATCCGCCGGGCCCGTCTGGAGGACGTTCCCTTCCTGCGACAGATGCTCTACGAAGCCGCCTACTGGCGTCCAGGAGTAGAGCGCCCTCCGCTGGAGGCCGGAATGGCCCACCCGGAGCTGGCCAAGATACTCGACGGTTGGGGGCAGCGGCCCGGGGACACGGCTTTCGTTGCCCTGTCCGGTGAGGGTGAGCGAATTGGCGCCGCCTGGTATCGATTCTGGAGCGAGGCGGATCATTCCTACGGCTTCGTCGACGAGAACACGCCGGAGATAGGAATCGGCGTCGTAGCGCAGTGGCGCCGGCACGGTGTAGGACGGGCGCTTCTGGCGGAGCTGATTGAGCGGGCCGGGCAGGAGGGAATTGGCCAGCTCAGCCTTAGCGTCGAGCCGGACAACCAGGCCAGACGGCTGTACGAGTCGTCTGGATTCGAAGAGGTGGGGAGAAGTGCTGGCGGATCGCTCACCATGCAGATTGAAACATGTGGAAAGCGGAGCACTGTCGGGCCGGCGGCAGCGATGCTGTCTATCATCGCTCTGCTGCTACTGCTTGGCCAGATTGCTCTCCGTGGGGGAGAGGCTGTCGCCGGCGAGCTAGCCGGGTGTGCCCTGTGGGCCTCACCTGCTTGCCCGCAGCTTCCTGCTCCCTGTCGCTACACCTACTCGGTTGTCCGATCCTACCCGCACGACACCAGCGCCTTCACCCAAGGTCTGGTCCTCGACGGGGGGAAGATGTACGAGGGAACCGGGATTCGCTGGCAGTCCTCCCTGCGGGAGGTGGACCTGGAGACCGGCGACGTGCTGCGGTCCTATACTCTGCCGTCGAACTACTTCGGAGAGGGCATAGCTGTCTACGACGAATGGATCGTGCAACTTACCTGGCAATCGAACGTCGGCTTCGTCTACGATCGAGATAGCCTCGAGCTGCTGCAGACCTTCGGCTACCCTACTGAGGGCTGGGGGATCACGTATGATGGCGAGCGGCTGATCGTGAGCGATGGGACGGCGACTCTCTACTTCTGGGACCCGGTGACCTTCGAGGAGATTGGTCGAGTCGATGTGCGTGACGGTGGCGATCCTGTCAGCCAGCTCAACGAGCTGGAGTACGTCTGTGGAGAGGTGCTGGCTAACGTATGGTACTCGGACAGCATCGCCAGGATCGATCCGGGGACGGGAGAAGTGATCGGCTGGATCGACCTGGCCGGCCTTCTCGGCCCGGAGGAACGGCCCGGGTCGGGCGGCGTTCTCAACGGCATTGCTTTCGATGGGGAGAGCGGCCGTCTCTTCGTAACCGGCAAGCTCTGGCCCTGGCTGTTCGAGATCGAGCTGATCCCGTTGACGGACTGAGAGGAGCGCGGCTGGAGGGGGCGGAGTCGCGGCAATTCACGGCGGCTCTCCCAAGCCGGCCCGGCCCAGCTTTGTGATCACCAGGGGGATTGATGTGTGATGGGAACCAAGAAGGCGGTCGGCGCGATCGTGCTCATCTGGCTGGCCTGGGCTCTGTTGATCATCGGCTTTCAGAACGTGGCCTCTGATCGGCTTGACCTGGTCGTGCCGGACGACGTCCTGTTCTGGACGGCCGGTGAGACTACGCCCGGCGCCCACGACAACCAACCCTACCTGCTGGAGCCGTTCATGAACCATCAGGTTGCCTACGACAGCGAGTTCTACCTGTCCATCGCGGTCGCCGGCTATGACGACCCACTGGTACGGGCGGTCTGGTTGGACCCCGACGAAGAGCCGGCGCCGATCTGGGGCCAGTACCCGGAGCCGTTTGGCACGCCTGCGGACTACGCCACCGGCCGCCCGGCTGGGGTGCCCGAGGACTACGTCGCCTACTCGCTCAACTATGCCTTCTTCCCGTTCTACCCGCTGGTCATGAAGGTCCTCTGCTTGCCTCTGCAGCTGGTCGGCCTAAACCCCATCGCCACTGCTACGCTAGCCGGAGTGATCGTCTCTCTCCTCGGGGCACTGGGAGCGATGGGCGCTCTGTATGAACTGACCAGGGACGAGCTGAAGGATGCGGGAGCGATCCGCACCGCCTTCTACCTGGTTGCCTTCCCGACCGGATTCTTCCTGGCTATGGTCCACACAGAGGGGCTGTTTGCCGGCCTGGCCTTCGGATCACTGGCCATGCTGAAGCGGAAGCGGTGGGTATGGGCGGCGCTGCTGGCCGGTTTCGCTACCGTGACCCGGGCGGTCGGAGGGGCGCTGATCATACCCCTGGGCATCGCCTGGCTGGGCGAGGTGGTGCGGTACTTCAAGGCGCTCGTTCAGAGCAGGAGAGCGCAAGGCGGGCCCAAGCCCGGCCTGCGCTGGGACCTGCTGTGGAAGGGAGTTCTCGTCCTCTCTCCTCTGATCGCCTATGGAGTGTGGAACGTCTTGCTGGGGGAGCAGTTCCGAGCGATCGAGACCGCGTTCTTTGGCCGCGGGGCGCTGGTCATTGAACAGAGTGCTCAGCAGTGGCTGGATGCCTACCGCTCTCTGTTTGGCCCGGGAGATCAGGATCTGGCGAACCGGATGGAGTGGTGGGCCTACCTGTGGGTTGCTCTGCTGATCGTGCGGACGCTGCTGCGGAGCTGGCTGGCACGGAATGCTCCCAGGGCGGTCCTGGTGGCGACGAACGTCTTGCTGGCCGGGTTCGGAGCCGCGCTGGTATTCGTCTGGATGGACAACACCATACTTCCCCAGAGATCGTTCTATTACCTGGTCGAGTTCTTGGCGACTATCCTCGCCCTCGTGGCTTGCGCATACACGGTGCGATCGGAGCCAGGATTGGCCCTGTTCAGCTCGGCGGTGGTGGCGATCTCGTTCTTCAGCGGGTCCCCGCAGGGCATGCATCGCTACATCCTCGGCGCGCCTGCCGTCTTCGTGATGCTGGGCCACCTGGGGCATACGGACGAGGCCTTCGACAGGGGTTGGACCGTCGCCAGCGTCCTGCTGATGGGTCTCTTCGCCCTGCTTTTCGCGTTCAATTTCTGGGTGGGCTGAAAGCCCGCGCCCAATGGAGGCGCATAGAATGGCCTGTCACGTGATCAGGAAGATGCGTCTGGCCCACTGCAAGAGAGGGCCGGCGACTTGCGAGCAGTGCCGGGAGATGGACGAGCCGCGAATCTGCTTGCTGGACGTCTGCCCGTCGGACGGCGGGATGATGCAGAGGCGCGTGATCAAGCTGAGCATAGATGGGGAGGAGGTCTGGCGGGAGTTCGACGTCGTGCGCGTCTTCGAGAGCGAGGAGGCAGCCAGGGCGTACGCGTTGGAGAAGGGCGTGGAGGACGTCGAGTTGTGAGAGATGCCGGCTCCCGTTGGTGGCGGACGAGGAGTCCTTCCCGGCGCGCGGGGGTGCAGGGTTGAGCTACTTCCGCGACGCAGAAGTGGAGTTCGAAGGGTGTACCTTCCGATTCTCCGCCGAGGAGGGAAGGGAGATGGAGCTCGGGAGCAACTACTGGCATGGCCCCGGCGACCCGTCCTCCTGGCTCGGGGTGGACGTGTTCCTGGCAGCGCGGGAGAGGGTCGAGGGGGCGCCGGACCAGGTCGCGCTGGAGCTGGCCGCGAAGGCCCTGGGCATGTCTATCCCGGACCTCTGCGACCTGATCGAGTGGCACGAGAACTACATGCGCTGGCACGACGGCGATCCGGGCTACCACGTCCTGTAAGGAGTCTGGACTCGCTCAGTCGGCAGGGGGCCGGTTGTGGGTAGGAATGGAGAACCCGCGCCAGACGAGCTGGGCGGCGAAGAGACTGAGCGCAGGCCGCCGTCCACTCCGCGGCGCTACCGTCGGCTTCTCGAGCGCGATCTGATACTAGGGGGATTTGCGATCCTGTTCGTCGTCGGCGGCGGACTTGTCTGGCTGCTGTACGGCAGCGGGGCGTTCGCCGGCACATGGCTGTGCCTTGGTGCTGGGGCTGTCATGCTCGCCGTCCTCGTTGTGGTGTTCAGGCGAGCGGGCTAGCTGGCATGACTGCCGGGGCGGTGGAGGGCGATTGTATGGCTAGTGGGGAAGGGCAAGGGGCGGACAAGGGCTCGGGCAATTCGTCGCTCATGCGGCACTCGGTGCGGGCATTCACACGCGAGGCGCGGCGCACGCCTGGCTTCACTCTCTTTGACTGGCTGCACGGCTACGTCTACGCGCGCTGGCCCTATCTCTACATAGGCATTGGCACGGGCGAGCACGCTATAGGCCGGCTTTTCGCACCCCTCGTCCGGGCGGTATCCCGCCTACTGCCGTCCAGCCGCGGCGGCGAGGGGGAGCGCCGTCCGAACGGTCTGGCGGAAGGCTACCACGGGAAGGTCGTCCGGCCGGAGGCGGCCCGGCAGCTGGTGACCGTAGAGGAGGATATCGAGCTCCGGGATCTGGAGCAGGTCGTCCCCTACGGCAAGGCGCGTGATATCGTCCTGCGCCACCCGGATCATGTCGTCGTACTGGATTGCCCCTGCCGCTCCGCGCGCTCCAATCCCTGCCTGCCGCTCGATGTCTGCCTGATAATCGGCGAGCCCTTCGCCAGCCTGGTTGCGGAACACCATCCGCGCCGCTCCCGCTGGATCAGCCAGGAACAGGCGGTGGAGATCCTGAGAGCGGAACACGAGCGAGGGCATGTCCACCACGCCTTCTTCAAAGACGCGATGCTCAACCGCTTCTACGCCATCTGCAACTGCTGTTCCTGCTGCTGCGGAGCGATGGAGGCCCGGCGGCACGGCACGCCCATGCTGGCATCGTCCGGCTACGTAGCGCAAGCGGATGCCGATCTGTGCGTTGGCTGCGGCGTCTGTGTGGACCTGTGCCAGTTCGGGGCGCTGGCGCTGGTTGGCGACAC
>Ga0307421_1000909_pt1 | contig 18711 bp, 15 predicted proteins | sample SalMarWE160270MG_FD_202163 | JGI IMG/M metagenome (GOLD analysis project Ga0307421, IMG submission 202163) | Salt marsh sediment microbial communities from the Plum Island Ecosystem LTER, Massachusetts, United States - WE1602-70 | ecosystem: Environmental > Aquatic > Marine > Intertidal zone >...
TCAGAGATCAAGGTTCCGTCGCCGGCACCTGGGTGAACTACGAAGAATTACCTAAAGAGGGGCTGCTCTTATCGGATGGTGATCGTATACACTTTGGGCGCGCTTTTTTCCAATTCGTCCGGCCAAATACCCCTCACCGTCGTATAATCCACGTTTGTAAACTTGAATCCAAGGGTGAAGCCCCATTGGAACCAGAGGAAAAGAACACTCGTGATCGCTGACCAACAATCCCACATAACCTATGCCGCCCGCACCGACATGGGGAAGAAAAGGCGCGTCAACGAAGATCGCTACATCGTGAGGGCTTACCGTGTTGAAGAGAACCGAACACCGGCACTTTTGGCGATCGTCGCCGACGGAATCGGCGGTCACCAGGCAGGTGATATCGCCGCACAGTTGACCGTGGAAACGATCACCCAGGGGGTGGCGACTTTCCAGGGCGGTGATCCGCTCCCATGCCTCCAATCGGCGATTATCGAGGCTGGACGCGTGGTCTCGACAAATGCGGCCGAGTCTGAGAGACTCGCCGGGATGGGATCCACGGTGGCAGTTGCTCTCATCGTTGGACCGCGCCTTTATACTGTTACGGTTGGGGACAGCCGAATTTATCTGCTGCGGCAGGGCCGATTACGCCAGGTATCGATCGACCACACCTGGGTACAAGAGGCGATCGACTACGACATTATCTCGCCTGAAGAAGCAAAGGATCATCCGCAAGCCCACGTCATCAGACGGCACATCGGAGGCAAACAGCTTCCCGAGCCGGATATTCGCATGCCGTTGGAGGATGGCGAAAATGACAGCCGTGCGATCTCGAACCAAGGGATGCATCTGAAGCGAGGGGACCGCTTATTACTCTGCACCGACGGTCTCACCGATATGGTGACCGATCTGGAGATCTATCAAGCTCTTAAAGAGAAGCCCGTGGAAGAAGCAGCCGAATCCCTTCTGGATCTTGCTCTGGACCACGGCGGCCACGACAACATCACACTGATCATCCTCGCGGCACCAAAGGGCAGGCATCAAGAAAGGCCTCGCTCAAAATTCGGGTGCCTGCTTGCTGCCGCAGTCAGCAGTTTGATTCTGATCCTCATCACCGCTCTGGCGCTCGTCGCGGTCTGGTGGTTTGGATTCTGGCCGTGGTCTCCATAGAAAACCTTCGCCGCAGCTTATTTACTCACATCGAGCGATCTAAACCCTTCCCGAGCGTTCAACCCAGGCGACCCCAGAAAGTATGAGTCCGCCCCCGAGTAGACTCATAATTGTAACAATCTCACCAAGAAGGATAATAGCGATAACCAATGTGATCAGCGGCTCGAGGTATTTCAGCACCGCAATTATCGTCGCCTGAGTTCCTGAAAGCGCAAGGAAATACAGCGCATAAGCAAAACCTGTGCTTGCCAAACCCAGGAAGATCAACGCCCACCATACTTCAGGTTGGAACATGATCACTTCCGTCCAGTCTCCATTGATCAACAGTAAGCTGAGGCTGAAAAGCCAACCCCAGGTCATTGAGTACACTGTAACCTGAAGGGGTGAGCATCTTTCTGCGACAGCTTTTCCGGCGATGGAATACGCAGCCCATGCGAACGCCGAAGCCAAGAGCAACGCAGGACCGCCCCAATCCCCTTTACCAATCTCCAACCCCTCAGTCTTCATTGCGACAAGCAGCGCTCCCAATAGCACAAGACCAAACCCCGCTACCTGTCCAGGAGTAATTCGCTCTCGTAGAAAGAAACCTGCCAAGATCACCATAAATGCCGGGGCGAGAGCGGACAGCCATGATGCGGTGGTGGCATCGGTGCTGAGCATTCCCTCCGCCTGCAGCCACTGATGTCCGGCGACACCGATCACCCCAAGCAGAATCATAACGACGTGATCCCTCTGAGACAGTCCTCCGAGGGCACCACGCATCCAGGCGATCGGAACCAAGACACAGAGAGCCCGATTCCCAGGCGAATAACAATGAGCGTGATCGGTTGAGATTGTGTAAGGGCGATTTTAATGGCAACGAAGGATGCCCCCCAGAAGATCACCGCTAACAGACCTGCCAGGATCGCGAGGGTTCGTCTCTGCATTTGTGTCCCGTTCTCTCACGCAGGCTTATCGTTCGATTATCAGACGGACGATATGGCGGTCGACGCCTCCGAGGCGGTACTTATAACCTTCATCGCCGCGCAGGAAATCGACTTCCGTTCGGCCATAGTCAATCGCCCAACGAATTAGATGGGCCATCAAAACCCAGCCCGGGGAGAGTTCATAATGCGAGGGGTTAAAGCCGGAGTTGTAAACCCAGAGCTTATCCTCGTAATCGAAATTCAGGTAGCCAAATGCAGGTTCTCCTCCGACCTCGAGAAAAGCTAGTTGAAGCCAACCTCGCTCATGAACGGTCAGGGCAAGACGCCGGAAGAATTCAAGCATCTTATCCGTTAGGAACACTCGTTTCTCTGAGTCATTCTGCATAAGCTCGAGAAAAAGATCGATCTCGGGCTCAATCGGTGAATCTCTGTCGATAATCCGCCAACTGACGCGTGCCGGGTATTCTTCCGCCCGCCTGAGTTTGCGTTTGACTTCTTTGCGTTGTTTGCTGTTCAGCGCTTGGAGATATGCCTCCCAGCTACCCGCCAGTGCCACGAAAGGCACCGGCGAGATTCGCTCCTTTCCAACTCGCCACCCGCGTTTCTCCGCCAAGCGCTGCAGCGCTTGCACTGTTGCTGATTCTTCGGGCAGATTATAAAAGTCGAGAACCTCCCACCCTTCTGGGCCTTCAACATCTAATGACCCCAGTAGCGCGTCAACGAATTCCTCTGTGGCTGATTCTGAAACGATGAAATCCAAATAATCAGAAACTTCTGCGCTTCCTACGATAAGGATCGAAGGGCGACCCTTTCGATCTTTTGTAAAAAATAACGGGGCTATCCCTGCAATCTCTCCGCTATCCACCTTCCCCACACCGAGCCACAGCTCTCCATCATCCCACTCGCCGCCTCCCATCGTCGACCACCAGGCATCCAAATAACATGGCTGCTGGAATGGCGTATTCGAGCCCGAGCGACGAAGCAGCGCTTCCCAAATATCAGATAGCTCAGAGAAGGATTGGTCTGTGTGAAGGAACTCTATATTCATCATGGGAATATCTTTGCAGGACAGCTAGGATTGTACCAGCCGCGGCAATGTTCTTGCATCTATGATTGCATCGTTTAACCCGTTTCGGTACAATAATTGCCATGGCTCAAACGTTCGAAGCAGATATCGCTCTAATTCATATCGCCGGCGGCGCAGCTCGTCTGACTTCCCCCCCAGGAACGCTCGCGTTAACTGCACCGCGACGAACTGCTCGCGGGCGCGGAGATGATTTCCTCCTATTAAATCTCTCATTGCAGGCCTCCCTGCCTGTCTCGCCTGGTTACCTTGACCATCTTGTACGCATGGCTGCTGACGCGTATTACGGCACGCCAGGCTCTGTAACCTCTGCACTGCGCGAGGCAGCTGCGTTGGTAAACGATCAATTGGTAGATACTAATCAGGATGAGTCTGAACCTACTAATTATCAAGGCAACCTGATGAGCGCAGTCCTGCGCGGCAAAGATCTCTATATTGGTCAGTGCGGGGTAGGGCAGGTAGTCCTTGTACGCCCTGGCGCAGTCAATCGTCGAAGTTCGGGGGAAGCATCAGAACGGCCTCTCGGAATCAGCCTAGCACCTCACATCCGCTTCTATCACTTCGAATCACAGCCCAACGATCTCCTCATTCTGACGACTACCCCAAGCGATCTGTGGTCCGATGCAACCCTATCGGGCCTGGCAACACTCGATCTCGAGCAAGCGATAGACCGTCTCGTCGCTGCCAGCAACTACGACTTAACCGGTCTCTTGGCGCGCATCGTTCCGCCCGGCAGAGCCGGTCTCCATCCATCCTTCCAGCCAGCAACGCCTTCCGGGGAGATGTCACTGCAGGCGGAAAGATCGGCACAGGAACGATTCGGGACGGTCAAACGAGGCACACGCCGAGTCCAGCTGAGCAGCTATATTGCCCCTTTTACGCTTGGTTTGAAATCCATCACTACTCGAATTATGACATTCTTAACGCAGACTCTAAACCGTCTGGCCCCAGGTTTTTCTGAGCCTCTCCATCCCGACGCGTTATCCCGCCAAATGCTTGTCGGCACCGCCATCGCCATTCCGTTGATTATTGTGACCATCGCCCCGCTAGTCTATGTTGGAAAGGGCCGTAAGGAAGAATTCCAGTCATATATAAATCAAGCGCATACATCCGTAATGACAGCCCAAACCCTCCCGCTTGACGAGGCTTCACGCGGCGAGTGGGAGAACGCGGCCAAGATGCTCGGCATGGCAGAGAACTATGGCACAAACTCGGAATCAGAGACACTTAGTGAGCAGGTCCAATTGGCGCTTGACACCATCAATCTGGTGTCCAGGCTCGATTTCCGGCCACTCGTGAGCGGTGGCTTCGGCTCCGATGCCAAGATCACCGGGATAGCCGCCTCCGCTAATGATCTCTACGTGCTCGATGGCAAAAATGAAATCATTCGACATGCCTGGGGCACCCCCGAGCGAGGCTATGAGATCGATACGACTTTTGAATGCCTGGGTACTGCGACTGTCTCGCAGGAACTGGCGGCCCCTATTGACTTCGTTCTGCAGCCCGCACCCGGCGCCCTTGGTATGGAAGGCGTGGTGACGATAGATGAGAACGGAACATTGCTCTATTGCGCCCCCGACCGTCAGCCCGCTGTCGCACAGCTCACCGCGCCAGACATCGGTTGGGGCCGGATACAGGCGATAGACGTTTACGGGGACAGCCTTTATGTTCTCGATCCGGCGATGAATGCAGTGTGGATCTATGAGGCCGCAGGCGGTTTCTTCAGCGGCGTTCCTGAATTGTTTTTCGTTGAAGATGTGCGCGAGCTTAAAGGGGCCATAGATCTGGCCATGGCACATGACGAACTTGTTATCCTCTATGCGGATGGTCGGCTGGACCGCTGCCGTCGTTCCCTTTCCGGATCAGCAGATGAAGGCGGCAGGATACGTGTCGAATGTGATCCACAACCCTACTTCCAAGACGAACGGCCGGGAAAGGAGCCGACTGCGCAGATTCCAGGTGCAGTTCCCGTTGAGATGGACTATTCCCCTCCGCCAGAACCTTCCCTATACTTCCTCGACCTGCTCAGCAACAGTGTATTCCATTACAGTTTGCGTCTTGTTTATCAGGGACAATTCATACCCAAGGAGCCTTTTGAAGAGGAGATCTCTGCCATGTCCCTCGGACCTCCCAACGACCTATATCTAGCGGTCGGCTCTCAGGTATATCAGACACGACTTCATTAGGTCGACTTCTTTGACAAGCCCAACGCCAGAGACTAAAATCAAATTCACGGAAACGCATTGGAGGCGGTTTAGTGAGTCGTTGGCCTGGTAAGTATGTCATCGGTTTAACCGGAAATATCGCAACAGGCAAGAGCGTCGTACGCAAGATGCTCGAGCACCTTGGCGGCTATGGTATCGACGCCGACGCTCTCGCGCACCGCGCCATCGCAAAGGGCGCTCCCGGCTACCCCCTTGTTCTTAGAGCTTTCGGGGAATGGGCTCTCGACGAAGAGGGACAGATCGACCGCCAGAAATTAGCAAAGATTGCATTCTCCGATCCGATGGCCCTGGAAAGATTGGAAGTGATTGTTCATCCCCTCGTAGCACACGCGATCGACCTTCTTATCCGCCGGGCCAAGCAAAGCATCGTCGTTATAGAAGCGATCAAGCTTCTCGAATCCGATCTAGCAGCTGGCTGCGATACGATCTGGGTTGTTGATGCGCCGGCGGAACTGCAAATCGCACGCTTGATGCATAAACGCAAGATGCCGGAGGCGGCTGCAAGGCAGAGGATCGCGGCACAATCGCCTCAGGCGCTCAAGCTTCGCGCCGCCAAGACAATGATCCGCAATAATGGCTCTTTCGAAAATACCTGGGATCAGGTCCAGGATGCATGGGGAAAACTACCCAAACCCGAAGAACCCTTGCTGCCCGAGCCCCCCGTTGTAAAACCCGGCGACCTTATCGTCCGCCGCGGTCGACCACAAGATGCGGATGACATTGCTCGCTTCATCACTCATGTCACCCACGGTAAGAAACGCATGACGCGCCAGGATGTCATGGCCGCTTTCGGTGAGAAAGCATTCCTATTAATTATTCGTAAAGACGACATTGCCGGTATCGCCGGCTGGCAGGTCGAGAACCTGATCACGCGCATCGATGAGCTTTACTTCGTATCCGGCCTGGCCATTGATGAAGCCATCCCCGCATTAATGGATGAGGTTGAAACCGCCTCTATAGAACTTCAGAGTGAGGCCTCGCTGCTCTTCCTTCCTCCCTACCTCGCCCAACACGTCGGCGCCTGGCGGGCTGTCGGTTATCGACCGCAAACAGTTCAGGGCCTTGGCATCCGCGCCTGGCAGGAAGCAGCGCTCGAGTCGATGCCGCGCGGCGCCTCGTTGTGGTTCAAACAGCTTCGCGTGGATCGCGTCCTCAGGCCTCTCTAATCTCTGCGCCCTCCTCGTTGCAGTCCATTGAATATCTTGTTTTATAACCCTTCTCAAAACTACCCGGCGACCAATTGGATTTGCGTTTCTTTCTCCGCCCAGAGCTGAACCTCCGGGATCAGCACTTATCTAACCTCTCGCAGGTCTCGAACTTGCAGGAGGTTTAACTCAGGCATCTCAAGGTGATCTCAAATTCGGGTGCACACTTGGGTTCAACCCTACAACACCCTTAACGCGATTGGGGGCTCCCCGTATGTCGGTCCACCACATCTCACAAACCCCGACCTCCCCAGGTAATAAAAAAACGCCCACGGTTGTGGGCGCCTGTACTTTTCGTTTGGGAATCACCACCATATGCGGAAGGAGTCGCTCGTCCTGGTGAGAACTGTTCCCGATGAAATGTAAATCTCCAAATTGACCTGCGCACCGGGCGTCTGCCCCTCAAATTCAATTTCAAGTTGGGTAACACCGGCCTCGTCGGTAGGTGGGAAAACGAGCGTGCGCGCTTCATCAGGGAAATTCGCAACAAGGGTCACCGCCGCAGATGAGACCGGCAGGAGATTCTGGTCACGGACAACAACATACACTCGCTGCGTATCTGAACTTCCAGTGATGGGCTTTGCCACAGAAGCATGAGGTTGGAGTTCCACTACCTCGTACATCAAGGCATTACTGGGGGCTTTTGGCCGCAGGAGGTCGTCGTTGTAATCCATCACCTCAAAGTGGACCCGCCCGAGAGGCGCCACCAAGACTTGCTGCGCTGGTGGATTTTCCGGATACCAATCCAGCCGGAATCCCTGGAAGTATTGAACAAGGCGATCGTTTTCTATGGTGAATTCTGATACAGGGTAGCCAAAAAGTTCCGGTCCGCCATGCTCATGGTAAAAATCCAGGAACATGAAGCAGATACTATGGCCTGTAAGCGAGTAGAACTCGCAGTCGGCGCTGGACTTGATAGAGAGTGGATCAGCGACATCCAATGCACGGTCACCGACGAACAAAATTCCCAATTCCTTCAGGCGCACCTGCATCTCATCAGAGGCTGGATCTGGGAAAAGCTCCATCCGGCCGTTCTGTGTGTATTGGATCACCAACCCAGTCCAGTAATCCACAAAAGCATCCGTGATGGGGAAGCCGAGAATGCCCAGACCGCCATGATTGTCGAAATACTCGACGAACTCGGCATCGAGTGTATGCCCGGTCTCAGAGTAATAGCGACCAGACAAGCTTTGGGCCATCACTGGGAGCCCAATGCCAAGCAGTAGTATTAAAACAATCCAATAGGGCAGGACGCGGCGAATCCTGATGGAGGAGCCCCTTTCTTGACTATACGAACCACCTACAAGCTTAGATACTTCTCTCTTTTAGCGCAACAGGACCAGGGTACTATCTACTCCAGGACACCGGAGCGCATACGTAAGTAGGAATCGTAGCGTTCCGGGTCGATCGCTCCATTTTCAAGAGCAACGGTCACGGCGCAGCCTGGTTCATGGGTGTGGGTGCAATCGCTGAATTCACACCCAGCTACCAGTGCTCTGATCTCCGGAAAATAGGCGTCGAGCTCTTCGGGCTCGATGTCCCAGAGGGCAAAAGCTTTCAGTCCGGGAGTGTCTGCCACATAGCCTCCCCCCTGAAGCTTCAAGAGCTCGGGGACGACCGTTGTATGCCGGCCTCTCCCGGTGGCTTGACTTATCTCGCTCGTGTGCAATCCTAATCCGGGTTGGATTTCATTAAGCAGGCTTGTCTTTCCTACGCCCGAAGGACCCGCCAGAACCGAGATCTTTCCTTCTAGCGCCTTGCGAACGGAGCGAATGCCCTTGCCGGTCTTGGCGGAGGTGTAAAGGACCGGGTAACCGAGTTTCGGATAAATACCGAAGGCATGCTTGGCGGTGCGGGGGACAACCAGGTCGGTTTTATTGGCACAGATCAGCGCCGGGATCTCTTCTCGCTCGGCAACGACAAGCAAGCGATCCAGCATTCGGAAGTTAGGGTCGGGGTCGGCGCATGAGAAGACGAAGACGGCTTGATCTGGATTTGCAACCAGAACTTGTTCGATCTCTGATCGACCGGGCGCTTTGCGGGAGAGCACACGGAGTCGCTCCTCCACGACTTCGATCGACGCCAAGCCATCCGGTTGTACGCGTATCTGAACACGGTCGCCGAGCGCTGCGGCATCGCTCTCCATCCGCTCCTTCATGAGCCGGCCGCGTAATTTCGAGGGGATGATCCCCTGCTCGGTTTCAACGCCGAAAATACCAGATTGGGCTTTAACAATCAGCCCGGGGAGAAGATCGGCTTCAGGCATTTATCATGGCGCCGGAGTTTCCTCTGCTTCTTCGTCCGGCTCCGGAGTCCTTTCAACCCAGATACGAGACTCCCAGGGATAGAGCGTGAGTGGTCGACCCTTGAAATACGTCTCAACGATTCGCCGAAAGACCGGTGCAGCCCAATCCGACCCCTCACCCTGATTCTCCAAGATAACCGCGATGGCGATATCGGGTTTGTCCTCTCTTCCCTCGTATGAATAACCTGTGAACCAGGCATGCGGATCGCCATCCGTAGAGGCTGTGCCCGTCTTCCCGGCGATATTGAGGTTGAGGCCAAGGAACTTACGGTAAGCGGTTGCTCCAGACTTCTCGACAACGTTTACCATCGCCTCCTGGATCGCAGCAATGTTTTCCGGGCTCACCGGAAGCTGCGCCATTGGATCCGGAACGAACTCGTGCAGCACATCACCCTCGGCATTCTCTATCGCCAACACCAGCTGCGGACGATAAAGTGTTCCCCCATTCCCTATCGCAGCAGCATAACGGGCGACCTGGAGAGGCGTCACCAGAAGAGCACTCTGACCGATCGCCAGCTGCACTGGATGCCGCGCCTCCCACTCCTCGCCGAGCGTTTCGGTGCTGTTCTCCGGGCTCGGAACTTGCCCCGCATCCTCCCCAATCTCGATACCGGTCAGCCCTCCCAATCCAAATGCTGCAGCCATATCCGAAATTGCGCTGGGGAGACCCTTGACATAGAGATCCAGACCGATGTGATAGAACCAGGGGTTACAAGACTTCTCCAGACCCCCCTGGAGTGTCAACTCACCCGCAGCAGGCAGTTCTTTCTCGACGCGCCAATCATAGCCAACCCACCCCGGCAACTCATGAAATTCCAGACCGCAGTTGTAGACCGTGCCGGGTTCGTAATACTCCGTCTCCAGCGCGGCGGCCATCGTAACGACTTTGAATACCGATCCTGGAGCGTAGAGTCCCTGTGTAGCGCGGTTGATATAGGGCTGATTGGCAGTGTTCAACATCTGATAACCGCCATTCGCTCCATTAGGGTTCTTGGAATCGAAAAGGTTTGGGTCGAATGCGGGTGAGGAGGCCATGGCAAGCACCGCACCCGTGTCGCGTTCCAAAACGACCACAGCGCCCTCGAAACCTTCAATCGATAGCTGCGCAATTTCTTGCAGATCACGGTCTAGCGTCGTATACACAGCATAGGGCAATCCGGGATCGCGGGAAGCCATCACTTGCATCACCTGACCATTGGGATCAATCAGGTAAAGCGTCCCCCCCGAAACGCCGCGCAGCTCATTTTCGAACGCCGCCTCGATCCCGATACGGCCGACGAACTCATCACCCTGATAACCTAGCGCCAGGCGGTCTTCGTATTCGGCCTCCTGAATCTGGCTCACAAAACCCACGGCATGTGGCGCAGCTCCCCCTGCAAATGGCGTAAGACCACCACCGTAATAGTAGCGAGTGCTGTACGTGCGTGCGCGAACGCCGCCCACCGATTCGAGCAGCCCGCCGACGGTGTTGTAATCCTCATAAGGTGCAACGCCTAGCGGGGTAAACCAATCTGTGTCGCGGTTGGCGTCGTAGCGCTCGAGGATCGGATCTGCGGTAGCCAACACAAAAAGCCGCCTTAAAGTTGAGAGCATGGTCTCCTCGGCATCTTCATCGCCGATCTCATTCGGGACGATCCACAATGCGGCGCCGTTGTCCTGACCCGCGCCCGCCTCTGTAGCGAATGCCTGGTTGTTCTTATCATAGATATTCGCGCGCGTAGGCGTGATAGCGCTGAGACTCAAACCGTTGCCCCCCTCGAGTTCGGGCAAAATCATGGCGTCGGTCCAGGCTACCTGCCAGTCCTCGCCGGCGGAGCGCGTCAAGTCCATGCGCGTCTCATGGCTGATCTCACCTACAGCCGCGCTTGTTAGAACGATGCGATAACGCACTTCAGCACGCTGTGGGCTGTTTACAAGGGCGGATACGATTTGAAAATCAACATCCACAAACGCCCCGCCCCGCATGATCTCTTGAACGCGTTTCGTAAAATCCTCCTCGCTCAATCCATCCTGGGTAAGGGGGCTGAGGAGGGCGTACATCCCCGAATAATCGCCCGCTTTCCAAGTATCCAGGAAGTGCTGCGCGGCTGCATCTGGATCCGGCGCGGACTCAGTGGTCTGTATAGGATCTGGAAGCGCAGGTGTCCCGTTCGACTCCGGGTCGGTGGGGCGAAAGAGCCCACAGCTGCTGATGAGCATCGCTAAAATAAGAAGCAGGATCGGGATTCGTCTCACAATTTACCTCTCAGGATCTCCTGGTAGACGCTACAATCATACCCTGTATATGCCTTACAGCGAGTGGGGAGATCAGCCGTCAGATCGTGCCCCAGACGCCCCAAAGCGCGCTGCAGGTGGCACAAAGGGAGCCCCATCACATTGGCGAAGCATCCCTGCATCTGGCTTAGTTCCACTGGATTGAATTCGCGATCCTGTATCCCATATGCACCGGCTTTATCAAGCGGAGAACCGCCGGCGATATAGGCCTGAAGCGCACCCTTGTCATATGCCCGCATGGGAACGACAGTTTTGCACGTCTCAACCATTTCCTCCCCGCTGGCTGGTTTGAGAAACACCAGTGCGGTGATGACCTCATGCTCTCGACCCCGAAGTATTAGAAGCATCCGTTCAGCATCAATTGCATCCAGCGGTTTGCCTAAAATTGTGCCGCCGTCTACCACGACCGTGTCGGCTGCGAGGACTAGCTCGCAGGCGGGACACTCGTCCGCGGCTGCCCGAGCTTTCGCTCGCGCAAGACGGATCGCCAGCGCCTCCGCCCGCTCATCGATCTGAACTATCTCGTCGACCGAAACCGGGCAAATCTCCACATCCCAGTCGGTCAATTCAATTAGCTCACGGCGGCGAGGTGAAGCTGAGGCCAAGAGCAGCATACAAGTCATATTTTTCGGATCCACTACCTTTTGCAATCCTTGATCACTTCTTTGGCCATCCTGACTAGAGGTGATAGTTCCAACCTTATTCATTTCAACACATGTGCGCAACCAGTACAAGCAAGGCAAGTCCGGCATTCCGCGAATTCTAACATACCCGGCGAAGGCGAATAAACCACATCGACACATCGATGTTCTCAGCCCTGCACAAGCCGATGGTACAATGACCCAATGGACTTGTTTGACCACGCAATGAAGGATCGCATAGCCCGCGAAGCCCCGCTCGCCGCACGTATGCGGCCGCGCACATTGGATGAATTCGAGGGTCAGGAAGAGATAGTCGGAGAAGACTGCCTTCTTCGACGTGCTATCCAGGCAGATCGTCTGTTCTCTTCCATCCTCCTCTGGGGACCTCCCGGTACCGGAAAAACCACTCTGGCGATGATCATCGCCAACACCACAGAATCCCATTTTGTCACGATCTCGGCGGTTCTGGCCGGGAAAGCAGATCTCCGACGCATCATCAAGGCGACAGAGGAGCGGCGCAAATTATACGGCAAGCGAACGATCCTCTTCGTGGATGAAGTCCATCGCTGGAATAAAGCTCAGCAGGATGCGCTTCTACCTCACGTCGAGAACGGGACCATCACCCTCATCGGTGCGACGACTGAAAACCCATACTTCACAGTGATCGGGGCTCTGGTTTCGCGCTCACGGATTTTCCAACTGCGCCCGCTTGCTGAGGAGGACGTGAACCGGGTTATCCAACGTGCCCTCACCGACCTCGAGCGTGGGTTCGGCAGCAAACAGATCCTGCTCGACCAGGATGCTCTGGATCACTTGATCCGCGTGTCTGGTGGGGACGCACGTAATGCGCTCAACGCACTCGAATTAGCCGTGGAATCCTCACCCCCTAATAAGAGCGACGTGATACACGTCACGCTAGAAGTTGCCCAAGAATCCATCCAGCGCCGTGCTGTCTTATACGACAAGGACGGCGATGCGCATTACGACACCGTCTCGGCTTTCATAAAATCTGTGCGCGGTTCCGATCCAGACGCTGCGCTCTATTGGTTGGCGAAAATGCTCTACGCCGGCGAGGACCCGCGTTTCATCCTGCGCCGTCTGTTGATCCTGGCTTCTGAGGATATCGGCCTGGCTGACCCAATGGGCCTTGTCGTCACCTCCGCCGCAGTCCAGGCCTTTGAATTCGTTGGGTTGCCAGAGGGTGTATACGCTCTTGTGGAGGCAACGCTTTACCTGTCAACTGCCGCAAAATCGAATACCACTAGCGCCTATTTCAAAGCCTACAAATATCTGGAGGAAAAAGGGGTAGTCGAAGTCCCACAGCACCTGAAAGATGCCAGCCGCGACAGGAAAGCTCTCGGGCACGGGAAGGGATATCGGTATCCACACACTCATTCCGGGCACCACATCGGGCAGGGTTATCTGCCTGACTCACTCCTCGGGACCTATTTTTACCAGCCCTCCGAACAAGGTTACGAGACGCAGGTCTCAGAACGACTGGATCGATGGCGCGCGGCTCAGCGAAAGGCATTAGATATTGATGACACGCTCGAGCCATCCGATCTCGCCGATCAAGAGATCGATGCAATCAAGAAAAAACATGCGCTGCGCAGAAGCAAACCATCCTAGCGGAGAATTAATGACCTCCTTCTATCTCATCCGTCACGGACACAATGATTACCTGGGGAAACGTAAACTTGCTGGGCGGATGCCGAACGTCCATTTGAGTTCAGAGGGCAACCGTCAGGCTGAGGCTCTCGGTCGGATTCTCTCTTCAGTCAAGTTCGAAGCGATCTATTCCAGCCCGCTGGAACGAGCTACCGAAACCGCTGAACCATTGGCTCGCGACCAGGGTCTTGATATTCTCATCCGCGAGGGCCTCCTCGAAATCGGATACGGCTCCTGGCAAGGGCAATCTCTCAAAGCTTTACGGCGTCGAAAACTCTGGCCGATCATCCAGAATACGCCCTCGTTAGCCAGGTTCCCGGAGGGCGAGTCTTTCCCGGAAGCTCAAGCGCGCGTCGTAGCTGAGCTCGAAGCGCTTCGCGATTTACATCGCAGCGAGAAGGCGAACATCGCCTGTGTGTTCCACTCAGATCCAATCAAACTCGCCATCGCTCATTATCTCGGTATGCCGTTGGACCTCTTCCAGCGCATCACGATCTCCCCTGCTTCAATAAGCGTATTGGCGGTAAGCGACATCAATATCCACATTATGGGTCTTAACGATACGCGCGCGACGTACAGCACGCTGGAGGTTTGATATACTCAAGTCGGTAGAGAGAGGATAAGCCTAACCGTTCATCAACTTAGTGTGGGACCTTAGATGGCAGGCATGCAGTACGAACTCAAACCCGTTGATCGGATCACAACCGGGGCTATTGGCGGCCCCGGGAAACGCGTTTTCTATCTACAAGGACGCGCCGGGGATCAACTGGTCACACTGCTTATCGAAAAACAGCAGATTCAATCGCTCGCTATTGGCCTTGATGAATTCCTGAGTGAGCTGCACGAGCGTCTCCCAGATCTACCTGAATCTTCACGAGATTACATCGAAGGTGAGATGGCGCTCGAGGAGCCTATCGATCCCGCCTTCCGCGTGGGTCACATCGCGCTGGGCTATGACGAGGAAAGCGACATGCTCATCCTTGTTGCTCGTGAGATCCAACCTCTCAATGAAGACCCTGAGCTGGCTTCTGCCGCTCGTTTCTGGTGCAGCCGCTCACAATTTCGCCGGATGTGCAGCTGGGGCTTGGATTTGTCCGCTCGCGGCAGACCTTTATGCGGCAACTGTGGTGAGCCTATCGACCCGCAAGGTCATTTCTGCCCCAAGAAAAACGGCCATAAACGCTGACGTTCAAACGCCATCCGGGCTCGCTGTCGCTTCCCAAAACCTCCTTTATAGATTGCGCATCTATATCTAAACACACAGATGAACATTTTCGAGATTGACAACCTTGAAGCGATTACCCACCTCCTCAATACCGGTGAAATTGGAGTTGTGGCTCAGGTGGCCTGGGGATCAAATTTCACTTTTCTCGTCCAGATCGAAGGAGATCATGGCAAAATCCCGGCGATATATAAACCAGCACGCGGCGAACAGCCGCTCTGGGATTTCCCCCATGGTTCTCTAGCCGACAGAGAAGTGGCAGCCTACCTCGTGAGCCAGGTTTTGGGCTGGGAACTCGTCCCGCCGACTGTGCTGCGCGAGGACGCACCCGCTGGCCCAGGTTCACTCCAACTCTACATCGATGTCGATCCCAATCGTCATTACTTCACATTCAGCCAGGAGGAGAAGGGGCGATTGCACTCCACGGTGCTTTTCGACATCATCATCAACAACGCCGATCGCAAATCTGGTCATATTCTCCTTGGCGAGGATGATCACCTCTGGTTGATCGACCACGGTTTATGCTTCCATGATGAAGAGAAACTCCGTACGGTGATCTGGGATTTCGCCGGAGAGTCCATTCCAGATAAGCTGCTCGAGCACGTGGATCTGTTGAGGGATCAACTGGACTCAGAAAACGATGTTCACGATGATCTTTCGCTCTTGCTTTCCAGGTCTGAGTTTATCAACTTTCGAGAACGCATTGACCGAATCTTACGATCGCCCGTCTTCCCTTCGCCCGGTGTAGGCCGCCCCTACCCTTGGCCGTTGGTATAATCCAACCCTGGTAATTCTGGAGTAATTCTCTTGAAGGATACCTACAAATTCACTCTCCTAGGTTTCGGAAACGTTGGCCAGGCATTCGCGCGGCTGCTGCTGGTGAAAGGCGAAGAACTTCTAACCCAGCAGGATTTAAACTGGCAAGTTGTTGGAATCATGACCGGTCGCCACGGAGCAGCGATTAACTCAACGGGGATAGACCTTGAGCGTGCGCTGGCGATGATCGAAGCGGGTGGATCACTCGACCCACTAACCGCTGGGCCGACACCACAAAATGGCTCCGAATTCATTCGGGCATGCAATGCGGACGTTCTCTTTGAGAACACCCCCGTCAGCTACGACGACGGTCAACCGGCGATTGAACACATCTCCACTGCGCTTTCTGCCGGCATGCACGCCATAACGGCGAATAAAGGTCCGGTCGTCCACGCCTACCGCGAACTTACAAAATTAGCGCAGGCACATAAGCGGAAATTCTTCTTCGAATCTGCGGTTATGGATGGAGCGCCAGTGTTTTCACTCTGGCGCGAAACGCTTCCTGCAGCAGATCTCCAATCCTTCCGTGGGATCCTGAACTCAACAACCAATCTCATCCTAACCTTAATGGAGCAGGGAAAGACCTTCGAAGACGCCGTCGCTTACACCCAGTCAATCGGGATCGCCGAGACCGATCCCTCCGGCGATATCGAGGGCTGGGACGCGGCAATTAAGGTTTCGGCCCTCGTCACCGTGCTCATGGGCACAAATCTGAAACCGTCTGGCGTTGTGCGTAAAGGGATTGAGTCACTCTGCAGCGAAGACATACAATCTGCTTCAGCAGAGGGGAAACGCTGGAAACTCATCTGCAAGGCCGAAAGAACAGACAAAGGGATAGCGACATCTGTACACCCCGAACTGCTCGATCCCAGCGATCCGCTCTACAATGTGATGGGGACCTCATCCGCCGTAACCTTTCACAGCGACACCCTCGGTCCGCTTACGATCACCGAGTCCGATCCAGGACCGCACACAACAGCCTATGGTCTTCTCGCTGACTTTATTAATAGTGTGAGACTAACCCACGATTAACGTGCCCGCAAAACCAACGCAATCCCAGTTTGATTCTTCCGGTAGCAGGTTGATATCTGATACACTTGAATCTAGATTACACACCTTTGCTCCCAAGAATGACACATGGATCACAGCCCCTTTCTAGCCCTCCTTCTTATTACGGTGCTCGCCCTGGTTGTCCCAATTCTCTCAGCTCGCCTGCGCCGTTTTTACATCCCCATCGTTGTCGGCGAGATCGTCGCGGGCATCATCATTGGTCAAAGTGGTCTAAATCTTGTTGAACCTTCACAGACGCTCAGATTTCTGGCGGAGTTTGGTTTCGCATATCTGATGTTCCTCTCCGGATTGGAAGTGGATTTCGAACTTCTCCTATCTGGTGGTCCATACTCAAGCGGCAAATCTTTCTGGAAGCGTCCCCTGACGCTCGCCGTACTACTCTTGCTGGGCACCCTCATCTTGGCTTTCTTTTTCTCATGGCTGCTGTCTTTGTCAGGTCTCATTGAAAGTCCGATCCTCATCGGTTTGATCCTGAGTACGACTTCCCTGGGCATTGTAGTGCCCGTCCTTAAGGAGCGGGATCTTCTCGATCTAAAATATGGCCAATACATCCTTGTCGCTGCATCCGTTGCAGATTTCGTCACTCTGCTTTTGCTGACAATCGTCATCGCCATTCGCAGTCAAGGATTGACGCTGGATCTCCTGCTGATACCTGCCCTATTAACCATCTTTGCCGTTGCTGTTCGCGGAATGCGGCGAATCTCTGAGCTGGGCTTTCTGCAAACCTTCCTCGATGAGCTTTCGAGCGCCACAGCGCAAATCCGAGTGCGCGGCGCATTCGCGCTCATGGTTGCCTGGGTTGTGCTGGCTGAAGCGTTGGGCGTGGAGCTCATCCTGGGTGCTTTTCTGGCTGGTGTCATTGCTGGTTTACTCGATGATCAGGAAGGCGAGAACGCGCGTGCAAAGCTCGATGCTATCGGCTATGGATTCTTCATCCCAATTTTCTTCATAATGGTCGGCGTTGAGTTGAACCTTCGAGCCATCATAGAATCCCCTCAAGCTCTCCTGCTGATCCCATTGTTTGTTGCCATAGCATATTTAGTTAAGGTCATCCCGGCGCTTCTGCTGCGCTTACAATTTAACTGGCGAGAAACCTTCGCAAGTGGTTTTCTGCTGTCCGCTCGTCTCTCTCTCATCATCGCCGCCGCGTCTATTGCTTTACGTCTAGGTTTGATCACAGAAGCTCTTGATGCTGCGATCATTCTTCTCGCTATTGTTTCCTGCACGCTATCACCAATACTCTTCAACCGCATTCTTCCCGCCGGTGAGGAAAAGCGCCGCCGCGGTATCATCCTCATAGGCCAAGATCAACTGACTGAGTTCCTCGTTGAACGGCTGCTCGCCCTCAACGAGACCGTTGCCATTATCTGCCCGGACGATAGCCGCAAAGCTGCGTTCCAACGATTGGATGTTGATTTTTTCGAGGGTTGTGCAGACCTGCCCGCAACTCTCGCGAAAGCTGGCGCCGCCGATGCCCGCGTTCTCATCGATCTGACGATGAGCTCGGAGGAGACGTTAAATGTCTGCACCATAGCACGGCAGATGTACCATATCCCTCTCGTCATCTCCAGGATCAGCGATGTAGAGCTGATACCTCGGCTTCAGCGCTTGGGTGTGAAAGTCGTTCAACCCACGCTCGCCACTGTAATGGCCATAGAAGGTGCTCTTCACTACCCGATGATTTTCGACCTTCTGATGGACCGTGGAGATAGCGAGATCGAGGTTGTAGAAGTGCGGATTGGCAATCCATCCATCACTGACGTGCCACTCCGGAAAATTCGGCTGCCCGGCGATGCACTCATCGTAAGCATGTCGCGCGATGGCACCGTGATGGTTCCCCAAGGGGACTTAACCTTCAAGTTGGGTGATCGCGTTGGTCTCATCGGCAGCTCCAGATCAGTAGAACGAGCTGCAGCGATGTTGAGACGTTGAGATCTTCCCAACTACGAAATTAATATTCCTGCCTTGACGTACACTTAATTCAGGTTTAAGATGGCCCCATCTTATGAAAGGAGGGCGCACCCTATTATGATGATGCTTATGGTGAAAATTGTAGCGGCGGTTCGAAGCCACACAGTTATCGGTTCTGGTTTCGTCTTACCTACGCGGAGTGCGCCTATCG
>Ga0307421_1000910_pt1 | contig 18706 bp, 15 predicted proteins | sample SalMarWE160270MG_FD_202163 | JGI IMG/M metagenome (GOLD analysis project Ga0307421, IMG submission 202163) | Salt marsh sediment microbial communities from the Plum Island Ecosystem LTER, Massachusetts, United States - WE1602-70 | ecosystem: Environmental > Aquatic > Marine > Intertidal zone >...
AACGAGAATATCCTTCTCAATATGTTCGAGGGCATCTTGGTCGAGGATCGGGATGGTTATTTCACGCTTGTGAACCCCTCCGCAGCCGCACTTCTCGGCTACAAACGAGAGGAGATCGAAGGACAGCATTGGAAGATAACGATCCCGGAAGACCAGTATCCAGTTGTAGAAGCCGCCGATCGCCGGCGCGCAACCGGCGGCTCCGATCGTTACGAGCTAGAGATCCTAGATCGCGACGGGCAGCGCATCCCGGTGCAGGTGAGCGGCAGCCCACTATTTGAGAATGGGAATTTCGTGGGGACAATGGCCATATTCATGGATTTAACTGCACGACGAAAACAGGAGAAAGAACAGGACGCCATCGTTGCCGTATCCAGAGCCCTGCGCAATGCGGTCAATCGAGAGCAAATGTTTCCCATCCTGCTCGACCAGATGGAAAACCTTCTAGATGCAAACGGGGCAGCTATTGCTTTACGTGAACCCGAAAGCGGGGAAACGTTGATCGCTTCCGCATGTTCTGTCTGGGTTGAATGGAAGGGAGAGCGACTCCCGGCTGGGATTGGTGTGAGCGGCAAAGTCATCGAATCGGGCGATTTATACACCAGCGAAGATCTTCTTTCCGATCCGCTATTCGCCCGCCCAGAACTCTTGGGGGAGATGCGCGCACTCATTTGCGTCCCACTTATCGCTCACGAGGAGACCCTTGGCGCTTTGCTCCTCGGACGCACACACCCCTTTGATGAAAGCGAGGTCCGGATTATGACAGCCATCGCTGATATGGCTGCGAATGCAATCCGCCGAGCAACGCTGATGGAAACCTTGGAAGTCCGGGTTGGTAAGCGAACACAGGAACTGGAGGAAGCCAACGAACAACTAAAAGAGCTTGATCGACTGAAGTCCAGCTTCGTCTCCAACGTGTCCCACGAACTCCGCACTCCAATCACCAACGTGATGCTTTACCTCTCCTTACTCCGGAATCCACGTAAAGCCAATAAGCGTGACGTCTATATGGGTGTTTTACAAAACGAAGCCAATCGTCTCTCTACACTGATCGAAGATCTCCTCACGCTCTCTCGTCTTGACGGCGCTGTCGAGTCAGAGCGCAAAGAACTCCACGTTATGGATGCGCTAATCGCTGAGGTAATTGACTCACAACACGCTCGGGCAGAAGCGAAGAACATCTTTCTCCAGCATGAACTGAACCCGGAAGTCCCTGCAATTATGGTTAATCGCGAACAGTTGATTCAGGTGATCACAAACCTTATGGGCAATGCTTTGTCATACACACATCAAGGGGGGCATGTGCTGCTCTCCAGCGAGTATGTTAATGCTCGTAAAGAGCCTCATATAGCTCTCCGGGTTTACAACAATGGACCGGTAATCCCGCCTGAAGACCATGCCCATCTATTCAAGCGCTTCTACCGTGGTAAAACAGGCCGCGATTCAGGTGAGCCTGGCACCGGCCTCGGTCTGGCTATTTGCAAGGAAATCGTTGAACAACACAGCGGCTGGATCGAGGTCGAGAGCGATCCTGAGCTTGGAACATCGTTTACGATCTTCCTCCCGTTTCATGAATAGACCGTAACCCCCGCCGTTGGCTGACGCTCATCACCTGCGATGATTACGACGAAACAACGGATCAGTATCGCCGTCGCACCGTCGTTAGAGCTGTACTGATCGAAATTCAATCGGACTAAATAACCAGGTCCTTGATTTGCTATGGAGAAGGAGCGTTTTCTCTTACTTTCTTCTTAACGCGAATGCTGTCCCATCCCCGGCAGGGAATATCAAACTGACCATGCGCGGATCTTCGGCAAGGCGGCGGTTGAAGGCCCGCAGCGCTTCGGTCCGCTCACTTGCGTCCGCCGTATCGACAACGTCACCATGCCCGAAAGCATTGTGACCAGCGACGATGCCCCCCGGCTGAAGATTCTCTAGCGCCCAGTCGAGGTACGCCGGGTAGCCTTCCTTCTCGGCATCGATGAAAATAAAATCGAACGGTCCCTCTGCGCTCAATTCGAGCAGCATTTGATGGGCGTCACCCACGCGAATATCCACGCGCTCCGCCAGCCCTGCAAGTCGAAAATTGTTATCCGCAACCGAGGCATGTTCAGGATTTACCTCGATCGTGATCAAGCGGCCATTATCGGGTAGCGCTCTTGCGATCCACGTCCCGCTGTAGCCGCCGAGGGTTCCGATCTCCAATGCCAGGCGTGCCGCAGATGCTGCCACGATAAACTCCAGGAAGCGTCCCTCCTCCGGTTTGAGGGTGATTTGTGGAAGCCCGCGGGCGGCGATGTTCTCACGAATAGTTCTCAATACATCGTCTTCGATCGCGAAGTTATCTCGCAGATAGACTTCGAGGGCATCATCATACGTTGGCATGTGAACAACTCCTGTATCCGCCGCGCATATCCTGGTTGGTGTCTCCTGGTGATTTGGATAATCGCTGCATCGAATCCGCTAGTTAGGGCAAAACACATACAGCGGGCGGCATTTTGCCCTTGTCCCCTAACCCAGCAGACCGGTACAATTCAGCACATGAACGCAACTCTACACGAAAAGCTTCTGGGTTGGTACCGTGTTCATGGCCGCGACCTCCCCTGGCGCCAATCCAAAGATCCCTACGCGATATGGATCTCAGAGGTCATGCTGCAGCAGACCCGTGTAGAGACGGTCATCCCCTACTATACCCGCTGGATGGAACAATTTCCTAATATCCAAACCCTGGCCCGCGCTTCTGCCGATCAGGTGCTCTCCGTTTGGGAAGGCCTTGGCTACTACCGGCGCGCCCATAATCTTCGCAAGGCTGCTCACATAATCCTGGAGGAATTCCACGCTGCTATCCCTGACCAGCTCGCTGATCTCGAGCGCTTGCCGGGTGTTGGCGCCTACACCGCCGCAGCCATCGCCGCACTGGCCTTCAATCTCGACATTCTTGCATTAGATGGCAACTTGCGGCGCGTCATCGCCAGACTCATCGATCTGGAGGTCGACCCGCGCCGGCGGCAGGGTGAACTCCTAATTAACGAGTGGGCTGATAAAGCGATGCCCTCTGGGCAAGCCGGGGAGTTCAATCAAGCGCTGATGGATCTGGGGGCAACAATCTGCACACCACGTAAACCTCAGTGCGGCCTCTGCCCGCTCATGCAGGACTGTCTCGCCTACGCTAGCGGCACCCAGCTCGATAGACCGATCCCCAGACCTGGGGTACGTGTTCCCCTCTATCATGTTTCGGCGGCAGTGATTCAACGTGCAGATACGGTCCTTATAGGCCGCAGACCAGAAGGTAAGCTGCTTGGCGGTTTGTGGGAATTTCCGGGGGGAAAACAGGATCCAGGTGAGAGCATGGAGGCTTGCTTACGGCGAGAGATTTTGGAGGAATTAGGCGTGGATGTTCAGGTCGGGGCTCATCTGGGGACTTTCCCCCACGCTTACACCCATTTCAAAGTCAACGTCCATGCTTATCGATGCCTGATTCTATCTGGAGAACCGCAGGCGCTGGATCATGACCAACTATGCTGGGCCGCGCTGCACGACTTGGAGAGTTATCCGATGGGAAAGGTTGACCGGTTGATCGCCAATCTTCTCATGGCCGACGACCACAGTCCCTGAACCCCGTTTCCCCGCCAACGAGATACGATGCCATTCGATTTCTGGCTTATCGATCGCCCGTTCGACTGTGGTGAACAATATAGACACCCAATAAGACCGCCGCTCCGCCCACGATCTGCACTGGCTGGAGCTTTTCTCCCAGGAGTGGGCCCGCCAGCAGCGCTGTCACGACGGGTTGTCCGAGCAGAGTCGTAGAGACGATCGTCGCCGGCAAGAGACCTTGTACATAATTTATCGCCAACACACCGACTCCCTGACTGATCAAGCCGAGAGCCACGAGATTGAAATAGGTCTTGGGAGTGAACCCCCACATGGGCTGGTTGAAGAGAAGATTAAAGATTAAGAGGGCGGTCGTAGCAGTCACCCCTGAAACCCAGAAATAAGACAGCACATCCAACGATTTGCGCCCGATTTGTGTGATCAGGAAATACGCTGCATAGAATATGCCGGCGATCAATCCCAACAATGCACCAAGATCGAACGAAATAGCGCCGAAGGATTCGAGACCCAAGACCAGCGCGGTCCCGAGAAGCGCAATCGCCAATCCAAACCAGAACTTTCTTGGCAGCTCTTCGCGGAAGAAGAGCAAGGCTCCAAGTCCAACCCACACTGGAGCGGTATTTGCCAGCAGCGTTGGAATAGTTGCCCCACTGAGGACTACTCCCGAAGCCCAGAAGGCCAGGTCGAGCGCGAAAACCAAACCACCAAAAATAGCCCAACGCAATGGCAGTCTATTACCCTTTCGCTCCCGGAGTCTTTTAATCGAAGGGGCCGCGAGGATGATTGTTGGGATTGCCATACGGTAAAAGCTGGCCACAGTCCCGGGAACGCCTGCCCCGCGCACGAAAATCGCCGAAAAACCAATGGCGATAAGTCCGATAAACAGTGTCAGATAAGCGAGGAATTTGTCTCTGGATTCCATTTTGACGTAGTTTATAAATCCTCTTCTGGGTCCCCTTTATAAATCAATCCACTTAAAAATTGCAACATTTCTCCTGCTAGTTGAGTACCTTTTAATACACAGTGATTTGAAAGAATTACAAAGGACGTAAATCGTGAGACGAATCCCACCTGCGCTCTTTCTCTTTTTCCTGGCACCTGCGATCGGTGAGCTGCTCTCCGGATCGGCTCCCCCGGTTGAGTTCTTCAATCCTTTCTCTCTGCCCATCCTCTCGGCGCTGTATGGAAGCGGAGCGGTGCTGGTGCGCGAGCTTACAATGCGGTGGGATAAGCGATGGCCAACGATCCTGGCGCTAGGCTTAGCTTACGCCATCATTGAAGAGGGGCTAATGATTAAATCTTTCTTCGATCCGAACTGGATGGATCTTGGGATCCTGGGTACATACGGTCGCTTAGCGGGTGTGAATTGGGTCTGGAGCGTTTCCCTCTCACTCTACCATGCGACGGTGAGCATCGCCATCCCAATCTTGCTGACAGAGTTGCTCTATGCCGATCGGCGGGATGAGCCCTGGACCAGCCGGCGCGGTAGGATCGGCTTATCCATTCTCCTGGCGGCAGTTGTGCTCTTCGGCGCTCTCGCCATGGCACCTTATCGCCCTCCATTTGTTCCCTACCTATTCTCTTTCATCACCACGGTTGGTCTATACTTCCTGGCCCGTCGGATGCCGAAGCGATTCAAACCACCCCAACCGGCTCCGCGCTTGCATCCGCTTTGGATCGGAATAAGCGGTTTTCTCTCCATCAGTACATACTTCATCGGCGGCTGGGCGCTGCCCGAACTGGGCATCCCACCTGTGTCAACGATCGGGTTCCTGATCGTCCTCGCTCTTGGTGTATTGCGTCTCCTCCGCTGGGCTTCGGGTGAAGGAGCATGGACAGACGTTGGCCGATTGGCGCTCGCGACGGGTACACTGACCTTCTTCATCCTGCTCGCTTTCCTCGCTGAGAGCAGTGCCGACCGGACGGACAACCCGGCCGGAATGGCGCTCGTCGGTCTAGCAGCTGCACTTGGTCTTCTCGCACTTAACTTGCGAGTTCGGCGCAGGGTGAGGGAGAAGAAACGAGCCGAAGTCATCCATTAAGCCATTGATTCATTCAGATTGCTGCTGCGCGTCCTCTTGCATTGCATAATTTCCATCAATTGAGCATGCTCGTAGGAAAAAATCAATATCGCGGATGGGGGGAAGTCCCTCGTTTAGGGGATGTAAAGACAGTACTAGGAATATATACTGATTAAACAGGCAGGGGGAATATACGCTGCCGAAGAAATCCCTGGTATAGGAATTGAAGGGGATTTATATATACACGAGAATCAAATAGAATTATGTAGGATTGACGCAAAAGAGGTGTCACGAGCACGTAAACAAAATAAAACGACTCAACGAAATGGCAAACCCACCGAAAGGTGGAGACGCAAAGCATTAGGGTCTAAAGCTGAATGCCTCAGCTACGACAGCCTGCTACCGAAACGAGAAGGCACAAGTTATATCTCCAACCGTGTAGCAACCTTTTGCGCACGGTTTTTACATTATTATTTGGGCGGAGGGTCCAAGGTCACAAAACCGTGCGTAAAAAGGTTTGTTAATTGAAAACTTGGGTGGAAGAAATCAAAGGGGATACCTACGGGTTCCTTGCTATAAAACCAAACGTTATACTCGATTTTATTAGATACAGGGGCAATACATCACCGCTGCTGACCTCGGCTCTCCCAACTGTCAATCGCGGTCTCATAAGCATCAAGCATGCGCGCGGCTGCATCTGAGATGGAATAGCGCTGAACAGCCCGGCGCGCTTCGTCGCTTAATTCCCTCTGCCGTCCTGGATCCGCCAAAATGTCCACAACCTCCCTAGCAAACGTTTCTGGCTTATTCTCGGTGAGAACGCCACCGCCCTCGGCCAAAATATCGACCGCCCCGGGCGCCCGCACTGCCACGACGGGAAGGCCGGCAGCCATGGCTTCGATGATGACCAGCCCCTGAGTCTCCGTCGTAGAGGGGAAAACAAACAAGTCAGCAGCGGCGTAATAGTCGGGGACATCCTCGTACGGCACCGCTCCCGCGAGGATCACAAAATCCTTAAAACCTAACTTGGCCAGCTTGGCTTTCAGCGCATCTTCATAGGGCCCTCTTCCCAGCAGCAGCAGCCGCACTCCCGGTCGTTGTTCCTGGATCAGGGTGAATGCCTGCAAGAGCAAATCAAGCCCTTTCTCGCGAGCCAGGCGACCGACAAAAAGCAGCACTTCTTTTCCCTCTAATCCGAAACTTACCCTTACCTTATCGGGTTGAATATCTTGAAATTTCACCAGATCGACTGGAGTAGGGACGACGGATACTCCCCGCTCGATTCCATAGTCTTTAGCGAGCATCTCACGAATACTCTCTGTAGGAACGACGACGTGCTGGCAATTTCGCAGATAACGCTTGACGACTTCATCTGTGATAAGCCCTGCCAGTTTCGGGGCGATGGGTGCGTAATGCTGGGCATATTTCTCGTACTGCGTATGAAAGGTGAATACCAGGGGAATGTTCAATGCGCGTGCAAAGGAAACGGCCAGATCACCCATCCATATCGGATGCTGGGAGTGGATCAACGCCGGCTTTACCCCTCTCACGGCCGATTCTATTAGGTTTTTTATCGGTACGATAAGCGAGACATCAAGTTGACCCGACAGGTCAAGGGCTGGAAAGCGGAAAATGTAGGGTTCCTCATCTTCATATTTCTCGTACTCAGGCGCGAAGACGTGTACTTCATGACCCGCGGCGATAAGACCTTTCCGAAACAGCATGATCGAATTAACGACGCCGCTGATCGACGGTAAGTAAGCGTTGGAGAAAATGGCGATGCGCATAGGTTCCCTCCCCTATCAATCTACCAACCCGCTCTGGTCCTGTCCGACCTTCATTGTACTATCCTTCATGTCTGGCATGGTCCCTTCCACAGAACCGAAAGTGCTTTACGGGCGGCACATCACGTGTTAACCTAGATAAGATGTTTAGAGCGCTGTTTAGAAGGAGAAAAGCCCCACGGGTTGGTTTGGTCCTAAGTGGAGGCGGTGCGCGCGGCCTGGCTCATATCGGCGTGCTCAAGGTCTTCGAGGAGGAGGGGTTGCCGATTCACGCCCTGGCCGGCACCAGCATGGGCGGTTTGATCGCTGCGGCTTATGCCGCGGGAATGAGCACGTCTGAACTCGAGGCCGCGGCTTTGAAGCTAGCCAATCTTAGAGAACTTGCGGCGCTGGTCGACCTCCGACCGCCGCGCCGGGGGCTGTTGGCAGGAGAACACGTCCGGAAATACCTCACTAAATTTGTGGGTGAGGATGTCACTTTCGACGAATTAAGGTTCCCCGTGGCCATGCAAGCCGTGGACCTGAATAGCGGTAAGGAGCACACATTACGGGAGGGCAATGTCCTCGATGCTGTAATGGCGACGAGTGCCTTCCCCGGGGTATTCCCCCCCGTCGAGATCGACGGCTGCCAACTCGTGGACGGGGGTGTCCTGAACAACCTCCCCACTGAACAGCCACGGCTGCTCGGCGCTGACGTGGTGATCGCCGTTTACGTGACCGCTGCGTTAGACGCAGATGAATTGGACGCCCAAACAGATGGATCCATCTTTTCGCGCGGCATCGCCAAAGACCTCATGCGGGTCGCCCTCATCGTATCTCGAGCCATGACGGAGGTGAGGCTGAAAGAGACTCCGCCTGATCTCCTTCTGTGCCCGCCTATTCCGGCCGAAGCTGGTGTCTTCTCCGGCTTCACCCACGCCGCTGAAATCATCGCCGCCGGCGAGACCTGCGCTCGGGAGAATCTAACAGCAATCAAAAAAATTGCGCTCGCGTAGGTTTACCCATCGGGCAAGAAGAACCGCCGGTCGCTCTATTTTCAAAACTCTTCCTTCAACATGGTGTTCTATTTGATGGCTACAACACGAAGCGCGGCGAAGAGTGCTTGCGACTTTCTGCGCCTTAGACACGTATAGAATTTAGATCTATCTTTACTCAATTTCAGATACATTCATTGCGAGGAGAAAGAGAGGGATAAACGATGAAACAGCAATCAAGAAACCAGGCTCTCGTCTGGGGCGGTCTACTCATCATCTTCGGTGTAGTGGGGCTGGTGGAATCCTTCACCGATCTCACCCCGTGGGTGTGGGTTTCCATCCTTGCCGTCACTGGTTTAGGGATATTTGGTGTATTTCTCTGGGATCGCTCAGAATGGTGGCCGCTCATCCCCGCCTACGTGCTTTGGGCTATTGCCGGACTGCTCGCTCTGGTTGAATTGAACGTACTGCGCGATCAGTTCTTGCCGACATATGTTCTAAGCGCCATCGCGATACCTTTTATCGTGGTGTACCTGCGGGACCGCGCGCAGTGGTGGGCTCTGATACCCGCTTACGTCTTGCTCGCCGTCGCCGCCATGATCTTGCTGAGCGAGGCAGCCCTTCTGCGCGATGCCTTCCAGGCCCCCTTTGTTCTAACGGCCATCGCCTTGCCTTTCCTGGCGGTATACCTGCGGAACCGGGCCCAATGGTGGTCGCTCATCCCCGCCTATGTCTTATTGAGCATCGGGATCATGATCCTGTTGGAAGAACTCGGGGTTCTCGGCGACTTTCTGGTTCCCGCCTACGTCATGTTCATCATCGCCATTCCTTTCTTCGTCGTTTACATCCGCAATCCGAAGCAATGGTGGCCGCTCATCCCCGGGGGGATCATGGCCGCAATCGGATTGTCCTTCCTGATGGTCGAGGCCTTCCAATACGTCTTCCCTGCGGTGGTGATTCTGGTGGGGTTCTGGATCCTGATACGCAGCTTCACACGGAAAGAAGCTATGGGCGATGAACCGTCGCTGCCTGTCGTGGTGGATGAAGGTGATCTACAGAGCGATGAATAGTTAATCGGCGATCCAAATAAGTCACTCGTAATATCGGATTGGCTCCCCATTAACTCAACACCTTCGGATTGAGATGTCCATCAACACTAAGCAGTCGCTCAGAATGACCCTCGGTAGATACAACCAAGACTGCGCCAGAAAGATCCTAAAAGCGAGAAGGGGAATTGCATATGTGGGGTTCGGGTAAGTATCACGCCCCACTTATACCGGTTTTTCCAGCCGACCCTTACCTTTATTGATCGACTTAGACAATCTTAGTGAGGAAACCATGGAAGAGAATAATACGTCCGGTTATCGTTCGCTTTTTTGGCCTGTTCTACTCATCGGAGTAGGGATCATTTGGCTACTTGGGAGCCTGAATCTCCTTCCGGTCCCCAGTTTACGTCTCCTTCTTCGTCTGTGGCCATTGGCGCTGGTCGTCATTGGACTATATATCCTCATCGGGCGGCGCTCGCTCATCATCGGGAGCATCATCGGCGTTGGCGCCCTCGCTTTGTTCATCGCCTTGCTCTTCCTTGCTCCCACGCTCGGGATTGAACCGGAAGGAGAACTCAGAACACTACAGTTCAGCGAACCGCTTGGCGGTGCAACATCTGCAGACATCACTCTCGATCTTGAGAGATACCCCACAACCATCGATTCAACATCAAGCCCTGAGATGTTAATAGAGGCGGAATTGGATACAGTAACAGACGTCTCTTTCTCGGCCAGGGGAAGTCAAGAGAAGATTATCCGCGTAGAACCCGCGGGCAACAATAGCTTCTTCGGTTTCGATTGGGACAGCTTGCTTCGTAGCGATGCCACTTGGGAGATCGGCCTCAGCCCTGATGTACCCATGGATCTCTACGTGGATGTCGGCTCGGGTTCGGCGAACCTCGATCTCATGGATTTAGATCTGTCCGATATGGATATCGATGGAGGGTCAGGGAGCACCGCGCTAGCGCTTCCCGCAAGTGCCTCTGCGTACACCGCGAACATCGACGGCGGTTCGGGTAGCTTCGACATCGAAATCGAAAACGACGCCAAAATAGATTTAGCGATCGCTGTTGGTTCAGGCTCTTTGGATATCGTGATTGGGGAAAGGGCAAATATCGAGGCGCAGATTGATGGCGGATCTGGGAGCCTCACCATCAATGTTCCTAAGAAGATCGGAGTGCGAGTCGTCATCCACGATTCGGGCTCGGGCAGCGTGCACATCCCCGGGAACTATACGCTCGTGGATGACCTTGGGGATGACGATCAGGATATTGGCATCTGGGAGTCTGAAGGGTACGATGACGCATTACATCGTGTCGAGGTTACGTTTGATCCAGGATCGGGGAGTTTCACGTTGAGGTAGATTTGGTGTTTGCCCTCTACCCGAAGTCAACAAGAACGCCCCCCGGTTGCTGGAAGGCGTTCTCGTGGTTTTAGTGATGCAAACACTTACTCGGGGTGGGCGTATGTGCTTATTAAAATCGGACTCGTTAACCCTCCGTCATGATGAAGAGAGGATTCATCTCGAAGCTGCGGTAGGCCGGACGCAGCCGGTCGACATTGTAAAACTTATCGACATTCACTGATTTCTTCCTGCTAACCACAACATCGATGGGGACATTGTCATAACGACCATTCCTGAGCACTACAAGGCGACCGTGAACCCCTTGTAAGATGAGATCCAGAGCCAGGTTTCCATACGCCATCGGGACGATGGAGTCGATTGCATCCGGATCCCCGCCGCGCACCAGGTAGCCCAGCTTCTGGGTGACAACATTAACATGAAATCCGTCGTTGTATTTAGGTGAGAGCTCTTTCAGCTTCACCGATACCAGATCGCCGATTCCACCTAGCTTCTTATGCCCATAGGCGTCCACCGCTAGATCCTTAAAGACCATCTCGCCGCCTGCGAACATTGCGCCTTCCGAGACCAGCACGATGGAATATTTGCTCGGATTGCGGTTGCGGTCGTAAGAAAGAAGTTCTGCCAATCGATTAATATCAAACTCATACTCGGGGATTACACAGCGATCTGCTGCCCCGGCCATCGCCGGCAGCATGGCGGTGAAGCCTGCATAGCGCCCAAATACCTCTATTACCATGAACCTTTCATGCGAGCCGGCGATCGTACGCAAGCTGTTGGTGATCTGGATGGTGCGCGTGATACACGTGCTGAATCCAATGCAGTAGTCCGTGCCGGGCACATCGTTATCCATCGTCTTTGGAATGGCGATGACTTTCGCGCCTTCTTGGAATAAGCGGACCGCATAACTCAAAGTGTCATCGCCCCCTATGGGAATCAAATATTCAACATCTAGGAATTCCAGGTTTTTAAGCACCTCGGGGGTGAGATCATTCATCTCCTGGTTGTAGGTATCTTTTAAATGGTCCGGCACCTGCTCTTGTGGCACATGGCTAGGACGAGCACGGGAGGTGTGAAGGAACGTGCCCCCGGTTCTGCCCGCCTTATTTACGACCTCTTCCGTTAGCCTCATTACATTGTTGCTGTTGTCAGCCTTCTTGTCTCTCACGACGTCTACGATCCCAGCCCAACCTCGCCTCAAACCCACCACCTCATAGCCTTCCCGCAACGCCCGTATGGTGACCGCCCGAATGGCTGGGTTCAACCCTGGGACGTCTCCGCCGCCTGTCAATATTCCGATACGACCTTTCTTTTTCGCCATGTCGCAAACTCCGAATAAATGTCTGGCCTTATTGTACTCTCTTGATTGGTTTTCTTGGCAACAAATCTGCTCTGCTGTTGATCTCTTTCTTTCTCTGGTGACATGGGTGCGGGCTAATTACAAAACCAGCGCATCATCTTGCGGCGGTCAAATAGGTGGGCGCGACCCCCTCCGCTTCGCTCGGGGGTGCTCCGGGAAAAATATCATTTAGCCCGCAAATAAAAACCACTGCAACTAGTGCAGTGGCTGAACAGGTGGGCGCGAATGGACTCGAACCATCGACCTTATTATCCCCGCAGGGGGCACGGGATGTGAACCCAGTGGTCTAAAACCCCTACCGCGGACCTCACGGATCCTTTATTTCGCGAACCGTGTGGTCAGCTCATGGAGGGTAACCGTGTGGACTACGGTTGGGCTTTTAACCCCTCTCTGGTTGTATTTTTAACCCGGAATTTGGTTCCGAGTAATGCATCTTATCATTGATACGAAATCGTTGCCAAGTGCTGCTCCAAACGTCAAACTTACGGTCCAAAGAACTTAAGTATATTTAATCGCCCTACTCAAAATGGGGCATGATTCAGGAATGTGATCTTTTTAACTTAAAGATGTGTCGAATGAGCGGTGTACAATCTTCTATAGGCATTAACGAGGACGCATTTCATCGACCTGAGGAGGTCTTATGAAAAGAATTGGCACCTACTTCATCAGTGGACTTTTGTTTCTCGCCCCAATAATCATTACGCTTTACATCCTCTATGTAATTGTTTCAAGCGTTGACCGGCTCTTTTCTTTCAGTCTCCCAGGCTTGGGTTTTCTGTTGACCCTTGCGCTCATCACGACCATCGGTTTCCTGGTCTCCACTTTTCTTGCAAGAGGCGCGGCGAATGTCATCGATGGGCTATTTCGCCGCTTGCCTATCATTAAGATGGTTTATACAGCTATCAAAGATGTGGTGAGCGCACTTGTTGGGACTGAAAGGCGATTTGATAGGCCTGTATTAGTAAACGTTGTTCCAGGAAACGGTATCCGGATCTTGGGATATATTACGAGGGCGAGTCTGGCAAGTATCAACTTGGCAGAGAGTATGGCCGTTTACATCCCTCAATCCTATACTTTTGCAGGTAATGTAATCGTAGTTCCCATAGAGCAGGTGACACCATTGGGGATCGAAAGCGGGAAGGTTATGGCTTTTATCGTATCAGGAGGTCTCTCGGACTTATAATAAGCAGGCACCCGAGATTATGGCCGACTTAGTAAGACATGTTGACGTTGGCATCGCCAATGAGGAGGATTGCCGGCGTTCACTGGGCATTACTGTCTCCGAGACCGACTGGAAGCGAGAAGTTGAGAGTGGAGAGCTTGACCCCGGACATTACCAGGCTCTATGTGAGAAGGTGCTGGAGATGAAGATCACCGTCTAGGCATGCTACGAACGATTGGAGAGTCCCTTTCAAAACATACAAACCGTAATCCGTGTTGCCTCATTAGAAAATCTAACCGTAGGGCAATCATTGCCTCGTTCGGGAATCATACCGATGGAATCTCCACAGCTTGGAGAGATTTTCTTCGATGCGACGACTTAATTCAGCTGGATTAAGAGTTGTATAGAGCTCGCTGAGCCGTTGCTTAACCGACTGATCAACATGTGCTGAAACCAATAAACGCTGGCAGGGTGTCTGGGCCACATCATACTTCTTTCGCACCTTGCTGCCCACCCTGGTCTTGCTCTCCAGCTTCATGACAGGCTGGAAGAAGTTGACGAAGAGGCGAAGGTCCTCGTAGACGTTCTGGAGAAGGGTCAGTGCCCCAGGGCTCTCATAGCGGGCGTAGCCGACAACCTGACGAACCACAGTCCAGTTCCTCTGCTCGATTGTATGCCTGATCGTTTTTCTTGTAGGGACGAGCACGGGTGAAGGTAATCTTCTCGTCCTGGCAGTAGTTGTATAGGTGGTAGTTAATAAATTCGCCGCCGCTGTCACTATCGATGCCGAGCAGCGGGAAGGGAAGCCGTCGGCGCATGGTCTGAATGCCTTCAAAAGTGGCTTTCTGCCCATTGTTGGGCAAGGCAATGGGTTCTGTCCAACGCGTATCAATATCCACGACGTTGAGCGTATGCAGGAACTCTCCTGTTGCGGAAGCACCGCAATGATCCACCAGATCCATCTCGACAAATCCTGGGCGCTGTTCGTCCCAGTCTGCGAAGGTGCGTATTGGGATGACGTTTTTGAGCAGGGTGCCGGGTTTGGTTGTGCTTCGACCACGATAAGCCAATTTGCTGCGGGCGCGTTTCAGGCGGCGGTCGATCGTGGAGGCACTCATCTGCAGCAACCTTGACCTGGTCTCAGGTGCAAGCTTGAGCTCGCCATGACGTTCAAGTGCTTCGACCATGTCCGACAAGAAAGGCTGAAGCCTTTTCCCGCACAAATGACCGCAGGCTTCCCATACTTGTACCAGTGCTGCCACAACATCCGGCCCATAGATCAGACGCCGGCCACGCTTTTTCTGCGAAGGTCGAGGCGGTCCGTTTCGCAGCAGATGGATGGCATACTTCCAGTTGTATCCTGTCGCCGCCACAAATTCATCCAGTATCCGGCTTTTCTCCCTTTTGGTCGCTTTCCGATATCTTGGTCGGATTGCTTTGAGCAGCTCTTGTTTGCCTTGTTTCGTCATTGAGACCTTCCCCGGCTGATTTTGATGTGTTGGGTTAGATTCTCAATGAAGCAACGTATATACTCAAAGTTGCAGGTCGCTGCAGTGTTCATCGCTGCCTCCTTTTTGGGTGAAGGGTTTGGTAGAAGGATACAGTGCCGCGGCTTGCGCTTTCAAGCTAAGGCTATCCATAGCATCTCATAACCTGAAGGTCCTCAGTTCGAATCTGAGCCCCGCTACCTTGAGGCACCCGCGAGGGTGCCTTTTTCTTCGTAAGCCTGCATGTACAGAATTACACCTCACGATCTGGGGGTTATCAGCCCGTTTCCGAAACGCTCAAATTGAGCCTCCCGCACGAAACGTAGACCGTCAGGCTTTCACTAATCTTGAAATCATTTTCCTGGACTAAAATGGAATTAGGTGAACCCCGACATCTGAGAGGACGTAGCATTCAATGGTAGCCCACACTAATTCAGCCTTACTATCCGGACCCTCGATTATTGGATTCCATCTAAGATTCTATGGATCCTGAGTTCGAATCAGATAACGATGCTCGGGAGGGGTTCTGTTGAAAGAAACCAGGGTCAATCTTTCTTATCATGATTTCAGGACCGTGATCATATCACTCAGAGTATTTTCTGGCACAAATTCTAGAACGGATGTACATTTTCGGCCATTACAGTATGTACAAGTATGTTTTCTAGGACGGATATCCTTTTTCGGCCACTACAACAGGGCAATAGAAAAAATTACTAGCTGCGATATGGCCACTGGACATTTTTCAAGAAATAAACGATAATGTATGCAAAACCTATTCATTAAGGCAAGGTATTACATACATGAGCAAGATTCCAGATTATGACCAACTATATAATATTGCAGAAAATCAAGGGGGGTATTTTACAGCTTCTCAGGCCAGAGAATTTGGATTCGCTTGGGACCGCCTTTCCAAGAATGTGAAATCTGGCAGGTTCACACGAGTTGCTCACGGTGTTTATCGCCTTACTCAATTCCCATACTCATTTTATGAAGACCTTTTCATTGCGTGCCTCAGGGCTGGGCCCAAGTCTGTGATCTCCCATGAAAGCGCACTATCTGTTTACGAACTATCAGATGTGCTTCCGCATGAAATCCATGTTATTGTTCCTCGATCCTCTTCGGTGCGCAGAAAGGGAATCAGACAGCATACAAACCAACTGGAGGAAGGGGAAATTACCTCACGCGAAGGACTGCCAATCACGACAGTTGCTCGCACCCTGGCTGATGCAGCATCGAGCGGGCTGGCAGAAGAGCTTGTCCTCCAGGCGATTGATGAAGCGCTGACTCAAGGCCTGGTTGCAGAAAATGACCTACATCTTCAGGTAAAGAAGCGCGGGGGTAGGTTCCGACAGATCTATTTAAAGTATCTAAAACATGGAAAGCAAAGATGAAATACCAGAGTGCCAGAGATTTTCGACGAGCGTTAGAAAGCCGATTAGGGCATATATACCAAGAAACTGGTATGCCTCACTCACGATTGAGAAAGATTGTCGCTTTTGACCGGTTCCTTGCCCGGTTGGTCCAACACCAACCAGATAGCTGGGTATTAAAGGGTGGTTTTGCCCTTCAACTCAGGATTGGTGATCGAGCTAGAACAACTAAGGATATTGATCTACTGGCGATGGAGAAAGAGCTTGAAATATTTCCGGCTTTCCAAACAGCGGGAGCCTTAGATATCGGGGATTGGTTTACATTTGAAACAACTCGATCATCTGAGCCAATTCAAGAAGGTATAGGAGTAACACGGTATAAGATACAGTCTCGATTAGATGGACGAATCTTCGAGGATTTTCATATTGATGTGAGTATCGGTGATCCGGTAGTAGGAGCAGTAGAATTAATTGCTACTCCCGACCTGCTTGCATTTGCAAACCTAGAACCAACCCGTGTTCCTTGTTATCCAATTACCCAACAAATTGCGGAAAAGCTGCATGCTTATACTCGCCCTCGAGGTTCGGGCGCAAGTTCACGAGTAAAAGATTTTGTAGATATTCTGCTGTTAGCTGAATTAGGGGAAATAAAGATATCCGAATTGAGGCTAGCAATTCGGGCTACCTTTGATAATGCTGAGACTCACGATGTTCCAGATAAGCTGCCAACCCCACCTAGTGGTTGGGTGCAAACTTATAAACGAATGGTCGGGACACTTGATTTGGATGAAATCTCATTTGCTGAAGCGTACGCCATGCTTCAGCAGTTTCTCGATCCGGTACTGGGTAGTCGAATTGAAGTCGCTAGATGGAATCCATCAAAATGGGATTGGGAATAATTCTCTATATACAAGATACTCATAGATTCAACTACCAAGTGCAACACAGAAGAACGAAGATGAAGTATTTAGGGTGATTCTATTCAGAACCCCGACTGCACTTGCAAGGTTTACCCTCTGCGTGTAGGATAATTCAAACTAATGCTCGCTGGGTTCCGAGTCGTCGAACATCTCAAGGCCACCCTTGGGACACCAGCCTGACGGTCCAAGGACCCCTTTTTAGGGTTAGAACTCATAACCTGAAGGTCCTTCAGTTCGAATCTGAGCCCCGCTACCTTAAGGCACCTGAAAGGGTGCCTTTTCTCTTCCAAGCCCCCTTGTACAGGGTTCGAACTCGTAACCTGGGGGTTATCAGCCTGCTTCCGAAGTGCTCAAATTGAGCCTCCCGCACGAAACGTAGACCGTCAGGCTTTTCCGAATCTTTGAATTTATTTTCTTGGATCAAAAAGGAATAGGGTGAACCTGACATTAGGGTGGATGTATTCACATTCACTGGCAGCTCTTATTAATTCAGCCTGACGCTCCAAGACCCCGATTACTGGATTCCATCAAAGAATCTATGGATCCTGAGTTCGAATCAGATAACGATGCTCTGGAGGGGTTCTGTTGAATGAAACCAGGGTCAATCTTTCTTATAAGGATTTCAGGACCGTGATCATATCGCTCAGAGTATTTTCTGGCACATTTTCTAGAACGGATGTACATTTTCGGCCATCACAGGTACAGATCACGATGCCAACGCAGGAGTGTATCGGGCTGAACGATGGTCAAAGCCTGCTTCCAGGATCGCAACCCGCTGGCCAACATCACCAGCAGGACGCGCTCGCGCGGCTTGCAGGCAGGACGTATAACCTGACGATTGAGCACGATGAGCTGCTGCCTTAGAAAGGCATTCTCCAGTACGAGTTCTGATCTGCTGCGCGTGAGATCGAGGATCGCACCGGTGAACATCGATGGGTTTCTGGGTTTGACCCTGTGTTGAATGTGCTGTGCGATAATGTGTAGGATGAGTTCGAAGAAGTGTCGGAGAGAAGAAATCACGGTCTGCCTTTCATTCTTAGGAAATTGGGACCGTGATTGTAATGCTTAGATACTTTTATTGGGCATTTTTGGAACGGATGTACATTTTCGGCCAGCACAGCCCGAGAGGGCGCTTTCTGTCTTAAAAAAACAATGTTTAGGTATGGATTCTAGGATTAGGACCAAGGACCCTGGGGATATTGGTCCTTGGTAACGAATTCTTTAATGTTTTACAGATTCTCGCAAAACGAGGGAGGGGTAGGGTACTCATTTAGGATTCGAGCTCGTAACCTCTGGGTCCTTGGTTCGAATCCGAAACATTAGACCTCATTTTCGATATCGGGGTGTTTGTAGTATTTCTTGAAGTTTGGAGTTCTTGTCGAACTCTCTATCGCTAGACTTTCTTACTAATGGAACCAGAGACCACACGGATGTGAACCCGGCGGTCCAAAACCCCTACCGCGGACCTCACGGATCCTTGTTTTCGCGAACCGTGTGGTCAGCTCAAGGTAGGTAGCCGTGTGGACTACGGTTGAGTTTTAAATCCTTCTCTGGTTCAGTTTTTCACCCGAATTTTAGTTCTGAGTAAGGAATGCTATCATATT
>Ga0307421_1000912_pt1 | contig 18692 bp, 19 predicted proteins | sample SalMarWE160270MG_FD_202163 | JGI IMG/M metagenome (GOLD analysis project Ga0307421, IMG submission 202163) | Salt marsh sediment microbial communities from the Plum Island Ecosystem LTER, Massachusetts, United States - WE1602-70 | ecosystem: Environmental > Aquatic > Marine > Intertidal zone >...
TTTGTTTCGTACTCATTCTTATCATTTTTTATTCCTCTCCCATTTGTGAAAAATGGGTGAAGATATGCATTGATAAGTGGTATGGTTTTCAACTGAAATTTGGTATGGTTTTCAACCGGTATATACAACCGGCATTCCATACGAGAGAAATGGCCATAGAATGGCCATGGAAATAATAAAACAGCTGTATGATATCGGTACCATCTTTAATCATTGTTCGAACGTGCCGGCTATTTCTAAGGTTTTTTCCGGTTTTGCCAAACAGCAATTAAAGGACCGGGATCTACTGGGTGATATCAACCTGGTCCTGGATGATATTTATGATACTGCTCTTACAATATGCTCTCGTGGCAAAGATGGAAAGACTAATTTTAAAATATTGCAGCAAGGGATCCGGCAGGTTAATCCTTTTATATTTTCCGAGAGTTACCATATCGAAAAAGCAATAATAGATGCATCAAAAGCCGGCTACTTGACCACACTTATAAAAAATAAAAAGACTAAATTCGAAAAGTTTTCTGATCCCATGCAGATAAAGGATTGGGTAATTAAGCAGCCACTTAGCACAAGGCTTAATAAGCTTAAAAAATCCAATCCGGAGGCGTTTTTTTACTGGTTTAAGATATTTGAGATAACAAAATACCGTTTAAAATAAAATCTCATGAAAGTATTAATAAATAAGGAAAAATTACCATCATTAGGTAAGATTAAAAAACACACATTAATAGCTTTAGCAATAACCATAATTATTTTAATTGCAACAAATCCTACAAATAAAAATTTTAAGGAACATTTATATGCGAATGGATATAGAATAGGTAAATATGATACTTATGAAAGATATAAAAACTATTTAATATTTTCCATTTATAGATATAATAAGCATAAGAAAGGAAAACATTCCCAAATTAATTATTATGTTGGAATTTTAAAAAATCTAAAACAAAAGATAGGGTATTAGAAGCAGGGCCTGATGAACCCTGGATGTTGCATTGAAGAATCTTTAAAATAGAAATTAGTTAAAACAGCCGTTAAGAAAGCAATTGAAACAAATGAAAAAAATGCAGAATCTTTTATTAATGAACAGTTGTAAAAAATAGACCTGATTTACAGATACTGTTATTTTTAATTCGGCCCGATCCGGATTGAACACAAAATAACTGCTACGAATGTGATTACCAACAATACTACCCTGCCTGTTTAAAATTCATAACCAGCATTTTGCATGTTATATGGCATTTTAATAACTTGCTTCGGATTTACTATGATAATAGCGGATTATATGAAAAATAATAATCTGCACATAAGGCACAGATAACAAACTGTTAAGAAAAGAAATAAAATATCAATTTTTAATATTAAAATTGCGCATACCTATAAGCGGCACTATGAGAACAAAATATTCGTATATAAACAAGTTGTAGCACATTTAAAAAAGACCAATACTAAAAAACCTGTGCTTAAAATATCTAAATGACAAAATAATACTAGTTTAGAATATAATAAGATGAATAATACAAAAACAAGACGTAACATTTTTATATTTATTATAATAGTGATAATTGGAGGATGGATTGGAGTTATTATTGATAAATACCTGCCAGAACAACAAAGTGAGAATACTTTAGGAATGGGGCTTTGGCTGATAATACCTCTATTAACGGTAATAATTCTCAGAACATTCTTCGGAGATGGATGGAAAGATGCAGGATTAAGGCTAAATTTTAAAAACAATATTATTTGGTACATAGTATCATTAATTATTTTTCCTTTAGTTACAGGAATTGTTTTAATTATTGGCAAATTGTTGGATTGGATTGATTTTTCTAATTTCGATACATCTGCTTTTGCAAATATTTTTATTAGTTTGCTTATTATAAATATTATAAAAAACATATTTGAGGAATCTGTTTGGAGAGGGTATCTGACTTCAAAAATCATAAAATTTAAAATCAATGATATTTCAATATATCTAATTGTTGGTTTAGTATGGTCAGTTTGGCATCTTCCTTATTATCTCGTATTCTTATCAGAATCAACAATTGTTGCAGTTTTACCAGTTGATAGAATTTTGTTCTTTATGGTTGCTTTGCTTAACATGATGATTTGGACAATTATGTTTGTTGAGATCTATCGCTTGACAAACACTATATGGCCAGTGGTTTTACTTCATGCAGTAGAAGATTCACTTATTAATCCATTAGTCATTGATGGCCATATCAAGATAATTGGTAGTACAGAGATGTTTATCTCTCCAATTTGTGGATTAATTGCAGCTGCACTTTATCTATCAATTGGATTATGGTTAAGAAAAAGAAGAAGAGAGATAGAAATTAATTCAAATACATTGCACTTTTGAATTTTGAATAATAACAATTATAAACGTAATACATCGTATATAGTGCATTTGGCGGGTCGTACAATAGGTTTAGATGGGTTTCATTTGCTAAACTTTTTAGCGGTTTGATAGGAAAGTACTATAAAGCGCCAAACGACACCATATACGAGAACCGTTATAAAATTCTTAATAGTTGGCGGTAATTAAACGAATACGCTGTAAAACAGACTAATAACACCATAAAAATGAAAAGAGTATTTCATATACTAAGTTATTTTCAATATCCTTTATTGTTATTTGGGTTATACTTTTTCATAAGACCTATTATACACGGATACGATTATATCTCATCTAACCTTGAATATATTTTTAGTTTATACAATAATGGCTTAATCTTTTTTGGTGTAGCCCTGAGCTTTTCCACATTACAAGATTCAACGAAAACATCGTTAAGATTTGAAAAGAGAGTTTGGCAAAGTCCGAAAAAAGGAAAATTATTTATTGTATTAACAATGATATTAATACTTATCTTTTTTATTTATGGATTTATTGGATATTTTGGCATACATGAAAAAATAAAAGTCATAAAAGAATTTTCGTATGGCTCTATTGTATTAGCAATAGGACTTGTAGGATATTTAAAATTACAAATAGAAATGTATGATAATCATAGAAAAGACAAAAAGGAATAGACTATAATTATTGAGAACAACTAACTAAAATAAACATATGAAACCCTCATCCTTAAGGAATTTAATTTAAAAAGTACAAAAACAACCGATCCCGAGTAATCGGGAGAGCTCATGAACACAATTAAAATGAATAATGGGGTGAATAACAGGACATGAATATTTACTAAGAACTTATTATTAGGGATGAGGGTTCGCCGAAACGAACGAAGTGAGTTCATGAACACCATAAAAAATAAATAGATGGTGAATAACTACCACCAACTTTGATTAAACGAAATAACAAATTAATTACTAATAACTTAAATAAAATATATTCTTGTGAAAAGACTATTAAAAATTCTCAGTCTGTTTATTCTTTTTTTGGCATTTTTATGTGTATTCGCTGCCAGTGTCAGGCATGTTGTATTAGGCAATACCAAATTGGGGGTTTTTTCTCAACCATTAAAAGCCTTTGCCAGTTTTCCCGGCACTGTAAAAATGGTATTGTCCAGTAACGAAATATTAGGCGTTCCCCCAACTTTTGATAAAAAGAATGCTGCTTTAGAAGAAATCAATAATTTGGATTATGATGTATACGGAATTAATGCATTTTACAATACTGATAAAAATCTTTGGGATATTCGGTTATTCAATTTTCATGACGATTCGGTAATATATACATGGGAATTGCATAAAAAGGATTTTATAAAAAAGAACGAAATAAGATTTGAGTCCTCAAGGCCCATAAATCCTCTTTTATTACCCGATAGATCATTAGTTCTAATGTCTGCAGAATCAGAAAATCTATACAAACTTGACAAGGATTCCCGCATTATATGGCATAATACAGACAGAATTTTTCATCATTCGATTAACTTGTCTACAGACAATAATATATGGGTTTGTACTACTGAACACGGACATTTCAAATATGGGAAACCGGCTGATATTTTTCGTTTTCATGATAATTATGTGACGAAGATAAGCCTGCAGACCGGTGAAATACTATATGATAAAAGTGTTAGCGATATTTTTACGGAAAATGGCTATGCCAATTTCGTATATGGTTTTTCAAATGGGCTTTCAAACCAGGGAGGTGAGCCATTCCATTTGAATGATATTGAACCGGTATTTGAAAACGGACCTTTTTGGGAAAAGGGGGATCTCTTTCTTAGTTTACGGCACAAGTCATTAATAATCCATTATCGGCCCGCGACAAATAAAATTATCCGGCTCATTTATGGTCCCTTTCTTCGTCAACATGATGTGGATATTATCTCAGACAGGGAGATCTCTGTATTTAATAATAACTCAACAAGTATGGGATGGAAGATTGAAGGAAATTCTGCAGATAATGAAGAAATGCAAAATGAATTGATCTATTCGGAAATACTCATTTACAATTATGAAGACTCTGCTTACAGACCATACCTGAAAGATCAGTTCGTTAAGGAGAATATATATTCATACAATGAAGCGCTGTGCCAGTTCTTAAAAAACGGAGATGTGTTTGTTGAAAGTCAGAATGATGCAATACTCTATATCATGAACGAGGATGAAATTATCCTGAAAAAACAATATGAAACCGATATGGATAATCGGGTTCATATCCCCAATTGGGTGAGACTATATGAAAACATAAATTTTTAAATGATGGAATCATTATTGTTATACATTGGTCCGGGTCTGGGCGTTGCCACGATCATTATCATTATAATTGTCTTATTAATTATTTTAACAAGTTTGATAATGGTAATATGGACACCGATTAAATCCTTTATAAATAAAACCCGGTCATTTTTCAGCAAAAATAAATAAGAGATGTTATATTACATGCTTGTATTTCTATCCATTTCCCTGATTTCGGTCGGGATCATTTTGTTAAAAAAACCGTTTTTCTCTTTTGCCTCCGCGACAGCAATATTACTGAACAGTATGCTGGAATCAAACCAGGACGAAAGGAATAAACAAAAAATGCTTATAAAAAGCATGGGGAAAACTCTATCAACATTTGGGTTTTTGCTGCTATCAATAACCATTATCCTTGGAATCTCAATAGTACCAATAATGTTGTACCTGAAGTTTACACCCGCTACTTTTATTGATTTGGATACCTCATCTTTTTATTTTTATTTGAGTATGATCCTGGGTAGTGGTGTTTTGTTTCTATTTCCTGGAAAAAATAAAAGTAAAAATGAAGATTATTCAGCATGGTCCAGGCTTCTTCATAGCATGATCCTGGATAATTATAATATTTCTCGGACACTTTTTAAATTGGAAAAAAGATTTTTTAAAAAGACAGCCAACAGGGAAAATAAAGATTTTGTGATTGTTACAGGTCTTGCACGGGGCGGGACAACAGCCCTCACCAATTTACTGTTTGAATCAGGTAGATTTCATTCACTTTCCTATGATAATATGCCATTTCTTTTATCTGTCAATATCTGGAGAAAATTTTATCACCCCAGGAAAAACAAGTTGAAGCAAAGAGCCCATGGAGATAATCTTATGTTTGGCTACAAAACAATTGAAGCCCTCGAAGAACATTTTTTTAAAGTATTTCTTAATGATAAGTATATTGACAACAAAATATTAAAAAAACATGATATTGATCGTGATACTTATGAAGCATACCTGACCTATCAGAATTTAGTGAGCGGCAGGAATGAAGGAACTACGTATCTGGCAAAAAACAACAATTTTATTTTACGATACAGATCATTAAGGAAATACAATCCTGATTTTAAAAATGTCATTATTTTCAGATCTCCCTTATCTCATGCTTATTCATTGTTAAATCAACATAAGCGTTTTTCCGGATTGCATAAGGAAGATCCCTTTGCGCTTGAATATATGAACTGGCTGGGGCATCATGAATTCGGACTGAATCAAAAGGTATTTGACTTAAAAGGAATGGAACAGCGAAAGAAATATGATAATACATCCATAAACTACTGGATAGCGGTTTGGATCAGCTATTATACGCATATCCTTTCCATTGTAAGCGATAAAAATCTTTTTTTGGTCGAATATGCAGATTTGTGTTCCAGACCCAATCAATTGCTGATAACATTGGGAAAACGAATGAATATTGAGTTGACTGTCGACCAAAGGGATCCATATACTGAACGTGAACTTCCGGATCTGGATATCAATTCAGAACTGTTGGATCAGGCAACTGTTCTTTATAATAAGCTTAAAGAATATAAAGTTGCAATTGATAATCCGGAGCCTTTAATTTCCCCAAAAATCAGTGCATCTGTCAAAGATTAGGCGAAAGGCAACATAAAAAGGATTTTTGGTTATTTTACCGACATACTTCCCTGAATCAGGATATGGAGATTATTTATATGCCATAGATTATCCGGATAGTGAGTGGTTGAGAAGTTAAGAAGTTCGTAATTATTTTAGTGTCTGTTAAGAAGGTTCCATTTGCAAGGCTCGCGCGGGCCGGAAACGCGGAGTTTACTTGTCGTAAACGAGCAATTTTCGGACACTCGTAACGCGGCAAATGGAACTTTATGAACAGACCCTGATTATCTGATTCAGCCGGATAAACCGCGTATTATTAAAGAGAAATATTAAGACCTATGAAGAAATCGTGTAATTCTTCCACGGTCAATGCGGTTAAAATCTGCTTAAATGGGGAATATAGGAAAGTATTTCACGGTTGAAATTTAAAGTGCTAAATTTAGAGCTTGTATATATCTGTTATTGTGTATTTTACATTTGATTGGGACTCAACTGATTTTAATTTGGCACAGTTTTTCCTATAAGATTAAAAACTAATTTAATAACCAATTAATCCAAAAAAATATGAAAACAATATTCAAATACAGCGGCATGGTGCTCTTAATAATGATAGCGATATCATTCACTTCATGCAATCAGCAAACAGCAAAAAATAATGATGCTGAAAATGACAATGTAGAAGACTTACGCCAGGAACTTCGCGATGTTGGTGAAGAATTAGAGGAGCTGGCTCAGCAGGAAGGTGAAGAATTCAAAACAAATGCCCGCGAGGTAATGAATGATTTTAATCAAAAAATCGAAAAACTTGAAAATGACCTGGAAAAAACCGGTGATAAAGTCGATGGGGAAACAAGGGAAGCTATCAATAATTTAAAAAACCAGGCAGATAAACTGGAAAATAAGCTTGACGAGTTTGGCGATAAGACCGAAGAAAACTGGGAAGAAATAAAAGTTGAACTTCAACGGGATTTTTCGCGATTTGGTAAAAGTGTAAAAGACTTTTTCACGGACAACGAATGACATTCAGTCTTGCCGGAGCCAGTACTATTAATAACAAAATTAATATAAAGAATTTTATAGTTGAGATGGGAACCCCTGTTAGCGATTAAGAATCACTAATGGGGTTTTTTAAAACCACCTTTCTTTTTATGGCTTACAATTTGTTTAAGCGTTCATACTGACGCCGCGTATCCTTCTTCTTTATAGTCTCACGCTTGTCATATTCACGCTTACCTTTGGCAAGTGCAATATTTAATTTGGCATAACCGCTGTCGGCAATGAAGAGCCGTGTAGCAACCAGTGAAAATCCCCTCTCCTTAACTTTCTTTTGAAGTTTGGCGATCTCCCTTTTATTCATCAGTAACTTACGGTCACGCGCGGGGTCGTGATTAACATAACCACCATGCGAATACTCCGCGACATGAATGTTCTTTACCCATATTTCACCATCTTTAAAATAACAAAAAGCATCTGAAATATTTGCTTTCCCCACCCGTATCGATTTGATCTCGGTGCCGGTAAGAACAATTCCTGCAATGTATTTCTCAACAAATTCAAAATCGTGTGATGCCTTCTTATTTTTTATGTTGATGTTGGATGCCATGGTATACTTGTTACTGATTATTGTACAAAGATAGTTGAATAAAATAACATGTTTTATATAACTTAGCCATATGCCAAAGCTTTAAAATATCACATGCATATGCGGCAACAAGCCGTCAAATATAACCTTATTACTATACTCGGCCCTACTGCCGTGGGTAAAACAAGCTTTGCCGCTCATCTGGCTAAACTCATAAATGGTGAGATAATAAGTGCCGATTCACGTCAGGTATATAAACGTATGGACCTGGGAACCGGTAAAGACTATTCGGATTATGTAATCGACGGGACAAATGTTCCCTGTCATCTGATAGATATTCGTGAACCGGGACAAAAATACAGCGTTTTCGAATATCAGCAGGATTTTTTAAATGTTTTTACCGGCCTTGTGAAACAGGGTAAAATGCCTGTGTTGTGTGGCGGCACAGGCATGTATATTGATGCTGTCACCAGGGGATATCAACTTATTCCTGTCCCCCCGGATCATGAACTTCGCGCCAGGCTTGAAAAAAAATCGCTCAAAGAACTCACGGATATATTGAATTCCTGTAAATCCCTGCACAATAAAACAGATACAGATACAAAAAAAAGAGCCATTCGGGCTATTGAAATAGCAAAATATTACCAGGAACATCCTGAAGTGCCTTATGATTATCCTGATATCAGGCCCCTTTTCATCGGCATACGTTCAGATCGTGAAACACGAAGAAGAAGGATTACCGAGCGCCTTCAACAGCGACTGCAGGAAGGTATGATCGATGAGGTTGAAAATTTACTTAAGGAAGGCATTTCGCCTGACGACCTTTTATATTACGGGCTGGAATATAAATACATAACTGAATACATTACCGGTAAGCGGTCGTATGATAACATGGTCACGCAACTTAATACTGCCATTCATCGGTTTGCCAAGAGACAGATGACATGGTTCCGCAAAATGGAAAAGGAAGGTGCGGATATCAACTGGATCAATGCTGAATGGCCTATGGAAAAGAAGTTGGAAATGGCCCTTGAACTGATCTGAAGGATTTTTCAGTTTCTTTCTGTTATACAAATAAAGCATACATCCGCGGAAAGCTGGTTTAAACTGCGCATCTAACCTGCATCGAAGCCGTGCCTCAGTTCCAATCCTGAGGAATAAAATAATACAGGCTAATAAAAACTATTTTTTTCATAAAACTTTTTTCCTACATTCGTCATTCAGCTTAATTAGAGTCTGTCTATAAACTGGGAAAAATGTTTAATCTGTCATGTGTCTGTCTATAAACTCGCGGTGTTTGTTCAGAATGTTCGAGATCAAGGCGCGTGAGAATTTTAAACCGCAGTATACTAGGGTATTCGAGGATTTAAAATTTAAGCAGCAACGCAGATATCGGACATTATGGACAGACACTAATTAAATAATAATAACACAATGGTAAAAAGGTCAAAATTTCCGGGAGTATTCTGGGTTGCCAACTCGGTGGAAGTACTCGAGCGATTCGCCTATTACGGGATCTATATGGGATTTGGTATATACCTTCAGCAATTGGGGTATTCAAAAGACGATCTGGGATTCATTCAAAGCGTATTTCTGGCTTTCTCATATTTAATCCCCCTGTTTTCCGGCACATTTGCCGACAGATACGGATTCAAAAAAGTATTGATCATCTCCTACCTGGCATATATTCCATCAATATTATTGTTGATCATCACCGAATCCTTTTCAGGCATCGCGCTCACCATGCTAACAATCGGATTCGCTGCAGGGATCTTTAAACCACTTATTTCTGCCACTGTGCGTGCAACAACCGATTCTACAAATAAAACACTGGGGTTTGGTATTTTCTACGCGATGGTAAATCTCGGTGCATCATTCGGCCCCCTGGTAATGGGAAAATTACGGGCTATGTCGTGGGATTATGTTTTTTATACAGCTGCCGCGTCTATTGGTATTATGTTACTGATCACAATCTTTTTTTACAAAGAACCACCAAGAGAAATAGAGGGAGCGTCGCTTAAAAGAAAATTCAGGGATATTGGAGTCGCCCTGTCAGATTATAAATTTACAATTTTTATTATCCTCCTGGGCGTATTCTTCTGGATGCCTTTCTGGGCGTTCTTTAATCTGATGGCTGTTTACATCAACGATTACATGGATACTGCTGCATTGTATACCGGTGTAAAATCAGTTATCGGTGAATGGATCACGCGTACTCTCATATCAAGTGAAGAAGGCGGCATATGGAGGATCAATGCAGAAGCTATTTCACATACCGGATATATCATAATGATCTGTCAGTTATTCATTTCACGGATGTTCGAAAAACGTTCGGCAATTCCTTCATTTCTTCTGGGCTTGCTAATTGCTGCCGCGGGTTTTATAATCCTTGGATTCTCTGTTGTTTGGGCTAACGGGCTTGTATTTTTGGGCATACTGCTGTTTGCCGTTGGCGAAATGATCTCTTCACCCAGGATACAGGAATATATCATGTGGATAGCACCTAAGGAAAAAGCCGGATTGTATATGGGAACAAACTTCCTTGCCACTTTTATCGGTGCCACCCTGAGTGGTATTTATACCAGTTTGATGGGGAAATTCGAATTGGCAGGTCATCCGGAGTATATCATGTATACACTTGGTATACATTGCGTTGCAGGCATACTGGTTATTTTTGTGTTTACAAAGATACTGGGTGAATTTACAGAGCTTAAGGAATAAAGGTGATTGATCAGACACGGCATGTTTATCCGGATGTGTTCATTTAATCAGGGTCTGCTGAAAAACACCAAATAGATTAATAATCAGTGCAATACAGCAACTAATTGTTTGTTAAGTGCAAGGGTTTTAACTCATATTACTTAAATCCTTTGCATTTATTTAAGGATAATATTTCGTTAGTCTGTAGCACATCATCTACCGCGTTGGCTGCAGCTCGCAGTATTCTTATACAGCTTCGCTTTGCCGCCTTGTATCTGATGCGCTACAGACTTTTTCAGCAAACCCTAATTATTCATCCAGGAAGTAAATTCTTCAGATTCCAAAAATTGAGGATAATTACCGAGGAACATTTTAAAATCCTCTTTATACATATTAAAGTTATATGTCATCATATCCATCACCGTGATGGCATCATCATACTCATATTCTTCCATTAAAACACCCAGCAGACTCAGATAACCAAGCTCAAAATCAGGCATGAATTTTATCAGGTTTTTGTATGCTCTGCCGGCTTTTTCATAATCATCCATTTCATAGTACAGATTGCCCCGCAAATAGTCAAGGAAAGGATCCGAACCCAATTGCCGGTCAAGGCTGTCAATACTTTGTATGGCTTCATCATATCGCTCATGTAAAATATATCCGTCAACAGACACAAGGTAAAAGCTCGGATCATCAGGATATAATGACATATATTCATCAATTGCTTTCATATATTTTTTATCACTTAGATGGAACGATATCTGAATGTTCATAATCTGACAGATTTTTTCCTTTTTGAATTTGTCGGGTATCCGCCTGAATTTCCTGTATGCCTTTTTAAACTTACCCTTGTTATATGTGTTTTTTACTACAGTATACTGTATAACAGACTCAAGGTAATTATCATCCATCCGCCTGCCGATGGTGCTTTTGCCAATACTGTATAAGAATCCAAGGTACATACGGTGAAAAGTAGTACTCATATTCTCTCCTGAAAGGTAGATGTACATATCTACAATCATAATATCATTGTCCTTCTGATAAAGTTCAAAGTCATGATAATTGATACCATTGATATTAAAAAGCCTGAAAACAATATGAGGTATACTGTCCTTCTCATAATATTTGATAAATGAATATGATCCTCCATGGGAAACCTGTCCGATTATAGTGGACCCGAAATCAAAACTTTCCCTTAATCCACTTACAAAACCTTCGTTGAAATTATTCGCATCATATAATTTGCCCTCTTCATTCATGATGATCTTATTAATGAATGAGTCCATATCAAAATGCCCGTTGAAATAGGAAGGATTACCATTTTCGAGACTGGCTTCTATATTTTGTGCAAACTCAATTACTTCCTCATTTTGGGTAATTTTAATACCGGGCTTCTCTCCTGTTGAATAGGCTTTATACCAAACTAACAGAAACAAGAAAAGCACACTGCATATTAACCTGCCTACAGCATTGCAAACTTTTATCATACGGTTATTTTTTTTGTTACATCAATAATATAATACGTAGAAATACCAATAAGTGTTTTTAATGAGAATAAAAAAATGATCAGACCATATTATGATTACCTGATCAACCAATAGTAATTTTAAGGATAATATTTCGCCTTAAACATCGTATCTTTATTAAATAGAGTTTGTCCATAATGTCCGGGATCAAGGCATGCATACCGAACGAAGTAAGCTACTGAACACATTTATAAATATCAGAGCTTGTAAAAAAAAATTAAACAGCATTAAATGAGACCATTCTTACTTATCATTTTCATATTACTTTTACCGGTAAGCCTGAATTGCGCCGGGCAACGGCATTTTTTCTCACCTTCCAATGCATTAATGCCCGCATTTGGTTATGCTTTCAACAATAGTCTCGGTGTTCCCGGCTTTATGGCTAATGTTGAATACTACCGTTCTGTTGACGAGCGTGTTGCAATATCAGCATCAACAATATATACAGGTCTTCGTTCAGATAAAAACGGATTAACTACAACAGGGACTGCAATTGGCGCAGACGGTACTTTTTACCTGGGAATATTTATGAACCGTAAACTGAGGATCAACCTGGGATTAAGTGCCATGATACATAAATATGAATGGGCGTTTACTTCCAATGACAAAACAGAACAAAAGCTGATCAAGAATAATATTGTATATATGATCCCTGCAAACTCACCTCTCCAAATAAAAGAGAAGCTTAACCCCGGTTATGGCGTAACCCTTTTATTCCAGCATCATTTGGCGGACCATCTTATATTCAGCATGAAACCACAACTGAAAAATGACAACTTTGGAAATACCATGATCTCTGTTCAGGCAGGTATCGGACTGGTCTTTTAAAATTTATCAAACGGGAGGATCTTGCAGTCAACCAATCCGGCCTTAATCAGCATCCGGAACCGTCACTTCAAGCTTAAATCCCGTGTTATGTATATTGATAATACGAATGCCCGGATCGTCTTTCAGTATCTTTCTTAATTTAGTAATATACACATCCATACTCCTCCCCATAAAATAATCATCTTCCCCCCATATCATTTTCAGGGCAACTTCCCTGCGCAAAACATTGTTTATATTCTGTACAAGCAATTTCAACACCTCAGCTTCCCTCTTTGTCAGATGTATTTTGCCTGATGGTGTTTGCAGTATATGATTGTTATAGTCAAATGTGTGATTCCCGAATTTATATACAGCCTGAGACTGCCCACCCGACCTGTTTTGCGTGCGCCGTAAAATGGCATTTATCCGCAGCTTTAATTCCTCCGTGCTAAATGGTTTGGTTATATAATCATCAGCACCAGTGCGAAATCCTTTTATACGATCCTCTTTCATCGACCGGGCAGTGATAAAAATAATAGGCACCTCACAATCAAGTTTACGTATTTCCTCGGCAACTGAATAACCATCAAGCAGTGGCAGCATAATATCAAGCAGGATCAAATCGTATTTGCCGGAATGAAAAGCATTAAGGCCATCCTGCCCATTCTCATGCAACAATACATTAAACCTGGACATCTCCAGAAAATCCTTTATTACAAACCCCAGGTTTTTATCATCCTCAACTAATAATATATTACCTCTCACAGATGCCATTTCCAAATCAATATATGTACTATTTTACCAGTGGTAAATAAACATCAAACCTGCTTCCTTTGTTTATTTCACTCTTCACTTTTATATATCCGCCGTGTAAATTAACTATGGATTTGACATAATAGAGACCCAGGCCGAATCCCTTCACATTGTGGATATCTCCTGTATGAACCCTGTAAAACCTGTCAAAAATATGCTTCATAGAGTCATTGCTTATGCCTATGCCATTATCCTCAACCGATATAATTATCTTATCATCAGCTTTTGCTGTGGATATAGATATTTTTGGCAATTCTCCGGAGTATTTAATTGCATTCTCCACGATATTTATTATTACATTGCGGATGTGCATCGGATCGACAACTATTACATGATTTTTTGCCCTTAGCTCATAACTGATGTTTACATCCTTTTCACAATGGTCAAGACACAGATTATGTATGGAATTTCTTATCAGTTTATGAATATCGGTCTTCTCCCTGTTCAATGATATTTCAGCCACATCATTCACGGCCATATTCAATACTCTTTCGACCTGGGATTTCATACGCTGGTTCTCATCAGAAATAATTCCCGAATATTTTTTTATCCTCTCTGTCGAAGTATTTGCATCTGTTGCCAGCAATACTTCAGCAGCCAGGCTAATGGTGGAAATAGGCGTTTTGAACTCATGGGTCATATTATTAATAAAATCATTTTTCATCTCCGACAGTTTTTTCTGCCTGAACAAGGTATTTACCGTATAGGCATAACTGAAAATAACAATCAATAAGAATAACCCTGACAGAATAAGCCAGAGGATCAATTCGAAAAAAACAAAATTTGTCTGTTGAGGAAATAATACAGCAAGGTAATAATACTCCTTTTTCCATAAACAGGACAAACAAGCCTTATGTACACTATTACGGCCTGAACCAAATACAAAGCTTCCTGAAGAATAAAGTACCGAATCATTTTGAGTTTTTACAATTGCATAAACATAATCATCATCAAGCCTGTGATAATCCATGTACTTATGCATCAACACACTCAACAGTGTAGTATCAATAATATCAAGTATATTTTCAGGGTGAGTACCGATTGTGGTATCCTTGCCGGGATCACTGAAATAATAAGCAGTATCCACATATATCTCAAATTCACCTATCACATCATCGAGTGCCTGATCAACACGGTGATCAAACTGTTTCTGAACAGTATTAAAGGCTCTCATAATAATATAGGACTGGGTAAGTATTAATCCTAACAAAGACAGGGAGGTAAGCAAAATTATAGGTCTGATCCTGCTGTTTCTCACATTATATTTCATTATACCGGGAATTGAATACTATCCTGTATTATTCATGCGTGGGGTTTGGGGCAGATGCAAGGCGTCGGAAGCTGAAGCTGTAGTGACCCCTACCGCGAAGCTTTCGCAACGAAGCAGATGCCCTGAAACTGGCGCACTTTGTAAAAATAAATGAAAATTATATTTCAAAACCCTTTCTGTTATTCTATTGGTTTTCAATACATAAAATAATTTTCATTGATTTTTATGAATAACTCGGGCTAATTGAAAATATAGTTATTTCAGTTAAACATATAATATGACTATTTGTTGTTATACAAATTCATAGTCCGTTCCAGTCCCAGGGTACCAAATGAACGAATAATATCAGCACAGTTACTGATCCTTTCATCGAGAGCCTTTTCCTCTTCTTCTGTCCACCCGCCCAGCACATAGTCTGCCTGCCTGCCGGGGAAAAATTCATTGCCAATGCCAAATCTCAGACGGGCAAAATTCTGTGTCCCAAGTATGGAATGAATGCTTTCCAGCCCGTTGTGCCCGCCCGATCCTCCGCGTGCCCTTACCCGCAGAGTACCAAAAGGCAATGCAATATCATCAAGAATAACAAGCAAACGCCCAGGGGGTATCTTTTCCTTTTGCAACCAATAGTTCACGGCGCGCCCGCTGCGATTAACAAATGTTGAAGGTTTTAAAAGAATAAACGTGCGCCCTTTATAAAGATATGTTGCTACAAATCCATAACGTTTATCCTTAAAATGAATATTGGATGCCCTGGCCAGGGCATCCAATACTTTAAATCCTATATTATGCCTTGTGTTTTCGTACTCCGTACCGATATTACCAAGACCTGTGATCAGATATTTCAAAACACGGAATGGTTTTATTCAGTTGCTTCTCCTGATTCCTCCGGTTTTTCGGTTCCTTCCTTGGTTTCAACAACAGCTTCACCACCTTCAACCTCTTCAGCTTCCTCTTCAAGTGGTGCCATACCCTTGGCTGCCAGCCGCGATGAAACCACACCAACGATCATTGAACGGTGAGGGTCAAGAATATCAAGCTTATCATATTGAAGATCTCCCACCTTTATCACCTGACTTATATCCAAATCCGTAACATCAACAGCAAGTGTTTCGGGCAGATCCTTAACCAGACCATTTACCTTTAATACCCTGCGCCTTTGGCGCATCTTACCCCCGTTCTTAACACCGATTGAACTTCCCGTGAGCTGAATAGGTATCTTAACAGTTACAGGCTTATCATCAAACACCTCGATAAAATCAATATGTAAAACATCATCATTCACCGGATGAAACTGTAAATCCTTCATTATGGCCTTGTAAACTTTACCATCAAGGTCAATATTGACCTCAAACACATGTGGTGTATAAACAAGATCCTTAAATTCAACATCCTGAGCCGAAAAATGTATCACTTTATCACCACCGTACAGGACACATGGTATGTGATCAATTTTTCTCAATTTTTTGGTACTTTGTTTACCTACCTTTTCACGAATTGTTCCCTTAATGTTTATTGATTTCATTGTATTTGTTTAAACAATTAATATTTTTGTGCTACGTGGACAATTGATATTATATCGGTTGGACCAATGTCCCCATCACACTATTGTTTTAAACCTTCATTTAATCTCTATTATTCATCTATCAGGCATTAGGCATATACATGGCTCCGAAAGCTTAAGCTGTTTTTTCGACATATTATACACCTCCGTATATTCTTATAAATAATGCAGATTAAAAAGGAGTGCAAATGTAGTAATTATGGCAGATAAATCATAATGTTGAAAGAAATAATATTTTACAGGTCAATAATCCGGGGTACGGGGACATCTGCCGGCGTTTGAACGCAAAAAAAAATCAAACAATAAAGTTCGAACTGATGGATTTATATTTATAAACCTTATTGATCACATCAGCAAACAGATCAGCAACAGAAATTACCTTAATTTTTCCGCTTTGGCCGTTCAGGGGTACGGAATCGGTTACCACTACTTCTTTGATCGCTGATTTACTAATGCGTTCAAAAGCAGGTCCTGACAATATCGGATGAGTAGCTACAACCCTGATGCTCCTGGCCCCCTGCTTTTTCATTAGGTCTGCTGCCAGGCAAACCGTTCCTGCCGTATCTATCATATCATCCACGATCACAACATCCTTGTCTTTTACTTCTCCAATAACACGAATTTCTTCGACCACATTGGGTTTCTTCCTCATTTTGTAACAAATAACCATTTGTGTATCAAGAAATCGTGAATATGCATTAGCTCTTTTAGAACCACCCATATCCGGAGCTGCAACTACAAGATCAGGCAAATCAAGGCTTTTCAGGTAGGGAACAAAAAGAGTTGAAGCATATAAATGGTCAACCGGAATATTATAAAAACCCTGGATCTGATCCGCGTGAAGATCCATGGTCATCACGCGATCCACACCGGCAGCCGATAACAAATCGGCAACCAGCTTTGCACCTATTGCACATCGTGGTTTGTCTTTCCTGTCCTGCCTGGCATAGCCCATATATGGCATAACAGCCACTACCTTGTATGCTGAAGCCCGCTTTGCAGCATCTATCATTAACAATAATTCCATTAAATTATCAGAAGGTGGAAAGGTAGACTGGACTATAAAGACAATACATCCCCTGACAGATTCTTCATAATAAGGCTGAAATTCTCCGTCACTAAACTCAAGTACAGAGGTTTTTCCCAGTTCGCCGCCAAAACTGCGGGTGATCTTTTCAGCAAGGTAAGTGGAATTTCTTCCTGAAAAAAACTTAATCGGGGCTTTAATCTTCATTATTTTCCGGTAAAGTTTAAAAAATAAATATAGCAGAGGTGCAAATGTAAAAAATATATATGCAAATCCTACCTGTATTTTTCATGATTTTGTTTCCTTAACTGAAAAGACGGGATCGTCTCTTTAATATAACCCAGTATGTCATCTCCCCCGCTTCTCCTTGTTGCTGAAGTCTTAAATATTTGAGGTACTTCTTCCCAGGTCTTCAGCAATTCTTCCCTGAAGACCTGTATATTTTCATGTCCCTGTGCTTCTGATATTTTATCGGATTTTGTAAAAACCAAAACAAAAGGTACCATACTCTCGCCCAGCCATTGAATAAATCTCAGATCATTTACCTGTGGTTTATGCCGTATATCGATCAATAAGAACAAAGAAACGAGGTTTATCCGGCTTAGAAGGTAATCCCTGATAAGTTTCTCAAATCCCGTACGACTTTTTTTCGATACTTTTGCATACCCGTATCCCGGAAGATCGACAAGATACCATGAATCATTAACAATAAAATGATTTATAAGCCTGGTTTTACCAGGTGCACCTGAAATTTTAGCAAGTTTGTTCCGACCTGTAAGATAATTGATCAGGGATGATTTTCCAACGTTGGATCTCCCCAGAAAAGCATACTCAGGAAGCCCCGGTTTCGGGCATTCACCAGCCGCCGAACTACTTTTCACAAAGCGGGCATCCTTTACTATCATATCTTTAACAGTTCATTTAGTGTCTGTCCATAATGTCCCATTTGCTGCGTTACGCTTGTCCGAAAATTGCTCATTTACGACTGGTAAACTCCGCATTTTCGGACTGCGCAAGCCTTGCAAATGGAACTTTCTGAACAGACACATGTCCGGTTAAACATTTTGACTACTTTATTGACAGACTCTATTTAGTGTCTGTCCATAATGTCCCATATCCGCGTTGCTGCTCATATTTTATTA
>Ga0307421_1000913_pt1 | contig 18671 bp, 19 predicted proteins | sample SalMarWE160270MG_FD_202163 | JGI IMG/M metagenome (GOLD analysis project Ga0307421, IMG submission 202163) | Salt marsh sediment microbial communities from the Plum Island Ecosystem LTER, Massachusetts, United States - WE1602-70 | ecosystem: Environmental > Aquatic > Marine > Intertidal zone >...
GCACCGAAAAGTGGCCCTGCGACTTCATCGAGTATGGGCCGACGGAGATCCAAGCCCAGATCGACCAGGCGGACGAGCGGGGTCTCGGCTGGATCCTCTGGCACCCTCTCAGCAACTTTGAGGCCGGCTGGTTCCCGCCCGCCTCCGACTACCCGGACTAGCCGCGCTCCATCCAGCGCAGGAACCAGCCGCCGGCCAACTCGGCCACACCCTCCAGTGTCCCCGGCTCCTCAAAGAGATGACCGGCCCCGGGCACGATCTCCAGGGCACAATCGGCGACCATCGCCGCCTGCGCCGTCCTGTTGAGTTCGATGACGACGCGGTCAAGTGCCCCCACCACCAGCAGGGTTGGCGCCGAGACCTGGGGCAGACGGGCCAGGGCCAAATCGGGACGACCTCCTCTGCTGACAACGGCGGCGATGCCATCACCCTCCTCGGCGGCGGCCCAGAGCGCCGCTGCTGCTCCGGTGCTGGCCCCGAAGTATCCGATGGGAAGACCGGCGACATCGGGACGATCCCGCCGCAGCCACTCGGTGGCTCCGGCCAGGCGATCTCCCAGCAGAGGGATATCAAAGACGGCGGCCCTGTTGCCTCCCTCCTCCTCGGTCAGCAGATCGAAGAGCAGCGTGGCCAGCCCGGCTCCCTGCAGCCACTCGGCGACGGCACGGTTGCGCGGGCTGCGCCTGCTGCTCCCGCTGCCGTGAGCGAAGAGCACCACCCCTCGCGCCGAAACAGGCACAGTCAGCGTCCCCGGCAAGGGCGTTCCCCCAGAGGCTACGACCACCTCCACCGAGGTGCTCGGGCCGGCGGCTTCGAGAAGCTCCTGCACCTCCGTGTCGGTGGTCTGCCCGAAATCGGAGTAGGCGGCGCCAACGGCAAACATAAATCCCGGCATCTCCAAACAAACCAGCCCGTCGACAAGCGCCGCCATCTCGTCGATGATCTCCGGAGCCGCCACGGGAACGGCCAAGACCACCCGGTCCGCTCCGCGGCGCCGCGCCGCTTCCACTGCGGCACGCGCCGTGTAGCCGGTGGCCAGGCCATCGTCCACCACCACCGCGCTGCAGCCCTTCAGGGGCATCGGCTCTCGACCGTGACGGTAGACCGCACTCCGCCGGGCCAGCTCCCGATGCTCTTCGCCCGCCACAGCCTCGAGAGCTTCCTCGGCGACGCCAAGCTGTGAGATGAGAGGCACGTTGCGCACGGTGACGCCGCCCTCGGCGATTGCCCCCCAGCCCAGCTCCGGGTTGCCCGGAGCACCCAGCTTGCGAACAACTATGATGTCGAGCGGCGCATCGAGCATACGGGCCACCTCGGCAGCCACGACCACCCCGCCACGAGGAAGGCCGAGCACCACGGGATGCTCCACACCTGCCGCCTGCAGCCGTTCACCGAGTAGACGGCCCGCGTGAACACGATCACGGAACATCGGTACCAGTTTCCCCCTTTGCGGCTCCCGGGTCCAGCGGCGCCGGCGTGTTTGAAGGGGACATTCGCCCCTAGGAGGCGCCTCGATGGCGCGGAATCATGTCGGCAGGCAGCCGCAGCAACGGCACCTGCACTGGTTTGACCCGGCGGAAGAGCCGGGGACAAGGCGGTGGCGTGCGGGCCAAGCTGTGGGCCCGAGCACACAGCGCCCCCTCCTGTGAGCGTCCAGGACCCGCGGCGACCGACCCGCCGCCACCGCCCGTTTTTGGAGCGCGTCGCTTCAATCAGGCATATAGTTCCGCCATGACCGATCAGGGAGGGCTCGTCAAACTGCACGCTGCGGTGTGCAAAGGGCTCTCGGATCCAAAACGGCTCATGATCATCGACGCCTTGCGCTATGGCGAAAGAACCGTCAGTGACCTTTGTCTCACTCTGGAACTGCCACAGGCGAACACGTCGCAGCACCTCGCCACTCTCCGCGAAAAGGGGATGGTGCAGGTGCGGCGTGAAGGTCAGTATTCCTATTACTCGTTGTCCTCACCAAAGATTCTCCAGGCGATGGATCTACTGCGTGAGTTCATGAACGAGGTGTTCCCGAAGCCTCGTGCTCCGACGTCGCAGTAGCCGCAAGGCACTGCTGCTCGAACCGACCGCGTGCCTCGGTTCCCGTCGAGGCGCTGTTCAGCTGCGTCCTGCGAACCCGCGGCGTCGCCATCGTGTGCCAACACCAAAACGCAACGCTGCAAACATCCCTATCAACAGCTTGCCGCGAGCCAAGGAGGCCCAGTGATATCGGTGAAACGGAACCGTGTCGTGGTGGCCGTCTTCGGCTCGTCTCGCACCGCGCCTGATGATCCCGAGTACGCCGAGGCACAGACCTGCGGCAGGCTCCTCGCCGAGAGCGGATACGCCGTGGCCACCGGAGGCTACGGCGGCAGCATGGAAGCGGTGTCACGCGGAGCAGCGGAGGCCGGTGGCCATGTCATCGGAGTCACCGACCGTGGCGCATTCCCCGACCGGGGCGGACCCAACCGATGGGTCATGGAGGAATGGGCCGCGGCGAGCCTCACCGAGCGTATTCACGGGCTGATAGGCGCCGCAGTAGCCGCCATCGCGCTGCCCGGCAGCATCGGTACCTTTGCCGAGCTGGTCGCCTCCTGGTATGTCGCCCAGACGGCCTCGCAACGCAACATGCCGGCAGCACCGATCGTCGCAGTTGGCGCCGGGTGGGCCTCGATCATCGATTATCTCGCCGGAGCACTCGATGTGCCCAACGACACCGTCATCCGCGTCGACAGCGCGGAGGCCGCCGTCGCCCAGGTTCGCCGGCGGGTCCCGTTCAGTCCTCGGCAGGACTCAGGCAGCTGAGCCAGATCACCCGATCCATGAGCAGACCGGGCTGGGCCTCGTCCTGAACCTGGCTGATTCCCAGCTCAATCCTTCGCCCTATGCCCAAGCATGAGGCCGGTGGCAGATTCCACGGACCATCTTCGATACGCCAGACCGACTCGGTGACGTCGTAGGCGTCACCGGCTGGAGAGTCACGGTCGGTGCTGAAACCGATCTGAATGGTGTCATCCGACTCATCGACCACAACGGCGTAGCCGGTCTTTCTCTCGATCTCGAGGTCGGGAGCGCTCGACGATCCCCCATCGCTGCTGCAAGCGGCGATGGCGGCAACAAGCACCACCAGCAGAATGGCACGAGTTCTGGACATGTCCTCTTGTTCCCTTGCTTCCGGACCACAGGTTAGGCGACGGTGCAAATGGCCCCGGGCACGCCCCGAGACTGAACCGGCCGCCCCGTCTACACTCGCCAAACGTCCGAGGAGAACGACGATGGCACACAAGGACGGTTTCTATCTTGGCGGCGTCATCGATCCCGAGACCGACACGCGATCCAAGGACATCGTCGTATACCCCCGGCCCACCTGACCACACACGGCGTCATCGTGGGCATGACCGGGTCGGGCAAGACCGGGCTGGGCATCATCTACCTGGAAGAGGCGCTACGGGCCAGGATCCCGGCGCTGATTCTCGACCCCAAAGGTGACATGACGAACCTCCTGCTCACCTTTCCCGACCTCGAGCCCACCGACTTCCTACCCTGGATCGACGAAGCCGAGGCAAAACGGGCCGGTTCGACTCGCGACGAGTTGGCGGCCCAGACCGCCGAGTTGTGGAGATCAGGCCTCGAGTCCTAGGACCTCGGCGGCAAAGACATCGCCGCACTGCGCCGGGGCGCTGAGTTCACCATCTACACGCCTGGTTCCGGCGCCGGGGTTCCGCTCGACATGATCGGATCGCTGGCCGCTCCCCCAGATTCCGACGACGAGGCGATACGGGATGAGATCGAGGGTTTTGTCTCAGGCCTGCTGGGCCTCGTTGGCATCACCGCCGATCCGTTGGCCAGCCGTGAGCACATCCTGATCTCCAATCTCGTCGAACGCGCCTGGGCCGCGGGCGAGGACCTGACTCTCGAGGCGCTGCTCGCTCGAGTACACCGGCCTCCACTGCGCAAGCTCGGTGTCTTCGAGATCGACACCTTTTTTCCCGAGAAAGACCGCCTCAACCTGGCCATGAGGTTCAACGCGCTCCTCGCCTCGCCATCTTTTGCCGCGTGGCGCTCGGGCCCGCCGCTCGACATCGAATCGATGCTCTGGTCTGGTGACACTCCCCGGGCGGCGATCGTCTACCTGGCCCACCTCTCCGACGATGAGCGGCAGTTTGTGGTGACCGCAGTGCTCTCGAAACTGGTCACCTGGATGCGTTCTCAGAAAGGGTCGAGCGATCTTCGTGCCATGGTCTACATGGACGAGGTCTTCGGCTTTGTGCCGCCAACGGCTGCGCCTCCGTCCAAAAAGCCGATTCTCACCATCCTCAAGCAGGCTCGCGCCTTCGGGACTGGGATGTTGCTGTCCACACAGAACCCGATCGATCTCGACTACAAGGCGATGTCGAACGCCGGTACTTGGTGTGTAGGCCGTCTCCAGACGGAGCGCGACAAAATGCGCATTCTCGAGGCGCTGCAGTCGGCGAGTGGTGACCGTGATGTGTCTCGCCTGGATGCTCTCATCTCCGCTCTCGACAAACGCGAGTTCCTTCTGCACGACACCAGGGAATCGGAACCCACGGTCTTCGCCACACGGTGGGCGATGTCCTATCTGAGAGGCCCCCTCACCAAGAATCAAATCACCGATCTGACCGCCGACGACCCTCTACACGATATGGGTGTGGATCGCCCTGCTGATGCGGAACGAGCGGTGGCCGGCGTCGCCGACGATGAGAGCGCCATTGCTCCTGAGATTGCACCCGGCGTGCCCGTTCATTACCTCGATCCGGCTGCCGCTTCGGCCGACCAGGTTGGAGCAGACCGCAACGGCGCCCGATTCGAGGCGGCTCTCTGCGCCCAGCTACACCTCACCTTCGACGACGAGCGGGCAGGAGTCGACCACGATGAGGTCTGGGAGGCCGTCTACCACCCGCTCGGCGCCCGGATCGATGCGGCAGACGCCACCGTCGTCGACTACGACGAGCGCGATTTCCTCGATGAAGCTCCTGCAGGAACCACTTACCTGCTGCCGGAAGCGCCCATCGACAAAGAGGCCTTCTTCGCCGAGTCCGCCAACACGATCAAAGACCACCTCCATCGCAGCAGATCGATCCAGGTCCTGTGCAATCGGGATCTCAAGCTCTACTCCCGCGTCGGTGAAAGTGCCCAGGAGTTTTCAGCCAGATGTGATGCGGCCGCCCAAGAGCACGCCGACCGTGAGGTGGCAAAGATCCGGGACCGTTTTGAGGGCAAGATGGACACCATCCGCAGCCAGATCGAAGCGGCACGGCTCAAGGTGGACGACGCCGGGCTCGATGCCGACACCCGCCGCAATGAAGAGCTCGTATCCGGAGCAGGGACCCTCATCGGGGTGCTGTTCGGAGGTAGGCGTTCGAGCCGCTCCATGTCCTCGACCGCATCGAAGCGCTCGATGACCCGCAGGGCTGAACAGCGCCTCCGCACCGCCGAGGCCAAACTCACGACAAAAGTCGAAGATCTCACCGAGCTGGAAGACAGCCTGGCCGAAGAAATCACTGAGATAAACGCTGAGTGGTCGGCCGTGGGCAACCAGATCAAAACCATGGAGATCGGCCTTGAGAAAACGGACATCGCCGCAGATGAGGTTGCGCTCGTTTGGATACCGCACAAATGAGGGAAACCTGGAGGCGGCCATCGCGCCGATGATCGAGGCAAACCGTTCTCAGACCGTCTACTCTGGCCACCGTGAGTAGCAGCCGACCTGCCATCCACGCCATCGAGCAGGACAGCGACGGGGACGACGTTCGAGTCACGATCACCCTCGACTGTGGCAAAAAACGCCACTACGGCCAGGCGATCGGGGAGGCAGACCCCTCCCATCGGCCCCGCTTGGCCGCTGAAGCGGCCCTTCGCGCCGTCGAACACCTCATCGGAGACGACACCCGTCTGGAGTTGATGGCCGTGGCGACGGCCGGTCTGGGCCAGGCGCGCATCGCTCTGGCGCAGATACGCGCCGGCGACAACGGAGACATGCTGGTGGGCACCGCGGTGATTCGGGAGGACGATCCGCCGCTGGCTGCGGTGCGGGCGGTCATGGATGCCCTGAACCGCCGCCTCGAGATGATCCTCTAGGACTCCTCGTCCGGCGAGGTCAGCGCGGCCAGGATGTCACGCAGGCTCACCACACCAAGCAGCTCACCCTCGTCCATCACCGGCATGTGCCGGTAGCCGATCTCAAGAAGCCATGCGGCAGCTTCCTCGACATCAACATCCGGCGAGAAGGTGTCGGGCGCATCGGACATCCAGTCGGAGACCGTTTCCTCCTCCGGATCGGCTCCCTGAGCAATGGCTCTCACCACATCACGCTCGGTGACAATGCCGACCAGCTGCCGGCCGTCGACGACAACGACGCTGCCCACCTCGTTCGCGATGAGTGCTTCGGCGGCATCGGCCACCGAAGTCTCGAACCCGATCACCGTGGCGCTGCCGCTCACAAGAGCACGGAGCTTCACGACGGTTCCTTCCCTAAGTCATCGCCAGGCTAGCGGCCGCCAACCCTGCCAGTCGGGTCCACCCGCCTGGGTATTCCGAGACTGAAAGTCAGGCGAGATCCTGCTCGCGGATGCCGAACGATGGATGGCGCAAACGACACAGCGCCAGCTTCTCCAGCTGCCGGATACGCTCGCGGGTGAGGTTGAACTCCTCGCCGATTTCCTCGAGCGTCCGCGGCACACCGTCCATAAACCCATAACGGAGGGCAAGGATGCGACCCTCACGCTCGGGAAGACGGCCGATGGAACGCCTCAGGCTGTCGGCGATGTCCAGCTCCTCGGTAACGCGTACCGGGTCAACGGCGTCCTCGTCCTCGATGAAGTCACCGAGCTGGGCACCGTCCTCGCCAACCGGCTGCTCGAGTGAAACGGTGTCGGCCACGCCAAGAGCCAGCTCGACCTTGTCCACCGTCACTCCCGCCTCTTCGGCGATCTCCAGCGGCTTGGGATCGCGGCCGAGCTCGGCCTTGAGGCTGGCCTGGGCGGCTCGCACCGCGGCAAGGGTGTCGTGCAGATGCACGGGAATGCGCACGGTTCGCGACTTGTCGGCGATGGCTCTGGTTATGGCCTGGCGGATCCACCAGGTGGCATACGTGGAAAACTTGAAGCCCTTACGCCAGTCGAACTTCTCCACTGCCCTGATGAGCCCGAGATTGCCCTCCTGGATGAGGTCCAGGAAATCGATGCCCGAGGTGTTGGCGTAGCGCCTGGCATTGGCCACAACGAGGCGCAGGTTGGCGGTGAGGAAGTCGTCCTTGGCTTGACGGCCGAGACGCACCAGACGCTTCAGCTCAATCTTCTCCTCCTTGGCGGTGATGTCCTCCTCCTCGAGACGCCGCTGTGCCTCTTCACCTGCCTCGATCTTCTGGGCGAACTCGACCTCGAGCTCTGCGGTAAGGAGCTCGTATTCACCGATCGCCGTCAGGTACTGGCTGACCAGGTCGGTGGTGAGTCGGCCTCTCTCGTCGGTGAGCTTGTTGCGCTCGCGCTCACGACGCGTGCGGCTGCTGACTGCCATCTGTTGTGCCGTGTCCTCTCGGTGCTTGGGAAGCGATGAAGCTTGTGAAAGAATTCACAAGGGCTGGCTCTCACCCACTATGACACAACCCGTGCACTTTGTGAACCCCCCATCTGCACTATTCGCCGGGCCTGGGCCGCTCCCTCGTACGGCCGCCGAGTCATCGGACCGCGTGCGCCCGCGACCGTCTTGCCCACCGCAGAAAGGCGAGACGCGACTACGGTATGCGCCTGCGCCGGTGACGGCCCTGCCGCCGCCGTGCCCCAAGACAGAAATGCCTCTTCCGCTATTACCCTGGCGAAATCCAGGATCTACAGATGAAGCGCCCCATCCCCGAGTCCAGACGCATTCTCCTCCGTAGCGCGGTTGTGGTGACCGTTGCCGTCGCTCTCGTCCTTGGGGCCTATGGGTTCCGGGTCTGGTGGGCCTGGGCCCATGAGGTGGAGACGCTTCCTTTCGATATACAGGGATCGCGCGAGGAAATGGGATCCCCAACCGTGACCGTAGCCACCCTCGACGCCCCGACCACTACATCGGCTATCACAACAACCACTGAGGAGGTACCCGTCGAGCCGGTGTTCGGAGACGACGCCGTCGATGCCTACCTCATCATCGGTAGCGATCAACGGGAGAAGTACGGACCCTCCAGCCGGGCCGACGTGATCATGCTGTTCCTGTTGCCCATCGGCGATAGCGACCCGGTGCTGCTGTCGATCCCCCGCGATCTCTGGCTGCCCAACCCCTGCACCCACTCCAACTCGAGGATCTCCGACAACCTCAACGGCTGTGGCGACAGAGCCTCCGGGCCCGAGCAACTTGCCATTGCGGTGGAGGACTACACCGGCATCGAGGTTGACCATTTTGTCCTCTTCGGTTTCGACGGCTTCAAGACAATCGTCGACCGCGTCGGGGGTGTCGAGGTCTGCGTCGGGGATTACCCGGTGCGCGACACCAAGCCGCTGCTGAATCTGCCGGCCGGCTGCAGCGTCGTCGACGGCAAGACCGCGCTTGCTTGGATGCGGTCCCGAAAGACACAGGAGTACGTCGACGGCGTATGGCGAATCATCCCCGACATGAGTGCTTTGGCCCGCGATCAGCGGCACCAGGAGCTGATCCTCGAAGCTCTCCGGCGCCTCAAGAACCTCAATTCCCTTGGCGAGCTCACCGGTCTCATCGAGGACCTCGCCGGCATGTTCGCCATCGATGAGACCCTCTCTCTGGGCGAGGCCATCAATCTCGCCTGGGATATGCGCAGCCTCGATCCTTCCAGCGTGCTGCGACCCACCATCCCCGTGGCCTTCTACACCACGGAATCGGGCGCCATCGTCTTGATAGGGCTCGCCACCTTCCAGGAGGTCCTGGAGTCGGTATGGCCTGAGGCCGGCGAAATCCTCTGGGGCGCCTGAGCCTTCTTGTCGCGCCGCGCCAACCCCTGATCATGTGTTTCGAGACGGCCGCCGAAGCCGCCGCTCCCGCGCTGGGTGGTGTGAAACCAATATGATGCCAGTAAGCGACAGGGGCCCTCAGCCGTGGAAGAACCACCCCGGTATTCCGGTGATGACCAATATTCGGGCGACGAGGCCTTTCCCCGCTTCGAGCCCAGAAGAGCATCCCAGTCGGCCCGGACCCCAATCCGAGGCGGAACTCGAGGTGCCGGGCCTCCATCGGGTCAGGCCAACCCGGTGCTGGTCGGTTTCGCCATCGCGGTCGTGCTCGCCGCCATCAGCATCATCGCGTTCGGCATTCTGGCTCGCACGGACGAAGGCGGCGCCGATGGGCCCGACACCACAGCGACCGACGGCGGCACCGAAACCACGCTTGAAGACGGCGCCACCGAAACCACCCTCGAAGACGGCGCCACCGAAACCACCCTCGAAGACGGCGGCACCGCTTCCACACTCCCCGATGGAACGACCCCAGCCATCACACCCGCCGCCGATGCCGTTCCCGTCTCCGAGCTGACGATGAAATCGGACGGCATCGGCCAATACGACTTCGGCAGCGACGGCGACGAGGCACTCGGCGTGTTCGCCGCCACGTTTGGAGACCCCACCCAGGATTCCGGGTTCTTTGTCGGCAATGGAGTCTGGGGGGAGTGCCCCGGCGATCCGATCAGGGTGGTGCAGTGGGGTCCCCTCAATATCGTGGTGAAGGGCGAAGCGGGCAACAGCGAATTCATCTCCTACCGCATGGACATCGCATACGGCGGCCGGGATGCCGCACCGGTCGACATGATGACCCTCAGCGGCCTGAGGGTCGGTGACACCGTGGGCGACCTGAAGGAGATCTACGCAGACTGGCCCATCAGCTTTGTCGTCGACTCGGGAGTTGGTGGGCTCGTCTTCCAGCTCCGCCTCGAGACCGGAGGCAAGGTGCTGCTCTGGGGTCCCGTCGATTCGGCGGACGACGACGCCATGGTCACCGGCATCTACTCGCCTGATCACTGCGACGAGGGCTGATGATCTAGAGCCGAAGCGTGTCGCCCCGCGACGGAACCGTCACCTCGATGCTGTAGGTTGACCTCAGCGCCTTCGCCAGCTCTTGACGAGCATCGTCTTCGCCGTGAACGAGGGCAACGCGCCGCGGCAACGATTCCCCTACCCAGCGCAGCAAATCATCGTGGTCCGCGTGGGCGGAAAACGCCTCGAGGCGCGTCACCTCCGCCCTCACCTCGATGTCGTCTCCGTGAATCCGCACCCGCTCGGCCCCGTCTACCAGCTCTCGGCCCAGCGTGCCCGCCGCCTGGTAGCCGACAAACACGATGAGATTCTCGGCAAAGGGCAGGCGGCGCTTCAGGTGGTGCGGCACCCGGCCCCCGGTAGCCATGCCCGAAGCCGAAATCACGATCATGGGGCCGCGGCGCTTGTTGATCTCCTTCGACTCGTCAACGGTAGGCGTGAAGCGGAGCCGATCAGGCCGCAGCGGGGCCGCACCCTGCAGGTCCAGGGCCCGCATCTCGAGGTCGTGCTCCTCGTGATGCCGCTGGTACACCTCGGTGGCCTCGATGGCCATAGGGCTGTCGAGGAAGATGGGCAACGAGGGGACCCGGCCTTCGTCCTCCAGCGCTCGCAGTCGGTAGAGAATCTCCTGGGTGCGCCCGATGGAAAAGGCGGGCATAACCATGACTCCGTCCCGGTCGACGATGCATTGCACTGCTTGCTCGAGAAGGCCATCCGGATCGGCATCGGCCTCGTGCCGGCGCCCCCCGTACGTCGATTCGAGCAAGAGGAGATCAGCCGGCGCCGGAGGCTCCGGATCTTTCAGCACGGGAACATCCCAGCGCCCCACGTCCCCGGAGAATACGATGCGCTTGTCGCCGGTTTCCAGCCCGATGTGCGCCGACCCGAGTATGTGCCCCGCATACGAGAAGCGAGCCCTCCCACACGACACGTCGATCCACTCGTGGTAGTCCACGGGGCTCAGCAGGCCCAAGGCGCGCTCGGCATCGGCCTCGGTGTACAGAGGAAGTGCCGGCTCATGCCGGCTATAGCCCTTCTTGTTGGCGTAGGCGGCCATCTCCTCTTGTAGATGTGCCGAATCGGGGAGCATCACTCCCAGCAGGTCGGCAGTCGCCGCGGTACAGCGGACCGGACCGGCGAAGCCATGAGTGCCCACCAATCTCGGCAGATAGCCGGTGTGATCGATATGGGCATGAGTCAGCAGGACCTCGTCGGGCAGGTGCTCTTCAAGGAACGGGTCACTCCAGTTGAGCTCCCGAACGCGGCGTAGGCCCTGGAACATGCCACAGTCGACAAGCACCGAACCGGCAGTGTCCTCAACGAGGAACTTTGATCCGGTCACCGTGTCGGCTCCGCCGAGGAACGTGATCGTGGCCACCAGCGGCGACGCTAGCGCCTTCGCCGGCCGCTCGCGAGCACCGCAAACACGCCGACGGCATCAACAAGCTCCGATGGGGTCTCCTTCCCGCGGAAGAGATCAATGAAGGCTCCCCAGCCGACGCCGAGCTGGATGAAGGCCCAGACCAGAGCGACCGCCAGCGCGCCGAGCACGACCAGCGTGCCCATCCAGCGGAGCAGATAGACCCGCGCCTCCTCGGGATCCTCCCAGTAGGGCCGCGGCCACATGCCGGAGCCCAGCTCCGGGAAGGAGGCCATCTGGTCTCGATCGGAACGGTCGCCGGCTCCAAACCACCTGTGCGATTCGAGAAGAGCGACCTCGGCCACAGTCGAGCTGCGCCGCCGGTCTCCTCGCTTCTTTGCGCCCGCCTTGCCCGCGGGCAAAGAAGAACGCGTCGGCGCCAGCGGGCCCAGCAGGCGCTGCCACCACGGAGGACGCTCCTGCCGCGGGCCGAAGATCACCACCTCACCAAAAGGATCGGCGGCACCGAGGGCGCCGAGGATGCGGGCCGAGACGGGCCGGCCTCGAGCGGCCATTCGAGAAGAAGGAGGCGCCGGCGGGTCGGGAGGGGCAGGCGTGGACGCCACCGCCAGCCAAGTTGCGGTCACCTCGGGATCCAGAAGCAGAATCTCGGACAGAGCCTTCACCTGCTGCGCCGACGGCAGATCTTCGCCGTGCTCCCAACCGCCCAAGACGCTGGGACGAACGCCGACGAGGTCGGCCAGCCTCGCCTGGGTCAAGCCGAGAGCGCGCCGACGCTCCCGCAGCTCATTCCCCAGGGCCGAGGCCGCCATCGTCATCCTCTGTCGGTTGCCGTCAAGGTAGTCCAGGCCCGCCGTCTGCGGTACACAAGGCCAGCGGCCGATGCCCCAACGCCTCCGTGTCGAAAACCCGCCGCCTCCTCCTCTCAAGGCGTCGGTCGGCGGGCCTGTCCAGGCCGCCCGGCCCAGTCCTGCCGCGGCGGATTTGGAGCAACCGCAGCGCCGTACACTCCAAAGATCCGCGGCACGCCGGCGGAGGCGCGCCGCGGTCAAGGATTCCCCTGATTCCATAGGCAAACAAGAAAGAGAACTCGCGCATGAAGAAAGACACGGTGATCATCGGAGGCGGCCCCGCAGGCGTCATAACCGCCCTCACGGCCAAAACCATGCATCCCGAGAAGACGATCTGCATGGTCAAGGAGATCGGTGATGGAGCCATCCCTTGTGCCATTCCCTACATGATCCACTCCATGGATGATCCCGAGCAGAACCGGATGAGCAATGTGCCGCTGGAGAAAGCCGGCGTCGAGATCATCGTCGACCGAGCCTCTGCTTTCGACCCGGATTCCCGTGTTGTGAAGCTGGATTCCGGAGACACGATCACCTACGACCGCCTCGTGCTCGCCAGCGGGACCCTGCCCTCGACGCCCCCAATAGAAGGCACCGACCTGCCCGGCGTCTTCACCATCGAGAAGAGCCTCTCCGCCATGACCGCTCTGCGCGCCAAGGCCCGGGAATCCAAGCGTGTGGTCATACTGGGAGGTGGCTTCATCGGGGCCGAGTTTGCCGATGAGCTGGCGCGCGGAGGTGACGCCGAAGTACACGTGATCGAGATGATGCCAAAGCTGTTGCAGACCGCCTTCGACGACGAGTTCTGCGATCTGGCCCAACAGATTCTCCAGGACGCGGGCGTGATAGTCCATACCGACACCCGGGCAGTCTCGATCAACGGCAACGCCGCGGTCTCTTCGGTCACACCGGCCGACGGCGAGGAGATGCCCGCGGACATGGTTCTGGTCGGTGTTGGAGGCAAGCCGAACGTGTCTCTGGCCAAGGCCGCCGGCTTGCGTATTACCGACGGCGGATCGATCTGGGTAGATGCCTACATGAAGACCAGCGTGCCCGCCGTTTTCGCCGTAGGCGATTGCGCGGTGAAGCGTGATTTCTTCACTCGCCGGGAAGTCCCGGTCTGGCTGGCCTCAACGGCCACCGCCGAAGCCCGCATCGCCGGCAGCAACCTCTACGAAATACGCGTGCTGCGCCAGATTCAGGGCACCATCGCAGCATTCTCCACACGCTTCGGCGGTGTCGCTTTCGCCAGTGCGGGGCTCACCGCGCGCACCTGTGAGCAAGAGGGATTCCGCTACGTGGAAGGGGTCGCCACCGCGCCGGACCGCCATCCGGGCTCCCTAGCAGGCGCCAGCGAAATGCAGGTGAAGCTGCTCTTCGCCGACACCTCGGGCATCCTGCTCGGCGGCCAGGTCAAAGGTGGCGATTCGGTCGGCGAGCTGATCAACGTGATCGCCCTGGGAATCCAGAAGAAGATCAACGTGCGAGAGCTGGACATGATGCAGATAGCCACCCATCCGCTGCTGACTGCGGCACCGACGGTGCACCCGCTGATCAATGCCGCCCACCAAGCGCTGGGCAAGCTCACCGTCGAAGCGTCCTAGGGCGTCGAAACCGCTAATCGCCGGGGCCTTGGGCGACCCGCACCTGCCGGGCCGCCCATCGCCATTTGTCTGGAGGCGTGCTAGGCCCTGCGCACACAGCGAGCCGAATACTCTGCGCCGCCCCTCTTGGTGACCCAGCCGCCGTCCTCGTCCAGCAACTTGGGCGGACCGGCCACGTTCTCGAACAGCACGCACTGGCATCCCGCGCATGCGTCGCCTCGGGGGACGACGCGAATCAGCACGCGTCGGCCGTCGGTGTCGGTAACCGACTTCTTTTCGATTCGGCAAGCCCGAGCCGCGCAGTAGAACCACTCGATACCCTGATCGTCGGTGAAGCTGCCTCCCTTGGCCACTCCACCCCTGCGGAGCGCGGCCCAAGCGAACCCGCCGCCCAGCAGAGCCAACGCCACTAGCACCAAGATCAACAGACACCAGGGGAAGCTGCTCCCTTCGGTGGTCGAGACCGCGGCGTCCTCCTCAATCGCTGCCGGCACGGTGGTGCCCGACATCGTGGTGTTGGACAATGTGGTCTCCGATACCATGATCTCGGGAACGGTCATATCCGAAACCGTCGTGTCTGATTCCCCGCCACTCGCAGGCACCGTGGTCTCTGGCGGGACGGTGGTGGTCGGCAACGGTTCGGTCACCTCGAAGGTCAAATCGGCGAAGTTGAATTCACCGTTGACGTCCATTGGGTGCTCACCCAACGGCATTTCGGGAATTGTGCCGAGCAGATTGAAATCACCATTGTCGTCGGCGTAGCCGATGGCAATCGTCCAGCCACCGAACTCAACCGTCACCATCTCCCCCGGATCAAACCCCGAACCAAAGATCGTCACATCGGACCCCACCGGGCCTGAACCGGGTGTGACCCCGGCCGCCTGGGCCAGGGCGACGCCGCCGATTGTCATCACCAGCGCTGCCGACAACAACAAGGCGGCCAAATACCTCGAACGTGGTAGTGCGGCCACTCGCATTCTCTACCCCTCCGGTGTGAGGCGAGAGAGTCTATGGAGGGCGTTGTTACTATGCGAGTAGTGTTAAATCACTTTGCTGCGCAGTGTCCTTCGTCTCCGCACCCAGTGGCTCAATCCTCATCCCGTAGTCGCACTTCGCTGGCGTTTTCGGGGCGGATCCCCAGAATTCCCGAGTAGAAGGCGCGGATCTTGTCCATGTCGGACCGGATGTTCCCGGACGGTGTCAGGATCGGCCCCAATCCGATTAGCTTCTCGGCGCCGTTGATGAACCCCAGTCCTATGGGGACTCCGGCCTCAACGGCGATGTGGTAAAAGCCGGATCGCCAGTAGGGAAGCGGCCTTCGGGTTCCTTCGGGAGCCAAAACCAGAGCGAGCTTCTCAGAGGCGTCGAAAACGGAAACCATCTGCTCGACGACCCCCTGGCTCATATCACGCCGCACCGGAATGCCCCCGATCCAGCGCATGAACCACCCATAGGGCCAGCGGAAGAGAGTGTGTTTCCCGATCCAGGAGAGCTTCAGGCCGAGAGCCCAGCCCGCCAGCAATCCCGGCACGAAGTCCCGGTTTGAGGTATGCGGCGCGACGATGACAACCAGCTTGGGCTGCACAGGGGTCTCCCCCTCCACCCGCCACCCGACGAGGCACAGCGCCCACGCCGCCAAACGCCGTCCCATTACAGACCTTTCCACGGCCACGTTGGAGCCGGCCGCTTGTCACCCGCTCCAATTATCCCGCAACGAGCAGCCGGGACGAAGTCGGATTCACCGGCACCCGCTCATTTCGATCCCGACAGGCCTCAGCCTTCGATGATTGCGCTCGGCTCTTCCTGCCGGCTGGACATCGAACGCAGGTGGATAACGATCATCAGGCTGATAACCGCAGCCCAAGCGCACCACAGGGAGACAACACCATTGGAGAGCAGCAGCGCCAGTGTCACCACCGCGGCCAGGTTCAATAACCCAAAAACCACAAGGCTCCGCCTGCTGGACATCAGCAGCGGACCACAGGTGGCCACGACATACAACGCAGTGATCTGACCTCCGTAGCCGAGGTCCACGCTGTAGTCGATGTAGCGGTGAGCCACCTCGGCGCCCACCGGTCCCGAGACCATCTCCGTCATGAGCACCGCCGCCACCACCACCCCCACCACACCAAACGGGATCACAAGTCTTCGCCGTCGCAGGTCGGGCTCGATCGCATAGACCGCCCCAGGCACCAGAACCGGCAACACCCCGAGTGCGATTACCAGGTAGGCCCACAGGGCGACGGTGCCCACACCTTCGGGCACGCGGCCATCCAGCCCCCACCAATTGAACGCCTCGATGATCTGATGAACGCCGAAGACCAGCGGCAGAACCGCCAGCGGAATGTCGTTTCGATCACGCAGATGGCGGAGCGCGTCGACGCCAGCCCCGCTGATCACGATCCCGCCCACCAGGTCGGCCTCCGCCGAAAAACACACAGTTCCTCCGGAGCGGATGCGATCCGTGACTGCACCCTAACCGGCAGCAGCACTGCCCGCTTGGTGAGGTCGCCAACTGACACCGGATTCGGCGCGGCCGGCGCCGGTGAACCCGGCCGCCGGCACTCCGGCGAAACTAGCCTTCAGGACGCGGCGGCCGGTTTGCCGAATACCGCGGTACCGTAGGCAGTGGAGGCGTCCGAGCGCCTGGTGGGCTCCCCGGTCTTCAAAACCGGTGGGGGGTCGAAAGGTCCCCGGCGGGTTCGATTCCCGTCCGCCTCCGCCAAGTTCGGTCCGGGGCTGTGCTTTCATGCCGTCATGGCCGAACGTCACATACGACGAGAACGACGCCGCCTCACCGCCACCGTCACCGACCTCGAGGTGCGGCGCCAGCGTGCCCTGCTCGTCGGCGTTCACGGCCGCGACCCGCAGGATGCCCAGGTATCAATCGAGGAGTTGGCCCGCCTCACCGACACCGCCGGCTCGGATGCAGTCGATCGAATCCTGCAGCAGCGCCCCGCACCCGACCCGGCCACCTACCTGGGGAAAGGAAAGGCGGCAGAGCTGGCCGCCTGGAGTCAACAGCTCGACATTGATGTCGTCGTCTTCGACGGCGAGCTGACCCCCGTGCAGCAGCGGAATCTTCAGGAGATCTTCGGCTGCGACATCGTCGATCGGGTGGGCCTGATACTCGACATCTTCGCCCAGCACGCCTCCAGTCGAGAGGGCATGGCCCAGGTGGAGCTGGCCCTGCTCCGCTACCGGCTCCCTCGACTGCGGGGACGGGGAATCGAGATGAGCCGCCTTGCCGGCGGCATCGGCACCCGCGGGCCGGGAGAGACCCAGCTGGAGACCGATCGGCGCCGCGTTCAGCGGCGGATCTCGGCACTGGAGCGGCAGATCGCCGGGATGCGCACCATCAGGGCCGCGCAGCAGAAGGCCCGCCGCCGCTCGGGCTTGCCCACCATCGCCCTTATCGGTTACACGAACTCGGGCAAATCAAGCCTGCTCAACCGCCTCACCGGTGCCGAGGTGCACGTGGAGGACCGTCTCTTCTCGACCCTCGACGCCACGGTGCGCCGGCTCCAGCTGCCGTCCGGACGCACCACTCTGCTTGCGGACACCGTCGGGTTCGTGCGCGACCTCCCCCACGAACTCGTTGAGGCGTTCCGCTCCACGTTGGAGGAGGCGGTGGCCACCGATCTGCTGCTCCACGTGGTCGACGCCGCCGCCCCGCAGCCGGACCTGCAGATCGCTGCGGTACATTCGACACTCGCCGAGATCGGAGGCAGGGGCCGCGCCGAGCTTCTCGTCATCAACAAGACCGACGCCGCGCCGGCAGCGGTGGTGAAGCGCCTGCTGGCCCTCCACCCCGACGCCGTGGCCACCTCTGCGCTCAAGAGCACCGGGCTTGCCGGCCTGATTGCTGCCGTGGACCAGATGCTCACGCCGCCGACCGTAGACCTCGATCTTCTCCTGCCTCACGATCGCTCCAACCTCGCCGCGGCGCTGCATCGCATTGGCGCGGTGCTCACCGAGAGCCACGAAGAGGCGGGTATTCGTATCACGGCGCGAATCCCGGCAGAAGAGACCGGGCCCTTCCTCGATTACGTCGCGTAGCAGCCAGAATCTCTGATTGAGAGCGTGGGTGGCGCGTTGCCGCGTCCCGGCAACGCCACGATCGAACGGACGCCCCCGGCCCCCACACATTCTGCACCCAAAGCCCTCCCACAATATGCGGACGGGTTTATATTCATCTCTGTCGGTGCACGTGCCGATAGCAGGTATGGCGTCACTGGTGATTGGACAAAAACGCGCCTGGCATCACCTCTGCTTGCTCTGCATAGGCCAGGAAGGAACTCATGACTCTCAAGCGCTTTCTCCCTCTAGCTGTTGTTGCCCATCTCGCCGGACTGTCGGTTCTGCCGGCCGCTGCAGCTACCGACCCTTCAGGTGCTTTTCCCGGCCAGCCTGATTGTGGTCTGCCTCCCTACAACCTCAATGCCGTCTTTGCCGACTCGGGCCAGGCAAACCAGGTCTGCCTTGGCGACCAGGCTGGCGGTTTCAGCTGCTCCAGCGTCTCCGCCGACACCAACAACAGTGAGCAGGTGGCCCTGGGCGATGTGAACGGCGACGGCAATCGCGACGCAGTCTTCTCCAATTCCGGGCAAGCCAACCGAGTGTGCCTCGGTGACGGCGCCGGTGGCTTCACCTGCGCCAACGTCTCCGCCGATACCAACGACACGAGGGACGTCGTGCTCGGCCATGTGGACGCCGACGGCTACCTCGATATCGTGTTCGCCAACAACGGCAGCGCCAATCGGATCTGCCTGGGCAACGGCGCCGGCGGCTTCACCTGCGCCAACGTCTCCGCCGACACCAACAACACATACGGAGCAGCGGCCGGCTACAT
>Ga0307421_1000916_pt1 | contig 18648 bp, 16 predicted proteins | sample SalMarWE160270MG_FD_202163 | JGI IMG/M metagenome (GOLD analysis project Ga0307421, IMG submission 202163) | Salt marsh sediment microbial communities from the Plum Island Ecosystem LTER, Massachusetts, United States - WE1602-70 | ecosystem: Environmental > Aquatic > Marine > Intertidal zone >...
AACGCCATGAGCCTGGATATCGCCATGGGTGGGTCCACCAACACCGTGCTGCACCTGCTGGCCGCCGCCGAGGCTGCCGGCGTCGCCTTCGGCATGGAAAACATCGATCGGCTGAGCCGCAGCGTGCCCAACCTGAGCAAGATCGCACCTTCGAGCCACTTCCACGTGGAAGATGTGCATCGTGCCGGCGGGGTCATCGGCATCCTCGGCGAACTCGACCGGGCCGGGCTCATCCACAGGGACGTGGCGACGGTGCACAGCAGAACCCTCGGCGACGCCATCGATCAAGGCGACGTCATGCGCACCAAAGACACTCATGAGTTCTACCGAGCGGGGCCGGGCGGCGTGCCCAGCCAGGAGGCGTTCAGCCAGAGCGAAAGGTGGCCCGAACTCGACCTGGACCGCGAGGCCGGATGCATCCGCCACGTGGAGCACGCCTACTCGCCCGACGGGGGTTTGGCCGTGCTCTACGGCAACCTCGCCGAGCAGGGTGGCATCGTCAAAACCGCCGGGGTCGATCCTTCGATGCTGGTGTTCTCGGGCCCGGCGGTCATCTGCGACAGCCAGGAAGAGGCGATCGAGACGATCCTTGCCGATGGAGTCAATCCGGGCGATGTGGTCGTCGTCCGTTACGAGGGGCCCAAAGGTGGTCCCGGGATGCAGGAGATGCTCTACCCGACCAGCTACATCAAGTCGAAAGGGCTGGGCACGGTGTGTGCCCTCATCACCGACGGCCGCTTCTCCGGAGGCACCTCGGGACTGTCGGTCGGCCACATCTCCCCCGAGGCGGCTGCGGGCGGCTTGATCGCCCTCATTGAGCCGGGCGACACCATCGAGTTCGACATTCCCAACCGGCAGATCCGCCTCGCCGTCGACGACAAAGAGCTGCAGCGGCGCCGCCGAGCCATGGAGGAGCGCGGCGACAACGCCTGGAAGCCGCTGGGGCGCGATCGTGAGGTCTCGGACGCCTTGAAGGCCTACGCCGCCTTCACCACCTCGGCGGCGCGCGGGGCGGTGCGAGACCTGGGGCAGCTCTAGTTCGCTCGCCTCAGCCGGCGAGCAGGTCGGCGAATCCCCAGTCGGTGGCGATGATGGCCAGAAGATGGTCCGCCAGGCGCTGTGCGCCCTGTCTGGTGAAGTGCACACCGTCCTCCCAGCGCACCTGCACCGGCACACCGTCGTCGTCGGGCAGCACGGAGCTGTAGTTGCCGTTCTCGTCGGAGAACAGCGGGAAAGTGTCGATGTAGGTGACCTCGTAGCGCGACCCGGCCTGTTGCTCGATCAGTTCGGTGATGCGTAACACACGTTCATTGCGGTAGGCGCTGGACATGATGGGCGGACCGGCCCAATACACCCATGTCGATCCGCCGACGAGCCTATCCATAAACAAGCCGGCGATCTCGCCGTAGGCCTGTTCCCACTCGGGTGTGCCCATCTCCGCCCAGCCGTTTGCAGTGTTCATGCCCTGACCGTCGTTGGTGCCGACCACGACGATGACAACGTCTGGCTGCACCTCCGGCAAACGCTCGGCGGCATACAGTGGCCAGTCGAAGTAGAGCGGGCTGGCCAATCCGGTGCCCCCAAAACCCTCCACAGTGGTGACGACGACACCGGTGGCGTCGCCGGCAGTCTCGAACTCCTTGCCCGTCGGTCCGGCCAGCGAGTCGCCGATGACCCATACGACAAGGGGATCATCAGCGGTGATCGGCCTCGTCTCCGGTTTCGGCACGGTGGTTGTGGTTGTCGGTGGGATGGTGGTTGTTGTCGTCGTGGTGGTGGAAGTCGTCGTGGTGGAGGTCGACGTGGTGGTGGTCGAACTCGTCGACGGGGTAGTCGAGCTGGTGCTGTTGGCCGCGCTGCCGCCACAGGCGGCGCACGCCAGGCAGAGCAGCCAGACGGCCACGATACCGATGTTCGACTTCACTTGAACCTCCACGGATTCGATTTGCCGGCGGGCATGCTATCGGCGCTTCGAAGAAACTCTCACACCTGAGCCCGCGGCCGCAAAGGACTCGGGGGCTATTAGGGTTTCCGCATGCACATCACCCGCCGATCGTTCCTGCTCGCGGTTCTCTTCGCGTTGCTGGTTACCGCCTGTGGCGATAACAGTGGCTTGGCGCCGATGACCACCATTCCGCCCGAGAGCACCACGACGGTCCCGGCCACTACCACAACCGACCCCGGCCCGATGCCCCAGATCGAGACCGGTCCCATCCCGGCGATACCGGCCGCCTCCCTAACCGAGGACTACGGAGGCCCGCTGCCCATAGAGACCGTATGCATCGAGCTGGAGATCAACAACGGCATCGGCGACCATGAGGCGACCGCGGCCGATCTCGCTGCGGCCTTCGAGCTCATCGGCGTTGATGTGGTGGGAGTCGACTGCGATCTGTCGCTCGGCATCAACATGTACGGCCGCCGGTACTCAGCGGAGTACGAAAGTGCCGGCGAGTGTTTCACCGGCTGGGAAGCGGGCAGCGACATTGTCGCCTCGGTGGCCGGGGAGGAATGGGATTGGAGCAATGCCGTGGCTGCACCCACGTCCGAGTTCCTCGTCGGTGACTGCACCGGAGACGAGGCGCCACCAGGCGGCCCCGTTCCGACCAACGGGTGGGTCCCGGACATCCTCGATGTGTTCGGCGATCTCTTCGGCTCTATGGGCCGCGTGGCGGCCCGTTTGAACCTGCCGCCCTTGCCCCCGAACGGCGATGAGGTGGAGCGTTTGCAGACCGATGACGTGACGTACGACGTCCTCACCGCCGCCCTCTACGGCGATTCACCCGAGGGCATCTGCCGGGCAGCCGGTCTGATCGGGCAGCTCGCCGAAGACGTTCGCCTGGGGAGCGAGTGGGTCCCGCCTTCGGACGATGAGGTAGTCGACAATGACGACGACGAGGCACTGCCCGACGACGATGATGAGGCGGCCGACGACGACGACGTGAGCAACGACGGCCTGCTGCCGGCCGGGCCCGAGCTACTGGCCTTGATCCCCCACCTCATCGACAGGCTCGCCGCCGCGGAAGCCCAGGGGTGGGAGTGCACATCTGATATCGATCTCGCCCTGCGCATCATCACCGATGAGGACCCGGGCCGTGGCGCCAGAGGCTGGGCGGAATGGTGGCTCCAGACTCCGGAGGGTCAGGCGTCGGTCAGCGAATCAACCGACGACGCCTAGAGCACAAACGGGATCAGCGCCTTCCGTTCACCGGGGTAATCGGGGAACGTCTTGCGATACCAGCGCCGATTCGAGAAGGCCCGGGGCCCGATGTTGGCCGCGGTGAACAAAGCAAACGCCATACCCGGCAGCGACCAAGTGGCGATGGCGAACCCGAACCACTCGACTATCTCGCCCAGGTAGTTGGGACAGGTCACGTACTCGTAGAGCCATCCGCTCGGCACCCGGTACTCGGTCTCACCCGGCCTGCGCAGGCCGATGAGCAAGACGTCGGCCTTGTAGTTGACGGCGAAACCGGCGAAAAATAGGACGGCACCGAGCACAAAACGCGGATCGTGCAGCCAATCGAGCCGGTAGCTGCCGAAGTGGGACAGCCACCTGGCCACCACATAGACGTTCAGGCTGTTGAAGGTGAAGGCCATAACGGCGATGACCAGCGGCATTCGTTTCCCCGCCGTCCTAACGCGCAGGGGGAATACAAAGGTGCGGTGCACGTAGTGGAACATCCACAATGCCAGGAACACCAGCGGGACGGCTTCCAGACTGTGCTCTCCCTGCAGGAAGATGGCGAGGAACAGGAATACCGCAGGCAGCTCCATGACCACCCAGCCGACCGAGTTGGGGATCGTCGGTCCCCAGCCGGCACGGTCGTGGCGTCCGTACGGCGCGGCGAGGAAGACTAGAAGCACGCACACCGCCCCGGCCAGGAGAATCTCGACCCAGGTGGCCCAGTTATGGATATCGATTTCGTTCATCTCTCGCCCCGCACCCCGATCCGATTCACCCCGCCACCCCATCGCCCAGCACGGCATCCTCGGGGATGAGCCCCTGTTCGGCAAACCAGCGGTAGACGTCGCCGACGGTCTCGACGGTAGGCCGCGGCGAGAAGCCCAGCTCGCGGCGAGCCTTCCAGTTGTCGATATCCAGGGTTCCTCGCAGCGCCCGTAGGGACTCGGTGGTGTAGAGCGGTTCGGAGCCGGTCAATCCGGCAATCAACCGCATCAGCGGCACTCCAAGCCGCACCACGCCGATGGGCAGGGTCAGACGCGGCGGCTTCCTGCCGGTAATGCCGTGGGCAATGGTGGCGATCTCGGCGATGCCGACGTAGTGGCCCGAAAGCAAGTAGCTCTCGTTGCGGCGGCCCCGCTCCCCGGCGGCGATAAGGCCCTGCACCACATCACGCACATCCACAAAGTCGAATCCGCCGGCGACCAGGCTGGGCAGCCTGCGCCTGTACAGCCGCAGGAAGACCTGTCCCATACGGGACGGCCCAAAATCGAGAGGACCGATCACCCCGGTGGGGTGCACGATGACCGCGTCGAGACCTTCGGCGATCACGGCCCGCACCCGCCGTTCGCCCTCTGCCTTGGAACGGTCGTAGGCGGCGTACCTGCGGGGATCGTCGGGCACCCGGGCTGCAGCCTCATCGAGAGGCCCCACGGTCTCCATGTCGAATGCATGCACCGACGAGCAATGAACCATTCGCCCGACGCCGCTCTCGAGGGCAGCTCGGCCTGCGTTCTCGGCGCCTCCGACGTTGACCGCCCGCACCGTGCCGTGGGGATCGCCCACAATCGAGATCACCGCGGCCAGGTGGTAGACGATCTCGGCCCCGGTGAAGGCCGCCCGCAGCGATTCCGGATCGAGCACATCGCCGGAAACGATCTCGACGTCGAGGCCCTCCACCGCGCGGGTGTTGCGGTGGACCAGCACCCGGACCCGATCGCCCCGGGCGAGCAGCTCCCGGACGAGATTCGCCCCGATGTGCCCCGATGCGCCGGTGACGACGACGGTCAAACACTCACTCCCGGGTCGGGCCGATTGATCGGCGGGCGCCCGACTCTACCGGTGACTCGCCGGCGGCGGTTGCCGTCGGCTACGCGGGTACCGGATTCTGCGCTCAGGTGAACCCCCATACGTTTCTTGGCCTAAGGGCGGGCGCGATTTCACAAACACCCGACAGGTAGGCGAGGCACCGGAGAACCTCCGGCGAGCCAGCACGACCCCGGCCGGCATCCCAGCGCAAGGGCGCCTTGAAGCTGCGGGCGCCTTCTATCGGCTGGGAGCCCCATAGGCCTATTCCGATGTCGCTCGATACGAGCCGGTGAGAGAACCTTCCGCCGCCTCCAGGTAGCAGGCCGTGCCGGCCAGGTGTCCCGCATCGTCGAATCGCACCATGGCTCTGCCGACAACTCCCTCGCCTTCCAGCCAATCGAAGACGTCGGCCTCGGCCACCCCGACGTAGTCCGAGGCCAGCGCTCCAAACTCGGTGGCCTCAATGCCGGCCGGGCAGGCAGATCCTGTCGCGATCACTTCTCCGAAATGAGAGGTGTCACACGGCACGACTTCACGATCGATTGAGTCGTCGTCGTCTCCCTCGACCTCTATGAAACAGTCCCCGGCGCGCAGCACAGTGGATCCATCCACCCATGGTTCCTCCTCTGCCACAGTGGTGGTTGGGGCCGCGGTGGTAGTGGTCTGGGCCGCGACGGTGGTAGTTGGCGCGACGCTGGTGGAAGCACCTGTCTCCTGAACGGCATCGTCTCCCCCGCAGGCGGCAAGAAGAAGAACAACGAGCAGAAGGGCAAAAAGCCGACGCATTTCCTGGCTCCTGAGTTGGCTGCCGACCACCGTACTTATTCGGCGCAGACCGAATAGGAGGCAAAGGACCCAGCCGGTAGCGGCCGGCTACCCAAAGCATCCACCTACACGAGTGGAATGTATGGCCCCGTGCAGTAGTCCTAGAAGGGCCTCAGACCCTCTGACCAGGCCAGGTACCGGGCCTTCGGGCCGACGACGCTTGTGGCGACTCGTCGGCTCCTCGAGGGCACGGCCTACTGCTCCGACATCCACCCCTCGAGCCAATCCCGCCATTCGTCGAGATCGGCCGCATCGGCGAAGCCGAAATCGGTTCCCGAGTACGAGGTCAGCAGCCGGCGTGATGCGGCGATAAACCCGTGATCGGTGAGGTCGATGGCCTCCTCGAGCGCATCGATCGTCGAACCGAGGAAACGGTAGATGACCCCGGTGGTAATGGCTGACTGGTCTAGTGAGGCGAAGGCATCCACCACAGCGGCCCACAGCGGTAGGTCGACCTGGGAATTCATCATGGGACGTTCGATGACGTCGAGAAGCAGCGGAACCGAACCCGAACCCCAGATGTCCACGATCGCCTCCACGAAGGGACGCTCGAAGGCATCTGCATAGGGCGCAAACTCCGGCTCGGTAGCACACTCCGAGCTGAAGACGACCCATTCCAGCGGGCGGTCACCCGACAGCCACAGGTCGATGGTGGGCTCGCCCGGTGCCGTCAGCGTCAGCGAACCTTGGATGTGGGCACCGGTATAGCAGGTGCCCAGGTTCTCGTAGGTGGCCGAATTCCCCCACCCGGTGAGGTTGAGTTCCATAACTGCCTCGGAGCCTTCGATGTCGTCGATGCCGAGCACGATGAGAGCGTGGTTGACGATGCCCCGCATCTCCATGGCTGCTGCAGAATGCTCGAAGTCGAACACGACGGCCATCTGGTGTACTCCGGGCCCGTCCCAACCGGCGATCGGAAGAGGCGGGACGGTGGTGGTGGTCGTAGGCGGGAGGGTCGTGGAGGTCGTTGTGGTCGACGTCGATGTGCTTGTGGTGCTTGTTGTCACAGTCGGCGCTGTTGTTGAAGTTGTGGTCGATGCTTCGGTAGTGGCCGAGAAGACACTCTCGCCACCACATCCGGCAGCCGTAGCGGCAAGGGCCACCACCACGGCGAGACAGCCAACCCGCCGCAATCGTGCGCGCGTGGAGGCCCTTTGGCGGTTTCGAGGAGTCATTGACCTGGCTTTCCACCGACGTGTATCTGCGGCTCATGCTAGCTGGGTCTTTTGCCGTCCCTGCCCGGAGCGTCTCGCCGTGCTGGGTCGTGCACTTGGGCAGTGAGCGGGGGTGGGCCCCACCCCCGCTATGACCACCAGACTTCTCTCTGATAATTAGTTTCTTCTAATGCGTAATGGCTCTGAGCAGAGATAACTAGCCGTGGGATACCAATTGTCAGAGGAGTCTTGACATTTGATCGGTTAAATGAGAAAATGCTCCCGTCAAAGTGCCTAGTGAGGCAATAAACGGTCACAGGGTACTATTTATGCAGAAAGAACAATGGACCGATGCTGCCGTGCTTGCCGAGACGGGCCGGCGCCTGCGCCGCGAGCGGCTCAACCGGAATATCACCCGGGCCGGGCTTGCCGAGCTGTCCGGCGTCTCCACCTCCACCATCCAGCACGTTGAGCATGGCGCCAACTATTCGATGGAGACCCTCATCCGCTTGCTGCGCGCCCTGGGTCTGCTCGACCGCATCGACGCTCTCCTCCCCGAGCCCGGGCCCAGCCCGATCGAGCTGGCCAAGCTGAGGGGCAAAGAGCGCCAACGCGCCTCCGGCAGCCGGCTCCGTCCCAAGGGCGACAACACCTGGCAATGGTGACCGGGCCCATCGATGTCGCCGAGGTGATTCTCTGGGACCGGCGCATTGGCGCGGTGGCCTGGGACGCGGAGGCGGATCTCGGCACCTTCGAATACGACCCCGAGTTCCTGGCCAGCCCCATCGAGGTAGCGCCGCTAACGATGCCGCTGGGTCCCGGGCAGTTCCGGTTTCCGGCATTGAGCCGGGACACCTACCACGGCCTGCCCGGGTTTCTCGCCGACTCGCTCCCGGACCGCTTCGGCAACCTGGTCGTCGACGCCTGGCTACAGCAGCAGGGCCGCGACCGCGCCTCGTTCAGTCCCGTCGAGCAGCTCTGCTACGTTGGCACACGGGGAATGGGGGCGCTCGAGTTTCGGCCCGCCCATCACAGAAAGGAGCGATCCGCACCCGTCGACGTCAACGAGCTAGTCGACTTGGCCGCCGATATTCTCAGGAGCCGGGAGAGGCTCGAAGTGGACCTCGACGAGACGGGGCTCACCCAGCTTCTCCGGGTAGGATCGTCGGCCGGCGGGGCCCGGGCCAAGGCCCTCATCGCCTGGAACCCGGCGACGGAGGAGGTGCGCTCGGGTCAGGTGATCGCTCCACCAGGCTTCGAGTACTGGATCATCAAGTTCGACGGTGTGGGAAGCTCGTACCGAGATCTCACCGACCCGGAGGGCTACGGACGCATCGAGTACGCCTATCACCTGATGGCGGTGTCGGCGGGTATAGAAATGACCGATTGCCGCCTGTATGTCGATGCGACGAACCGGGCCCACTTCATGACCCGGCGTTTCGATCGCAACGACGACGGCGCCAAGATCCACATGCAATCGCTGAGCGCCATCAACCACATGGACTTCAACCGGGCCGGAGCCTACGACTACGAGGAGGCGCTGGCCATAACCAGAGCGCTGCGTGCCGGGGCCAGCGCCCTGTCACAGCTCTTCCGCCGCATGGTGTTCAACGTGATGGCCCGCAACCAGGACGATCACACCAAAAACATCGCCTACCTCATGAACAGGGATGGCCGCTGGTCGCTGGCCCCCGCATTCGACGTCACCTGGGCCTACAACCCTCAGGGACCCTGGACCAGCCGGCACCAGATGAGCATCAACGGCAAACGAGACGGATTCGACCGCAGTGATCTTCTTGCCGTCGCCGACGGTTTCGGCATTGGCCGGCCCGGCGAGATCATCGGCGAGGTGGCAGCGTCGGTGGCACGCTGGCCCGAGTTTGCCGAGCGGGCCGCGGTGCAGGCCGAACATGTGGAGCGCATCGGCGGGGCGTTGCGGTTGAGGCTGTGAAGACCCCCTCCGCGCCGGGGCAAGACCCCCTCCGCTCGGGCCTTTGGCCCTCGCCCCTCCCCCGCCGTCGCGGGAGAGGCAGTCAGGGGAAGGGTCCCCGCTGCTGTGTCAGAACCGGCTCAGCGCTCTGTCACTTCAGGCGACGGCCGAGTCGGGAGTCTCCTGGTCGTGGATACGTCTGTCTGCCGCAGCCGATCCGACTCTGAAGACTATCTGCGCGGCGATCCCCTCTGCATCTGCCATGACGTGCTCAGCGGTCGCCCGTGCAATCTCGTAGTCGCGAGCATGGATCTCAGCCGACCTATATCGGTCAGCTCCCTCGCGTCCCCGGTGTGAGTCGCCGTCAACCTCAATAACAAGCCTGCACGGCTCAATCAAGAAGTCGACCAAGTAATCGCATTCCTCCAACCACCACTGTGCCAGAACCACCTTCCCTGGAAGTCTCGCATTCAGGCTGCGCCAGAGCTTCTTTTCGGACTCAGTGCGGAGATTCTGTTTCCGCACATCCATCTTGTACTTCCACGGCAATGGACCCCTCTCCTGTTGCCGACGAGCCTCCCGAACCACATCGTGGTCTATATCAATGCTGCACCCAGCACATCGGCGACCCTGATCACTGGAGAAGTGCAGATCCCCACAATGGAAACATTTGTACATCCGGCAGAGATCGGCACAGGATCTGGAACACTTGACCAGTACCGTTCCGGTGAGCCTCTACTTGATCAGTCGGGTCCGGCGCATCCGACTACGGATCTGCGTTTCTGACGAATCAGAAGGCCCGATGCCCGGTGTCCAACTACGGGCGACCGGCGGCTCCGGCTCCTCGATGATGTCGGCTCTCAGGCCTCGGCCGTTTTCTTGAGGTTCTCCAGCATCTCCTGCAGGTGCCTGCCGATCATCCGGCCCACAGAGAGCGCCAGCAGGATTCGGCCGAACACCCCGCCGGACAGCTCGATTTCCTCTTCGAGAGTCACCCTGCTCCCGCCGGGAATGGCGTCGATGCGCCACACCTGGTCATCTTTCTGCAGCGGCCCCGAAACCAGAGTGAAAGCGAACCTTTCGTTCTCCAACCACTCGGTCACCCGGTAGTCGAGCTTCATGAGCCGGCCGCCCGACCTTTCCTCGTAATGAAAGGTCGCCCCGACTCCTGTGCGTTGTTCACTCGTGTATTCGAAGCTCTCGAGGAGGGTGAACCACTTCAGTATCGCCTCCGGCTCCACCAGCAGGGGCCACACCCGCTGCGGCACCGCTGTGGTCTCGATCGAGCGCTCGATTCTCATGTTCTCCCCCAAAGTCTCCACGGATACCACAAGGTAGTCTCCCCATCCTCAAGGTGGGTCCGCAGCACCGTCGGAGAGCCTTCGTTCGATCAAACAGACCCCTCGTGGAGGATCAGGCCGTGGGGGTCTGCTTCATTGCGGTGAGGAAAGCCGACGGTCTATTCATCCGACTCTTCATCGAGGCTCCGGCCCTCGGGGACATCCCAGTAAGAGATAGGACCCCGATCTTCGGCAGCCGCGAACCGCCGGAAGCGGGCCGGAACGTCTAGCGGCCCGCTTTCGGGACCGACGGGGATAATCGACTGAGTCCTGCTCGGCGGTCGGGAGCGGTGCGCGCCGCCGAACGCGACCTCCCGAGCAGCGCAACGGTGCCCCCCGGGTCCACTCCATCGCGTAGAGGTTTGGATCAAGGGCCCGGCGATCTCGGCAGGCGCCTCGGGCCCCCGGGAATGACGGATTGGGGAGAAGACTCGGCGCGAGATACGCTCTAGATCGATTTGAACTACATCGTTCTTGTTAAGCAAGTACCCGACATCAGCAACATTCCGCCCGACGCCTGGGACTGGGAACGCGGCATCCTCAGACGTGGCGTGCTCGATACCACCTGCAACGAGTTCGACAAGCAGGCGCTGGCCTTCGCGGCAGGTCTCAGGGAGCAACGGGACGGGAAGATCGTGGCCCTGACAATGGGGCCCCCATTCGCGGCCGACGTCCTCAGGTACGCCCTCTCGATCTGCGCAGACGAAGCAGTGCTGTTGACGGACCGGAAACTTGGCGGTGCCGACACTCCGGCGACGGCGTACCCCCTCGCCCAGGCGATCCGAAGAATCGGGAAGGAATCGTTCGGAGGGGACGGCGCCTTTCTGGTAGTCGCCGGGATGCAGTCCGTCGACGGTGATACGGCACAGGTGCCTCCGCAGGTCGCCGAGGAACTAGGCATCGCCCACATCGCCTACGCGACCTCGTTCGCCTACGAAGCGGGTGCCCTGCAGGTCACCCGGATCACCCGGAGCGGCACGGAAGTCGTCTCCCCCACCTCACTTCCGGCGCTGGTCACGGTGGCGAACTGGACCGAACCTCCCTTTGCCACGTTCAACCGCACCGTCTGGGCATACGACCAGGAGATCACCCATTGGGGCGCCGACGACGTGGAGGCCGATCCCGACCGGATCGGCCTGGCAGGCTCCCGAACCGCAGTCCACCGGATCTTCTCTCCCAAGGAGGTGAGCACTAAGACCTGCGTCTACGAGACCGACATCGGCGAGCTCGCCGACGCGCTCAGACGGCTGTACGACGCCAGACTCACCTCGAGCGACGGCGAGGATGGCGGGCAGATCTCATATTCGATCCCCGAGGGCCAGAGCCCCACCTACACCGGCGAGGTCTGGGTCTTCGCCGAGCAGGAAGACGGCGAACTGCACCCGGTGTCGTTCGAGCTGCTGGGCCAGGCGTCACGTCTTGCCGCGTCCCTCGGCGAGGAGGTGGCGGCCGTCGTCCTGGGTGCCGACGTCGAGCCGATGGCCGGGGAGTTGATCGCCCAAGGCGCGGACAAGGTGTACGTGGCTCAGCATCCGCTGCTGGAGCACTTCCTGCCGATCCCCTACACCGTGACACTCGGCGAGATGGTCCGAATCCACGAGCCGCAGCAGCTGATCTTCGCTGCGACCCCGCTGGGCCGGGAACTCGCGCCCCGCGTCGCCTATCGAACCGGGTCCGGCCTCACCGCCGACTGCACTGGACTCGATCTGGCCGACGTCAAGCGAGGGAAGAAGGAGTACACCGCGGTGCTCCGCCAGACCCGACCGGCACTGGGCGGCAACATCATGGCTTCGATCATCACCCAAAACTCGAAGGTACAGATCTCGACGACGCGTCCCGGCGTGATGAAGGCGCTGGAACGTGACGACGCCAGACGGGGCGAGATCGTTCATCACGCGCCGCAACTCTCCGAAGACACCGCCGGCATGACGCTGGTGCGCCGGGAGCCGATGCAGCAAGCCGCCGAGATCTCCGATGCGGCCATCATCGCTTGCGGCGGCGCCGGTTGTCGTACCAAAGAGAACTTCGACGCCCTGATCAGACCGCTCGCCGACGCGCTGGGGAGCTTCCTCGGAGAAGAGGCCATGGTCGGAGCGTCCCGGGCTGCCGTCGAGCGTGGATTCATCGATCGAGGGCACCAGGTCGGCCAGACCGGCCAGACGGTCAAGCCCCGGGTGTACGTGGCGGCCGGCGTGTCAGGCGCGGTGCAGCACCTCACCGGCATGCAGGGCTCAGACATCATCGTCGCCATCAATCGAGATCCGAGCGCTCCCATCTTCAAGGTGGCCGATCTTGGGGTCATCGGGAACCTAGAGGAGAAGATTCCCGAATTCGTCGAAGCCCTGAAAGCCCGGGTGAAGACGTGACCCACGTGAACCACATCGACGTCCTGTTCATCGGCGCCGGACCGGCCAGCCTGTCGGGAGCCATCGAACTGCAGCGAAGCCTCAACGAGGCGGGACGGACCGAACGTGTCGGGGTCATCGAGAAATCCGACAAGGTCGGCCAGCACATCCTCTCCGGCCTGGTGTTCGAGCCCGAGGTCTTGGACGAGATGATCCCCGATTGGAGACAGAGGAAGGACCCGTTCGTCACCCGAGCGCTCGCCAACGACGTCCAATACGACGAGGTGAGGCTGCTGCTGCATCGGTCGATCGCCCTGCGGGTGCCGAAGGCCGTGGTGCCTTCCTATCTAAAACACGACGGGAATCTGATCCTCTCGGGTAGTGACATGGCCCGTTGGCTCGCCAAGGAGGCCGAAGACCTCGGGGTGAAGATCTACACCGGGTTCGCCGCCACCGAGGTCCTCTACGACGGCGATCGCGTGAGAGGGGTGAAGCTCGGCGAGAAAGGCCGGTCCAAGGACGGAGAGAAGCAGGTCAACTACGTCCCCGCCGAGATCGTCGAGGCGAAGGTGACCGTGTTCGGAGAGGGCTCCCTGGGCAGGCTGGCGGAGGACGTCGTCGAACGGCAGGGTCTGCACCGGACCGGGAACCCTCAGATTCATTCGCTCGGGGTCAAGGAGATCATCAAGCTCCCCGACGACAACGCCTTCGGTGCCAACCACGTGGTCCACACCTTCGGGTATCCGCTGACCACGGTCTTCGGCGGCGGGACGATCTACAGCCTGGACAAGAACACGGTGGCGGTGGCGCTCGTGCTGGCGCTCGACTGGAAGTACGCCGACCTCAACCCGCAACTGGAGCTGCAGGTTTTCAAGTCCCATAAGTACGTCCGGGGCTTGCTGGAGGGCGGCGAAGTGATCTCCTACGGGGCCAAGACCCTGCCCGAGGGAGGATACTGGGCCCTGCCGCAGCCCTACACCAACGGCGCGCTCATCGTCGGTGATGCCGCCGGCTTCACCGACGTGCGCAAGCTGAAGGGATGGCATAACGCGATGAGGTCCGGCATGCTGGCCGGGCGGGCGATCAGGGCGGCCATCGAGCGCGACGATTTCGGCGCCGATTCACTCTGCCTCTACGGGCAGTTGCTCGAACAGAGCCCGCTCATGGAGGATCTCCAAAAGGGGAAAAACTACCGGCAGGTCTTCGCCAAATCCGGCAACGTGTTGCTCGGTGCACCCCTGTCCCTGTTGCAGGGGATCATCCGCAGGAGGCTGAAGACCCCCCCGGATCACGAGACGCTGACCGCAGCCCGACTCGACCGCGACTTGCACGGCGACCAGGATCGCCTGACCGACGTGGCGCTCTCCAGGACGATCCACCGCGAGGAAGAACCTTCCCACATTACCATCACCGATCCGGAACTCTGCGACGAGTGTTACGAGAGGTTCGGTGCCTACCCCTGCGTGTTCTTTTGTCCCGGCGAGGTCTACGAGGTCCACGACGGCACACTCGTGGTCAACTACTCCAACTGCCTGCATTGTCAAACCTGCAGGGCCAAGTGCCCCCACCAGGTCATCCAGTGGCACGTACCCGAAGGCGGAGAGGGCCCCAAGTACAAGGCCATGTAGCCGGGCCACCGCGGGTGAAGGCAACCCAGAGCATCTGATTCATGTGCGTCGGAGAGCCTTCGATGGATAGGACAGACCCTGGATGGCGGATTAGCGCTTGGTGTTCGACACAGGCGACCGATCCGCGGGCCGAGACTTGAGAAGCTCCGCAATACGCTTCACTGCATCGCCGAGGTCTTCCGCGCGGTAGTCCGGATGAACCTCCTCAGCATCGCCGTCTGAGCTGCCCTTGCCCGCCAGTACCAGGATCGTGGTACAGCCAAGTTCGCGGCCTGCCACCAAGTCCCTCATCTTGCCACTCACCATGAAGCTTCTGGGAAGATCAAGATCGAAGTCAGCCGCAGCATCCTGCAACATCCCGGCATTCGGCTTTGAACACGGCGAGTCCGGCAGCCCGCCGGAACCAGACCCCCCTCCAAGCTCCGGACAAAAGTAGACGGCGTCGACCCGGCCACCGCCTCTTGATATTCGGTACATCAACTTCCAGTTGAATCGCCTAGCATCATTGAGGTCGCACACACCCACCGCAATCCCAGGCTGATTCGTCACAATAATGACGCGCACTCCCAGGCCCGCGAGACTCCTGAGCCCGCCGATGGCCCCCGGAAAGAGCTTGGGCTTCCGGGCGTCGTGCGGGAAGCGAATCTCTTCGTTGATCGTTCCGTCACGGCCTATGAAGACGGCAATCTTCGGACCTGGGCTGCGCTGGTACCTAGGCGGCCACCACCTTGACGTGCCAGGGCTCCTCAGGGCAAACCGCCTCCGCCTCGATGACATTCGACGGCTCAACCGGCTGTCGTACATACACACACCCCCGGCGCCTAACAGATACCCGACACCCAGGCAGACTGCCAGCCACAAGTAGAAACCCTTCTTCTCGACGATGGCCACGATCGTGGGGAAGGAGATGGCGCAGAGAACGAGCACAGCCTTGTAGAAGCCTCTGTGCAGCCCCTGCAAATACCGGGCACCGTAATAAGTCTCCCATTCCAGCCTGAGCGGCGTTCCGCTGGCTGCGGAGAGTCGCGGCTCTATCTCCCATCTCAGGTAGCTGACAATCGCTTCGTGGATCCGGCAACTATGCAAGACCATGAGCACAAAGAAGCCAACCGCAGGAGGGACAGCCAACAACACCCTGATGAACCTGTCCCCACCGGCAGCCGCCACCGCGAATGAAGAGGTGACTGCCAGCACCAGCTGGCCTGAGAAGGTGCCCCGCTCGGCAATCCTGCGCTTGATCTCGTCCCTAGCGTCGGCACGGAGAACCTCAAGGTGGGTGATCGTCTCCGACGTATGCGGGGCCGGATCACCGAGCTTCGCGATCATACCGACACGATACCCGTGGACTCCAGCGCCCTGCATCAGCGGACTCCCCCCGTCCCGAGTGGGTCTCTTTGACCTTGAGCCGACCCGAACCTCCACCCTCACCGCTCGAGCCAGAAGACACCCTCCACACCCGGCATAACCCGGCGCTCCTCCCCCGCCCATGCAGGAGAGGCAAATCTGTGCCCCCTCCCGCCGCAGCGGGAGGGGGTTGGGGGGAGGGTCTTCATCGCAGGACCGAGAAGAGCAAGGCGAGATGCTCCTGCTTCTCACGGCGGCGAAGCCCCCCTGGACCTACGGCCCTTGTGCCTCTCCCGCCAAAACGGAAAAGGCATGGAGTGGCCCGGCTCACATCGAGCCGCGCCCAAACCTCAGCGGCGCCGGCGCCGGCGGCCGAACCGCTTCGAGATGTCGACGTCGGTCGTCTGCTTGAAGTCGACCCGCCCCGGCTCATGCGAAGCCAGATCGGTGAGCCGTTCGTCGTTCGAGTACATCTTCACGATCTCATAGTTGAGCCCGGAGGCCCGCTGCAGACGCTCGACATCCTCGACCTGATCCCACTCGACCAGCGACACCACCAGCCCGCTCTCGCCCGCACGTGCCGTGCGCCCGGATCGGTGAATGAAGCTCTTGTAGTCCTGCGGCGGGTCGTAGTGAAGAACGATGTCGATCTCATCGATGTGAAGGCCCCTGGCAGCGACGTTGGTGGCAACCAGGGCGGGAAGCCTGCCGCCGGCGAAGTCGGCCAGGACACGTTCCCGGTCCTTCTGTCTCTTGTCGCCGTGGATCGCTCTGGTGTTCACGCCCTCGTCCCGGAGCTGTGCGCTGACCCTGTCGGCATTGCGCTTCGTCCCAACAAAGACCAGGGTACGTCCAACGCTGCCGATGATGGCCGCGGCCACCCTCGCCTTGTCCATGTGATGGACGGCCAGGAAGCGGTGTGTCTGCTCTTCGATGATCTCGCCTGAGGCTTCGGCCTCGTGGCGGATCGGGTCGGTTAGGTAGGCGTTCACCAGCGAACGAACCGCTCCATCGAGCGTTGCCGAGAACAGCATCACCTGCGGCGTGCCGGCGATCCGGCTCATGATGGCCCGCACCTGCGGCAGAAATCCCATATCGGCCATCTGGTCGGCTTCGTCCAGCACCGCACACTCCACCTGAGACACGCTCACCGCCCCGCGGTCGATGAGATCGATCAGCCGACCCGGAGTGGCAACCACGATGTCGGCTCCCCGCTTGATCCGGTCGATCTGCTCGCCCATCGGAGCCCCGCCGTACACGGTTGCCAGAGTGCGATTTTGTGCCTCAGCGAGCGGCCGCAACTCATCGGATACCTGCCGGCAGAGCTCCCGCGTCGGCACCAATACCAGCGAGGACGGATGTTTGGGGCGCGAAGGCTTGGTGCGCTCGATCATCGGGATTCCGAAGGCGAGCGTCTTGCCCGACCCAGTCTGGGCCTTGCCGCAAACATCTCGACCGGCAAGGGCATCAGGGATGGTCATCACCTGGATGGGAAACGGGTCGGTGATACCGCGTTGGTGCAGTATCTCCAGGATGTTCGCCGGGACACCGAGGTCCGCGAACGTTGCGAAAGCCACCGGGCTTCCAGGTCTATCAGTCATTTCTTCCTTCCGAAAAATCAATTGGCGGCACACTCGGTCTGAGGTGACGCAGTGGTGGAGGTGTTAGGTGGGTCAGAGGTGTCCTCGGCCGGAGAGCCGCCGTCAGGACACGCCGTAGCGCATCACGTACCCGGCAATAGCGGCGAAGTGCATACTGCTGCCCGCCACCACAAGAGTATGGAACACCTCGTGTGACGAGAAAACCTGCGGCCAAAGACGCGGGCGTCCGGACACCATCACCACCATGCCGACGGTGTACAGGACACCGCCGAACAGGATTAGCAGGATCGCCGACACGGGCAGGCGGTGGGCCAGCGGCCAGAGCAGCAACAGCGCCAGCCAGCCCTGAGCGGTCTGCAACGCTATCGAAGCCGCCCGCACCGGCTTCTTCAAGCCGAAGTTGTGCACCGCCCCAACAACAACGATAAGCCACTGCACGACGAGAGTGCCGATCCGCAGCCATCCATCGAGCACGATGGCGGCGATGGGGGTAAAGGTGCCTGCCACCAGCACGTGGATCATGGTGTGATCGAGCCGCTGCCAGCGACGCTTCCAGACCCCCTTCCAAGGGACCGAGTGATACAGCGCACTCACCGTGTACAGCCCCACCAGGCTGAGACCGAAAATGAGCAGCGACATACGTCTTCCCGTATCTCGGGCCAGCACCGTGATCAGCGTTGCCCCCACTACCGAAACAACCGCGGCGGTGCCGTGCAACAGCCCGCGCACGGGATGGTGCATCTTGCCGATCCGGACGCGTTCGTGCCCGTCGAGCTTCCAGGAAACCTGGTTCACCGGCGCCCCATCACCGGCACCGCCGGGTGGTACAACGTACGGTTGGATGAAGAGGGAACACTGTGACGTCGACGGTGCCGCCGGGCAGGATCCGGGACTTTGGTCCCCAACCCGCACGCCCGGCGGCCCCGGTGTTCACTTCGCTGCCGTCCACGGTCTCAACCAAGAAAGTCCATACCGCAGCATGATGGCCGCGGTGCCTTGGGTGTGGTGCCTAGGTTTCTCAGCCAAGTAGCCCGGCTCTAGTAGCGGGGCCTGCTGGATGGCTTGCGCTCGGTGCGAGGACGGGCCTCATTCACGGTGAGATTCCGTCCGTCGGTCTCTTTGCCGTCCAATTCGGCCATGGCCTTGCGAGCCTCATCGTCATTCTCCATTTCGACAAAACCGAAACCGCGGGAGCGGCCGGTGTCACGATCGGAGAGAACCTGAGCAGAGGTGATCGCCCCATAGGGGGCGAACAAGCGCTGCAGGTCGTCAGACGTGAAGCTGTAGGGAAGATTCCCCACGTATAGGTTCATGATGGCTTGTGCCTTTCAATTGACTGTCGTACAACACCTGGGCTACGTCGATGAGTCCAGATCACAGTCAAAAGAAAGCGCCGGGCGCTCGTACGCAGGGGGTGTTGCCCTATACAGTAGCGTCATCGCGCCACATTGCCAGAATATATTGCGCCACCAAACGTGGTTGGCTCAGGGA
>Ga0307421_1000917_pt1 | contig 18620 bp, 12 predicted proteins | sample SalMarWE160270MG_FD_202163 | JGI IMG/M metagenome (GOLD analysis project Ga0307421, IMG submission 202163) | Salt marsh sediment microbial communities from the Plum Island Ecosystem LTER, Massachusetts, United States - WE1602-70 | ecosystem: Environmental > Aquatic > Marine > Intertidal zone >...
CGTATCCATCAACGCCATGATCTGTAGTCTCCTGTTGAGGGCCACACCGGACGAGGTCAAGCTGCTCCTCATCGACCCCAAGATGTTGGAACTCCCCTCATATGAAGGCATCCCCCACCTCCTCCTGCCCGTCGTGACGGACCCCAAAGAGGCGGCCATCGCGCTCCGGTGGATGGTGGAAGAGATGGAGCGGCGCTACGCCATGATGGCGGAGCAGGGGATTAGAAACATCGAAAACTACAATCAAAAGGCCAAGGAGGGCTTGATCCGCCCCGCCGAGGAAAAAGAAGGGGTAATGTCCGTCAAGCAGCTCCCCTACGTGTTGGTGGTGATCGATGAACTGGCCGACCTGATGATCGTCTCGGGCAGGGAGGTGGAAGAGTCCATCATTCGCCTCGCCCAGATGGCCCGGGCCGCGGGGATACACCTGATCCTGGCCACGCAACGCCCCTCAGTGGATATCCTGACGGGATTGATCAAGGTAAACTTCCCCGCCCGCATCTCCTTTCAGGTCTCGACCAAGACCGACTCCAGAACCATCCTGGACTCCCAGGGGGCCGAGCACCTCTTGGGATCGGGGGACATGCTCTTCCTGCCGCCCGGCAGCTCCAAGCTGCTGCGCGTCCATGGCGCCTTTGTCTCGGAGGAAGAGATCAAGAGGCTGGTGGAATTTTGGCGCCAATATGGGGGTCCAACCTATGATCGGAGTATCCTGCGTGAGCGCAGAGAGCGCAAGGAATTCGAAGAAGAGGACTACGACGAGAAATACGACGAGGCCGTTGCCTATGTATCCAAGACCGGTCAGGCGTCCATCTCCCTCATTCAAAGAAAGTTGAGAATAGGATATAATCGGGCGGCCAGGATCGTCGAGCGGATGGAAGAAGAAGGGATCGTCGGCCCCTCTGACGGCGTGAAGCCGAGAGACGTCTTAATCCGTAAACTATAAAGGAAACGTCATGCTTACCCCCAAGATGCAGATCACCATGGAGACGACGCGGAAGCTGCTGCGCATGCAGGCCATGGGGAAGGTCTCAAACGTAATCCAGAAACTGCACCCCGCAGACCTCGCCCACATCTTCCCCTACTTCAGTGAGGCCGAACAGCGAACTATTTTCAACTTGATCAAGGATCCCGCCAAGGCCGCTGAAGTCCTGAGCGAAATCGAGTGGGTGACGGGCGCCCAGCTCCTGCAGACCATGGAAAGCAAGCGGATCATCCAGATACTGCAGGAGATGCCTTCGGATGATACCGCAGAGATCATCAGCAATCTCCCCGAGGAACTGGCGGAAGAATTGCTCCAGGGGATGAAAAAGAAAGACTTCGAAGAGGTTGAGGGATTGCTGAGCTACCCCGAGGAGACGGCTGGTCGGATCATGAACCCCGTCTACTTCTCCCTCCCCGAGAACACTACCGTCCGTGAGGCCATCAAGGCGGTGCAGAAGGAAGCCGATACGGAAATGGTCCTCTATGTCTATGTGGTGGATGATCGAAAACACCTCGTGGGGGTGGTCTCCCTGCGCCAGCTGTTGTTTGTCCCGCCGAACAAGCGATTGCGGGACATCATGAGCACGGAGGTCTTCAGCGTCCAAACCCTTGAAGATCAAGAGGAAGTGGCCCGGGTGGTGGAAAAATACAACATCCTGGCCGTTCCCGTAGTGGAAGAGGAAAACAAGCTGGTGGGGGTCATCACCGTGGACGATGTCATCGACATCCTCAGGGATGAGGCCACCGAGGACTTCCTGAAGATGGCCGGGACCCGCGAAGAGGAGTTCGTCTACGTCGATGACGTCCTGAAGGTATCCCGGCTGCGGTTCCCCTGGCTCATCACCAACCTCCTCGGCGGACTGATCACCGGTTATCTCCTGTGGCTTTTTAAGATAACCCTCAAAGACGTCCTGGCCCTCATAACCTTTATCCCCGTGATCACGGCCATGGGCGGGAATGCGGGCCTGCAGTCCTCGACCATCATGATCAGGGGCTTTGCCACCGGACGCATCGAGTACGCCCGCTTGACCAGCATCCTCTTCAAGGAGTTCCGGGTGGGGATCATCATGGGCATTATCTGCGGCTCGGTAGTAGGGGTCATAGGGGCATTATGGCATGGGAGCGTGACCATCGGGATCGTGGTCTGCGTGGCCATGATCATCGCCATGACCGTGGCATGCACCATGGGGGCCTTGGTGCCCGCCTTCTTTCGGAAGATCCACATCGATCCGGCCATCGCCGCAGGTCCCTTCGTGACCACGGCCAACGACATTACGGGGATCATCATCTATATGGGGACCGCCACCATCTTCCTCCAATACATCATTCATTGAGATGCAGCTGCGCAAAACCGATGGCGTGGTGCTCCACCGCGTCGATTTCGGAGAATCAGACCTGATCGTCACCCTCTATACCGCCGACCTGGGGAAGGTCCGGGGGATCGCCAAGGGAGCCAAGCGGAGCAAGCGGCGGTTTGTCAACAACCTGCAGCCCTTCTCGTATATCCGGATCGTCTTCTCCGAAGGGAGGGGGGGGTTGATCAGAGTGGATGAAGCTGATATGATACACCCCCTTTTCAGGATCAGCGAAGATATATCCAAGATCCTCTACGGGAGCTATTTCCTGGAGATGGTCAAGGAGATGACCGGGGAGAAGGAAACCCATCCCCAACTCTTTGACCTCTTGGTGACGTTTTTGACCGTGCTCAATGACTTCCCGTGCCGTGAGGAGTATCCACGGGTCTTTGAGCTGCGGTTCCTCGACCTCATGGGGTATCGCCCCCGGTTGACGGAGTGCAGCATCTGCAACCAGATGCTCTCTTCTGACGAGAGCGCGTGGTTCAGCTTTCGCCATGGAGGAGCCGTGTGTAAGAGATGCCAGGTCAATGCCCGGGGTGCCGTCGTCGTCTCAGGGGAGACCTTACAGGCCATGGAGCTGGCCCTCAATATGGACCTCACGGAACTGGAGGGGATTCGGTTCTCCCCCTTGGTCCTCGCCGAGGGGAGGGATATCCTCCCCCGATTCGTTCAACACCAGTTGGGCAAGGGGCTCAAATCATTGCGGGTGATGGAAGCGGTACAAGGAGGATAAGGAAAAACAGGTGACCTTACAAGAGCTGATCTTGTCCCTGGAGCGATTTTGGAACGATCAAGGGTGCGTCATCCAACAACCCTATGACGTCGAGGTGGGGGCCGGCACCTTCAACCCCGCTACCTTCCTGCGGGTCCTCGGACCCGAGCCTTGGCGGGTCGCCTATGTAGAGCCCTCGCGACGCCCCACCGACGGCCGCTACGGCGAGAACCCCAACCGCCTGCAACACTACTATCAATATCAGGTCATCATGAAGCCCTCCCCCCTCACCATCCAGGCAATCTATCTGGAGAGCCTGGCGAGCTTCGGCATCGACCCCCTGGCCCACGACATCAGGTTTGTGGAGGATGATTGGGAATCCCCTACCCTCGGTGCCTGGGGGCTGGGCTGGGAGGTCTGGCTCGATGGGATGGAGATCACCCAGTTCACTTATTTTCAGCAGGTCGGGGGAATCGATCTGAAGCCCGTTTCGGCGGAGATCACCTACGGCATTGAGCGGATCGCCATGTATCTGCAGGGGGTGGAGAATGTCTACGACCTCACCTGGACCGACGGCATCCGCTACGGCGACATCCATCACCAGGGGGAGGTGGAATTTTCCCGCTACAACTTCGAAGAGGCCGATGTAGAAATGCTCCTGCACCTCTTTGAGATGTATGAAGGGGAGGCTCAAAAAATACTCAAAAAGGGGTTGGTCCTTCCCGCCTACGACTACTGCTTGAAGTGCTCCCACACCTTCAATATCCTGGAGGCCAGGGGTGCCGTCAGCGTTACCGAGAGGATGGGATTCATCCTCCGAGTGAGGGCGATAGCCCGCGGTTGTGCCGAGCTCTATCTCCGCCAACGGGAGGAGATGGGTTTTCCCCTTTTGAGAGCGGAGGATGCGGCATGAAGCAGGGGATGCTTTTGGAGATAGGGACCGAAGAGATCCCCTCCCGTTTTATCCCCCCGGCCCTCGAGGGGATGCGGGAGAGCCTGCTGGCGGAGATGCAAACCCAGCAGATTGAGTGCGGTGAGACGCGGGTGATGGGCACCCCCCGTCGGCTCACCCTGTTCGCCGAGGTGGAGGAACGCCAGCGCCCCCTGGAGACGGAAAAGATAGGCCCCCCGAAGAACATCGCCTTTGACCCCAAGGGTAACCCCACCAAGGCTGCCCTGGGATTCGCCCAAAAAGAGGGGGTGCGGGTTCAAGACCTGGAACTGGTGGAGCGGGGAAAAGGTGAATACCTCTGCGTGCGCAAGCACGAAGGGGGAAGGGGGACCCACGAGATCCTCTCCGAGGTCCTCCCCCGAATGATCACCTCCATCCCCTTCCCGAAATCGATGCGCTGGTCGGACCTGGAGCTCCGCTTCGCCCGTCCCATCCATTGGATCCTGGCGCTCTTCAATAAGGAGATAATACCCTTTACCGTGGAGCCTATCACGAGCAGCTCCCTCACCAGGGGACATCGCTTTTTACACCCCGAGCCATTCACCGTAACGGGAGTGAAGGACTACCTGGAAGGACTCCGCCAAGCCTGCGTCATTGTGGATCCTGAGGAGCGCGCGGAACTGATCCGCCGCGAGGTTCAGGAGGCGGCGCAGCAGGCAGGGGGGAGGCCCCTGAAGTCAGAGGACCTCCTGGAGGAAATCACCTACCTGGTGGAGTATCCCGTGGCGGTCTGCGGGGGCTTCGATAAGAAGTTCCTCGACCTGCCCCGAGAGGTCCTGATTACCGCCATGCAACACCACCAGCGGTATATCCCCGTGGTAAATACAAAAGGGCGCCTCCTCCCCTCCTTTGTCGCCGTAAGCAACACCAAGGCACACGACATGGGGGTGGTAAAAAAGGGTAACGAACGAGTCCTGCGGGCCAGGCTTGCCGATGCCCAGTTCTTCTTTCAGGCGGACCAAAAGGTCTCCCTCGAGGAGCGTACCGAGGAGCTCAAAGGGGTAATCTTCCAGGCCAAGCTGGGTAGTTCTTACGAGAAGGTCATACGGATTCAAGGGCTGGCAGTACAATTGGCCAAGGAACTGGCTCCGGATGATAAAGAGGTGGTGACCAAGAGTGCCTTGCTCTGCAAGGCGGACCTGGTTACGGATATGGTGGGCGAGTTTCCCCAGCTCCAGGGAGTGATGGGGAGGGAGTACGCCCTCCTGGGCGGTGAAGACCCCCCCGTCGCGCAGGTGATCTCCGATCACTACCTGCCCAGGTTTGCCGGGGATGAGCTCCCCTCCTCGGCGGCAGGCGATATGGTCAGCATCGCCGACAAGATGGACACCATCATCGGCTGTTTCGGAGTAGGGTTGATCCCCACCGGTACCTCCGATCCTTTTGCCCTGAGGCGGCAGACATTGGGCATCATCCACATCATCCTCGGTAAGGGGTACCGTACCTCCCTGCAGGGGATGATCAAGACGGGACTGAAACCCCTCGTGGAAAAAATGGAACGCCCACCTGATGAGGTACAGGCCGATTGCCTGGCCTTCTTCCGGGGGAGGTTCGTCGGTCTGCTCGTTGCCCAGGGATTGCCCGTTGATGTGGTGGAGTCCGTCCTCGCCGTACAGTGTGATGATCTCGTCGATGCCCGCGCCCGCGTCGAGGCCGTGGCCGCGTTCAGAAAAAAACCTGAGTTTGAGCCCGTGGCCGTGGCCTTCAAACGGGTGGCCAATATATTGAAGGGGGCGGATTATAACAATAAGGTCGACCCAGCCCGCTTCGAGACCCCCCAGGAAAAGGCCCTCCATGAACGATACCTGGAGAGTGGGGGGAGGTTCTCCGAATTGATCGCCGGGGCTGACTACGAGAAGGCCCTGGGGGAGCTGGCCGAGCTCCGCCCGCCGGTAGATGCCCTCTTCGACCATTGCATGGTCATGGCCGAGGACAAACAGGTGCGGGCCAACCGTCTGGCCCTCCTCGGTGAGATCGCCGGCCTCTTCTCCCAGATGGCCGATTTCTCCCAACTGGGGGTCGGCGAAGAAGGTTAAGGATCGATTAAAATATATTCAAAACTGAGGAGGATATGATGCCTAAGTATGTCTATTTCTTCGGTGAGGGAAAGGCCGACGGCGACGCCCAGATGAAGACCCTGTTGGGCGGTAAGGGGGCCAATCTGGCGGAGATGACCAGCCTCGGCATACCCGTTCCCTCTGGTTTCACCATCTCGACGGAGGTCTGCGGTTATTATGCGGCACATGACGGAGCCTACCCCGCTGAGCTGAAAAAGGAGGCGGAGGCGGCCCTTGCCAAAATGGAAAAGGTCATGGGGTCGCGGTTCGGCGATCCTGAAAATCCCCTCTTGATCTCGGTGCGCTCCGGCGCTGCCATCAGCATGCCGGGGATGATGGATACCATCCTGAATCTCGGACTCAATGACGAGACAATACAGGGCCTGGTGCAACGCACCGGTGATGAGCGGTTCGCCTATGACTGTTACCGCCGGTTCGTGGCCATGTACGGCGACGTGGTCCTGGGGCTCAAACCACAGGAAAAGGACGAGCAGGACCCCTTCGAGATGATCCTCGAGGCCAAAAAGGAGGCTCGTAAGATCCACTACGATCACGAACTAAACGCGCAGGACCTCAAGGGACTCGTCCAGGAGTATAAGGCAGAGATCAAGAAAAAAGTGGGCGTCGATTTTCCCGAAGACCCGCTAGAGCAGCTCTGGGGGTCCATCGGGGCGGTCTTTGGCTCATGGAACAACCCCCGCGCCATTGCCTACCGGGAGCTCAATGCCATCCCCAATGATCTGGGGACCGCGGTAAACGTCCAGTCCATGGTCTACGGCAACATGGGCGAGACCTCGGGTACAGGGGTGGCCTTCACCAGGGATCCGGCCACGGGCGCGGATGTCTTTTATGGCGAATACCTCATGAACGCCCAGGGAGAGGACGTGGTGGCCGGGATCCGCACCCCGCAGCCCATCAACAAGCGACAGAAGGGGGAGAAGGATGTCCCCTCCCTTGAAGAGGAAATGCCCGAGGTCTACGGGCAACTGGATGAGATCCGGACAAAACTCGACCGCCACTACCGTGATATGCAGGACGTCGAGTTCACCATCCAGCAGGGCAAGCTGTGGATGCTCCAGACGAGGACTGGGAAGCGCACAGGGTTGGCCGCCCTGCGGATCGCCGTCGACATGGTGCAACAGGGCCTGATCACCAAGGAGGAAGCCTTGTTGCGAGTGGAGCCCGATCAGCTTAATCAAGTGTTACGGCCGGTCTTCGATCCTCAGCAGAAAAAGCGGGCCATCGACGAGGGTAAGTTTATTGCCCACGGCCTGAACGCCGGTCCTGGTGCGGCGTCGGGGAAGGTGGTCTTCAATGCCCCTGATGCCGAGGAGTGGGCGGCCCGCGGTGAAGCGGTCCTCTTAGTAAGGATCGAGACCTCTCCCGAAGACATACGCGGGATGAACGCCGCCCAGGGGATCCTCACCGCCCGCGGCGGTATGACCTCCCACGCGGCCCTGGTCGCGCGCCAGATGGGGAAGGTCTGCGTGGCAGGCTGCGGGGCCCTGAACATCGACTACAAGAAACGCCAAATCACGGTGGGCAGTCACACTATTAAAGAAGGCGACTACCTCTCCATAGACGGGACCACGGGAGAGGTGATTGTAGGCAAAATCCCCACCCGGCCGTCCGAGATCCTCCAGGTCCTCACCGAGGGGAGCATGAAGCCCGAAGAATCCGAGATCTACCGATACTATAGTGAACTGATGTCCTGGGCCGATGAGGTCAAACGATTGGGTGTGCACACCAACGCGGACAAACCCGAGCAGGCCCGGATCGCCCTGGCCTTCGGGGCCGAGGGGATCGGGCTGTGCCGCACCGAGCACATGTTCTTCGAGGGAAACCGGATTGATGCCGTCAGGGAGATGATCCTGGCCGAGGATAAGGCCGGCAGGGAGGCGGCCTTGACCAAACTCCTCCCCATGCAAAAAGAGGACTTCAAGGGGATCTTTCAGGCCATGGGAGAACGGCCCGTCACCATCCGGACCCTGGATCCCCCGCTGCACGAATTCCTCCCCCATACCCACGAGGACATCGAAGACCTGGCCCGCAAGATGGGGATTTCCCCAGAGCAATTACAAGCCAAGGTAGAGTCCCTGCACGAGTCAAACCCCATGCTGGGACACCGGGGATGCCGCTTGGGTATCGTCTATCCCGAGATCACCGCCATGCAGGCCCAGGCCATCTTTGAGGCGGCCTGCGAGGTGGCCCAGGAGGGGATCAAGGTCCATCCGGAGGTGATGATCCCCCTGGTGGGAGATGTCCGGGAATTGGCCAATCAAAGGCAGGTGGTGGACGCGGTAGCCCATGAGGTCTTCTCACGCTCTGGCACCCAGGTGGAGTATAAGGTCGGGACCATGATCGAGGTCCCCCGCGGCGCCCTGACCGCCGACCAGGTGGCCCAGGAGGCCGAGTTTTTCTCCTTCGGGACCAACGACCTGACCCAGACCACCTTCGGGATCAGCCGGGACGATGCGGGCAAGTTTTTACGAGCCTATTTGGAGGCCGATATCTGGGACGCTGACCCCTTTGAAAAACTCGACCGTACCGGCGTCGGGCAGTTGCTTGCGATCGCCGTACAAAAAGGCCGTGCGACCAAACCGGATCTGAAGATAGGGATCTGCGGGGAGCACGGTGGGGAACCGAGCTCGGTCGAGTTCTGCCACCAAGTCGGACTCGATTACGTGAGCTGCTCTCCCTATCGGGTACCCATCGCCCGCATGGCCGCGGCCCACGCGGCCCTCAAGGAGCGCTCGGGGAATTGAAGACGCTAATCCATTGCTGCTGCGCCAATTGCCTCATCTATCCCCTGAAGGCCCTCCGGGAAGAAGGGAGGGAGGTCATGGGGTTCTTCTACAACCCCAACATACATCCCTATCAGGAGTATCAACGCAGGCTGGAGGCGGTGCGCGAATATGAGAGAAAAGCCGCCATCCAGGTGATCTATCGGGATGAATACAGCCTGGAAGAGTTCCTGCGCGGGGTGGCCTTTCGGGAGGATGAGCGGTGTCGGTTCTGCTATCACCTCCGGTTGGAGGCGACGGCCCAGGTGGCAAAGCACGGAAAATTCGATGCCTTTACCTCCACCCTCCTGTACAGCAAGCACCAGAATCACGAGCTCATTAAGGCCATCGGGGAGGCGGTGGGCAAGGAGCAGGGGGTGCCTTTCCTCTACCGAGATTTTCGAGATGGCTGGAAAGAAGGGATCGCGGAATCCAAGGCCCTTAAGCTTTATCGGCAGCAATACTGCGGCTGCATCTACAGCGAGAAGGAACGGTATCTAGGCAAGAGGTGATCAAATGTCACCCCTGGGCAGTTTTGGAAAGATTCTGATCTTCTTTGGTATAGCCATGGTGGTATTGGGGCTGATCATGATCCTGGGGAACAAGATCCCCTGGATCGGCAGGCTCCCCGGCGACATCATTATCAAGCGGGATAAGGTCACCTTTTACTTCCCCCTCATGACCTGTATCATCATCAGCCTTCTACTGACGCTACTCTTTTCTCTCTTCAGGAAGTAAGCCCCTTTCAAGCCCGGCAAGATAGGATAGATCCCGCTACTCAACAAATCGCCCCAAAATAACCCCTTGATTCTCCGCCCCAATGAAGAATCCCTCCCCACCGTGAGGCGGGGAGGGAAATAAACCATTTAATAACACTTCTTTAGTCACTACCCCCGTGGGGAAAAACGGTGACTATTTCTTTGGAGTTCCATACATCTTTTGAAACCGTTCCAGCATCTTCCGCGGCGTCACCGTAGCCCTTTCATATTTAGGCAATTCTTTCTCTATGCCAAATAAATACTTGGCTACATTTTTCAGGCCCTCAAGATCATATCGTGCCATCATGGTGATGGTCTCCATCTGTGGTGAGCCACCACCATGCAATCCAGCCACTTGCGTCACACCGGCCATCTCTGAAACTATCAAATTCTCTATTCCTCGAAAACACTTGTGTTGGTTCTCTGCCGTTATCTTGGGATTCCTCATCATGTACTTATTTGCCAGTTCCCTTGTCTCCTTTGCAAAAAATTCCTCCTCAAAGGGCATGGTGGCACATAAGCCCCCGGCAAGGTCGGCTACAATCTTATATTCATTATAAATCTCTTCACCGGCAAGTCTCCTGCCGGCGTTGGTCAGGACTTCGTCTGGTATATACGTCCCTGATGCCGATTTCTCGGCACGATAGGCGCTTACTTGGCCGGCGGCAAAGACAAGCTCTGCCACTCCCACAATGTGCGATATCTTCTCCCTCGCATGGCTCTCTCTCTCGATGCCATTGTATTCCGCTGCGAGTGCAGCGGCGCTGGCTAAGACTTCGGAGGTAGCAGGCTTGCAGCCGGTGTATGAGTGTCTGTGATAATGAGCAAAAAGCAAGGCCAGAAAACCAGCAAACGGCGTTTGCCTGGGATCACCCTTTCCATCCAAGAAAACCCGCTCACGAGGCACAAAGACATCGTCAAAAATAGTATATGATTCGGCATCGCCTATCTCTGCAATGGGGGCCTGCAGATATTTCCGCTTATGATTATACGCTGGTCTGACCAGCATCTTTACACCATCCCAGTCAGCCGGCACGGCAAATGCGACGGCGTACTCATTGTCCTTATCGGTCATGAATCGAGTCGGTACGGCTATAATTTCATCGCTTACCGGGGCAGTCGTGTTATCGATTTTTGCCCCCCTTACTACGATTCCGTCTGGTCTACTTTCAACTATTCTCAGATAAAGGTCAGGATCTACTTGCTCATGGGGTCTTTTCAATCTATCACCTTTCACATCGGTCTGAGCACAGTTGGCGGTTATATCGTTATCTTGCCAATACTTGAGGTATGCTAAGAAATTTTTATTGGTATCTGTCCCCAACGCCTGATCCATTTCATACGTAACAACAGAGAGGGCGTTCATGGCATCTATCCCCATGCATCTCATGATGCAGCCCCCCACCCTATGGCAAATAAGCCTCGTCATCTTCTGTTTCTTCAGGAGATCATCAACACTTTGATGAATATGCGTAAATCTATTGATCTTTTCCCCTGTCAAATGCGACGTCGCAGTGGCCAGGCCGTCCCACTCGGGATCGTTTGCACGGTCGTATGTCTCTTGTATAACGCGTAACTGACCCGCAAGCCTCTCGTCCGTCCTATCGCATTGACCGCCAGCAATATACAGGTTCCTCTTCATCTTCTTCAACCGATTAAGATACTCGTCATAAGTCTTTATTCCCATGTCTCTTCCTCCTTTTGTTTTAATATAACGAGGAACTACTGATATGTCAATCGCCTTTAAAACTCGGTAGCATAGCATAGCTTGTGTGAGAAACATGAGGATCTTTTAGAGAATTTGCATGACCACACCATTACTGCTGAACGTAAAAATGAAACCACTATAATCTTTAATCTTTGATGAATTGAAGAAGCGTGTGTAAGCCCCTGGTTACGTCCTGAGCACCCCTATTTCCCGAATTAAACGGTTCGTTCTTCTTGATAAAACTTGTGCTTGCCTTTTTTCATCCTTGTTGCTATAGTTGCCCCCATCGTCTGTATGGACGATGGGGAGGAAAAAATCAAGCACTGGAGAGTCTAAAAATTTTTCTTCGGTGTTGTGAAAGTATTCACAAAAAATATTTCAAAATCAAGTTTAAGGAGAATTTTATGTCAAAAAAGGTCAAAAATAGGGGCTGGAGCGTTACCTTCAGCGGAACAGGGATCAACCTCGCCCTGGGTATCCTCTATACGTGGAGCATCTTCAAAGGGGCGATTAGGCAATCCATAGAGGCTGGAGGCACAGGCGCCTTCAACTGGGATCTCGCCTCTCTCAATGACCCCTATGCCATCTGCTGCCTCGTCTTTGCCTTTGTCATGATTCTAGCCGGCAAGTGCCAAGACAGGTTCGGCCCACGGATAACGGCCTTCATCGGCGGTATCCTGGTAGGATTGGGGTTCATTTGGATCTCACAGACCACAAGCTATGTCGCGTGGATTTTGGGTTTTGGCGTGCTGGCAGGTGCGGGAATCGGCTTCGGATATTCCGCAGCCACCCCCCCTGCGCTCAAATGGTTCCCCCCGGCAAAAACGGGCTTGATCGCCGGACTGGTGGTCGCGGGCTTTGGCCTTGCCTCCGTCTACATCGCACCCTTATCGCAATATCTCCTGAAAATATGGGGATTGCAAAGTGCCATGCTCTTCTTCGGGGTGGCCTTTGTGATCGTCGTGTGCGTATTGGCCATGTTCTTGATAAATCCGCCAGCCGGATATGTCCCCAAAGTCGGCGCCAAGGTCAGCAAGTCGTCTCCTTCCTTGACGGCACAAGGCGACGCCACCGCATCGGTGATGATGAAGACCCGTGCCTTCTATACCATATGGTTTATCTATTTTATCGGAGCCGGCGCAGGGTTGATGGTGATCAGCAGCGTTGCGGGGATGGCCAAGAAGAGCATGGGGGAGATGGCCTTTTTGGCCGTGGCCATCTTGGCCATTGGCAACGCAGCAGGCCGGATCATCGCGGGGGTGATATCGGACAAGATCGGCCGTCGGGCGACCCTCATCATCATGTTGACATTCCAAGCGATCCTCATGCTGATCGCCATTCCCGTGGTAGGGGCTGAACAATCGCCTGCCCTCTTGTTGGTACTCCTGGCCACCTTCATCGGCTTCAACTACGGAACCAACCTCTCCCTCTTCCCCTCCTTGACAAAGGACAACTGGGGGCTCAAGAATTTTGGCGTCAACTATGGGATCGTATTTACCGCGTGGGGTGTGGGCGGATTTGTCATGGGGAGGCTGTCGCAGATGTTGTTCGCCAAATACGGCAATTATACCTCCTCATTTTTGACCGCATGCGCCCTTCTCATCGTCGGGGCCATACTCACGCTGACGCTCAAGACACCGCAGACAAAAACGGTAAGGAGAAAAAAGAAGGTTGCATAGAACCCTTTGTAAGCGTCATACTGTGTATCATGTGCCCAGGGATCACAGATCCCTGGGCACAATTTTTTAAACAATCCTTGATGACCTCACCAATGGCATCTAAAATTTTACTTGATATTGCTGACTGACCTATTATATTTCTAGTATATTCTTCGCAAAAACGTATACGACTTACTTAGAGTGAAACAAAATCCCCGCCGTAAAGGAGCGAGAAGATGAAGGCACTATGGAAAGAGGTAGTCCTTGCAGAGAGCGATGATACCATCGTCATCGAGGGAAATCACTACTTCCCTCCCGATTCGGTGAAAAAGGAATACCTGAAAGAGAGCACAACGCACTCGACCTGTCCGTGGAAGGGGGAAGGCAGCTACTACCATGTGGTGGTTAATGATACGGTGAACAAAGATGCCGCATGGTATTACCCTGAACCCAAAGAGGCGGCACAACAGATAAAAGATTACGTGGCCTTCTGGAAAGGCGTAGAAGTGATCCCATAATTGAATGAGACCTCTACTTCTTTGCCGTTTGGTTTAACTACCTATAATTACAATGGTTTTCACTAGACCGCTGAATATCCTCGACTTCCTTAATACCCCTCTCAGCCGAAAAAATAGAAAAAATCCCTTTTTTTGCCTCATGACTTGCAACACGCGATGCATACCTGTACCATAGAGGGTACATCGCTACAATAAACGCAATCGTCTCGTAGTTGGGGGCACGTCAAAAAGCTTTGGTGGCTCTTTGAGGGGAGGGTTTTTATGCGCCACGGCAAACAGCCCAAACAAAAACGTGCCATCTGTGGTATTTGTTCCGCCGGATGCTGGGTGAATATCACCTACGATGCGGAGGGGAAGATCGACTCGGTTCAAGCAGATGATTCATCCCCCCTCGGCATGATATGCAGGCTTGGGGAGCTCTCCAGGGAAATAGTCTATTCCAAAGACAGGCTTCTGTACCCCATGCGCCGCAGGGGGCCGAAAGGCATCTATGAGTTCGAGCGTATTTCCTGGGACGAGGCCTACGAGCAGATAGTCGATAGACTCCACTTCATCAAGGCCGAGTCCGGACCCGAGGCAACCGCCATCTATACCGGGAGCGGGAGCTTTGAGTTCGCCCTGTGTGACATGTTCCAGCCGGCAGGCGTTGCGGTCTCCTCCGCATCGAGCGTCTTGTTCCCCTTTGGATCACCCAATACCCTGGGGGTCGGGGCCCTGTGCTACGTATCCTTTGCCATGATAGCGCCCCATGTAACCATGGGGGGCATGGCCATCAACATGTTCTCGGACATAGAGAACGCCGAACTCATCGTGATCTGGGGGAAGAACCCGGCTGCCCATTGTCCTCCCTACGATTTCATCAAGATCCAAGAGGCGCACAAGCGGGGTGCTCGGATCGTGGTGATAGACCCCCGCAAGACAACAATGGCAAAATACGCCGATGCGGAATGGATTCCCATTCGTCCTGGAACAGACGGCGCCCTTGCCCTGGGGATGTGCAACTGCCTCATTGAAGAAGAATTGTACGATGAGGCATTTGTCAAGAACTGGACCGTGGGATTCGATGATTTCGCTCAGTACGTCCAACACTTCCGCCCCGAGGTCGTCGAGGGTATCACCGGCGTCCCCGCCGAAACAGTAAGATTCCTTGCACGAAGGATGGCGAAGAGCGACGGCGTCGCCCCGGTCATGTACAGCGGTCTTGAATACAGTGACGGGGCCGTACAGGCCATTCGCGCAACCATGGTGCTCTGGGCCCTGGCGGGCCAGCTCGATGTCCCAGGCGGGCGCTGCTTTGGCATGGCCAAAAACAGATTTCCCATCAACCGGCAAGGGCATATACCGAATCCCGATGCGCGCAGGGCGGCCGGGCATAACCGCTTCCCCATCTATACCCACTACCGCGGTGAGTTTCATGCCAGTATCCTTCCCGAGGCGGTCCTGGAGAAAAAGCCCTATCCGATCCGCCTCCTCATCAGTCTGGGGGCGTCGATCATCACCTCTTGGCCGCAATCGAATATCTGGAGAAAGACGTTGGAAGCCCTCGATTTCCTGGTGTGCATCGATCGCCAACTCACCGCGGACGCAGCGTACGCCGATATCCTCCTGCCGGCCACGACCTACTACGAGATCGAATCTTATATGGTGTACGATTCCATCTTTCGCATCAGGGAACGGGTTATCGAGCCGGTCGGAGAGGCCAGGAACGATTTTTTTATCATGGCAGAGCTCGCCCGGCGCCTCGGCTACGGTCACCTGTACCCACAAACCGAGGAGGAACTCCTCGCCCGCGTCCTCAAGGGATCGGGCTTCACCCCCGAGGAGGTCCGAGCCCAAGGCGGGATGGTCCAGTCCCCCCCGGTGATGATGGAGTACAAGAAATGGGAAAAGGGATTGTTGCGCGCGGACGGCCGGCCCGGCTTTGAAACACCGTCAGGAAAATTTGAGATCGCCTCTAGCATATTGGAGGAACACGGATACGACGCACTCCCCGTCTATACCGAGCCGGGAGAAGGACCCCGCTCCCAACCCGAGCTCGTCAAGCAATTCCCTCTCGTCTTTAACTCGGGGGCCCGTTCAAATGTGGACCTACACACCCTGCATCACACCATCCCTGCCCTTTCCAAGGAGAAACCGGCGCCCACTGTCATGATGAACACGGCGGATGCGAAGAAACGAGGCATCGCGAACGGGGATCGCGTCCACATCAGGACCAAGCGGGGGACCGTCGAAATGTACGCTATAGTTACCGACGATATCGTGCAGGGGGCGATTGAGGCCAGCGGCATGGGCGGAGGCCCCCTCGGGCCGCAACCATGGCAGGACGCCTGCGTCAACGACTTAACTGACCTTCACCGATATGACCCCATCTCCGGTTTTCCGGTGTACAAGGCATTGTTGTGCGATGTGCAAAAGGTCGCAGACGGAGACACCCAACAGGTCACCGCATCGGGGGAATATACCCCAGATGCAACCATTGAAAGGCACGAGGTCAATCACTGCATATACCTCGATCACAATGCGACCACGCCCCTTGATGAAGGGGTGAAGCAGACCGTGATCGAGTTCATGGAATGCTACGGAAACCCATCGAGCATCTATGCTGTTGGAAAAGAGGCGCATCGCACCCTAGAGACGGCCCGCAGGAGTGTCGCCCTCTTCATCAATTGCACGGCGCGGCGTATAACCTTTACCGGCGGCGGGTCCGAGGCCAACAACCTCGCCATCAAGGGTGTTGCCTTTGCCAACGCCAATGGCAAAAATCACATTATTACGTCTACTATAGAGCATCCCTCGGTCCTCAACACGTGCCGATGGCTGGAAGAGCACGGGTTCTCCGTCACCTATCTCCCCGTAGATCAGGGAGGGATGGTGAGCCCCGATGACCTGAAGGCCGCCATCACCGAAAAGACCTGTCTGGTAAGCGTCATGATGGCCAATAATGAGACCGGAACCCTGCAGCCCATACCCGAACTCGCCGCCATAGCTAAAGAACAAGGCATCTGTTTTCACACCGACGGCGTGCAAGCGGCGGGCAAGATCCCCATCGATGTAGGGGAGCTCGGGGTGGATCTCTTGACGATGTCGGCTCATAAGCTCCATGGCCCGAAGGGGATCGGCGCCCTCTTTGCGCGCAAGGGGGTCGAGCTGAGCCCCCTCATCACGGGCGGCAACCAGGAGAGGGGGTTGCGCGCCGGCACGGAGAATATCATGGGGATTTGCGGATTCGGCAAGGCCGCTGAATTGGCCATCGAACAACTCCCAGATATGGCTCATGTCAGGGAAAGGCGCGACCGGCTGGAGCACGGCATCCAGGATTTGATATCCGATACCAAGGTGAACGGACACAGAGACCAGCGGCTCCCCAACACCCTGAACATGACCTTTCCGGGCATGCGGGGCGAGTCCCTGGTCCTCGCCTTGGACCAGCGGGGGGTTGCTGTGTCATCAGGCTCCGCGTGCCGTGCCGGGATGCCCGAACCCTCGCACGTCTTGTTGGCCATGGGGCTCTCTGAGGAAGAGGCGCATTGCGCCCTGAGATTCTCCCTCGGCAGGGGAAATACCGTGGAAGACATCGACCGTACCCTCTTGTTTTTAAAGGAGATTTGCACCGATCAAAAGGCGATGGTGCGTTTTGTCTCGTGCCGCTGAAAATTAATGGGAGCAACCATTCCTTCGGACACCAGTCCGGGAAAGGAAGATAGTATGCCTGCCCAATACCAGGTCCTCCAAGCCCATGATGTCCAGGTTTCAAAATCGCACGAGGCCTTTGTCTTGGATGTCCTCATCGGGCTTTCGCAAACGCCCAAGTCTCTCCCAAGTAAATACTTCTATGACGAAGAGGGGAGCAAGCTCTTTCAGCAAATCACCGAGGTGCCGGAGTATTACCTCACGCAGTGCGAGTCGGAGATATTTCACAGCAAAAAGGGAGAGATTGTTCAAGTAATAGATAGGGACCGGTTTAATCTGGTGGAACTGGGGGCCGGCGATGGACGAAAGACGAAGATCTTGTTGGAGCATTTCCTGAAAGCCGAGTTGGACTTCCGCTATGTCCCCATTGATATATGCGAGGCCGCGGTGGAGGGGCTCATCGGGGGACTCGATAAGCACGCACCGAAGCTCCCTATTGAAGGGTTGGTGGCGGATTACTGCGATGGGCTGAATTGGCTCTCCACTATGAACGGCCATCGTAATGTGGTCCTTTTTCTCGGATCAAGTATCGGGAACTTTTCTTATTCCGAGGCCAGGGAATTCCTCTATAGCTTGTGGAACGCCCTGGAGGATGGAGACTACCTCCTCATCGGCTTTGATCTGAAAAAGGACATTCAACTACTGGAACGGGCCTACAACGACTCCCAGGATGTGACCGCCCAATTTAACCTGAATCTCCTGCACCGCATCAACCGGGAGCTCGGCGGGAACTTCGATGCGGACCAGTTCCAGTACTATAGTACGTATAATGCCCTATCGGGAGCGATGGAAAGCTACCTGATCAGCCGCCGGGAACAGGTGGTGGATATTGAGGCGCTCAATCAGTCTTTTTCATTCGAGGCGTGGGAACCCGTTCACACGGAGTACTCCTATAAGTATCTCGAATCCGATATCGCCCAGTTGGCTGAGGAAACCGGCTTCACGATCGTAGCGCAACTCATGGATTCGAAACAGTATTTTGTCGATTCCGTGTGGCAGGTAAGCAAGGGGAAGGTTGACGATTAGGAATTAAGTAAGCTATGAGCGATAGAATGCATAACAGACAGCGTTTTAGTACAGGCAAGATCACACTTTTATTAGGCATAGCGTCTGTCCTTTTGCCACCTTTCTTCACTTTTGGCAGTTATCTGTGTATTTTGTTAATAGGAGGACCATGTTTAGCCTTATTAGTTCCTTATGGTTTTTATGTTTTTTTTGGGTTATATTTCGTTATGATTATAGTAGGAGGGGCTTTAGGAATTATTGATTTATGTGGAAAGCCGAGGCTTTGGCATAAAGAAAATACGAAGACCATAATAGGTATAGCATGTATAGTCTTTTCTCTTATGATTTATGGACGTATAATTATTTTCAGTGAATACTTCCAGTCGGTTATTCAGCGGTTGATATAAAAGAAAATAAAAAGGGGTAAAAAGGGGTAA
>Ga0307421_1000919_pt1 | contig 18585 bp, 11 predicted proteins | sample SalMarWE160270MG_FD_202163 | JGI IMG/M metagenome (GOLD analysis project Ga0307421, IMG submission 202163) | Salt marsh sediment microbial communities from the Plum Island Ecosystem LTER, Massachusetts, United States - WE1602-70 | ecosystem: Environmental > Aquatic > Marine > Intertidal zone >...
TTAAGCGTTCTAATTCTTCTTTCAGGACTCCATTTAGAATTTCCATTCTATCTCCCCTGGTTACCATACATATTTGCTTATTTTATATTTTGTCTGGTAAAAATCAGATGGGTATTCAAGCTGTAGTTACCAGACAGTATTAATAATATTATAATTTGTCTGGTAACTTTTGTCAAGCCCAAACCATTCCTTTCGGAATTTCGGATTTTGAGTTTCGTGTTTCGAGGTAAAAAAACAAACAAAAAATCCTTTTAATCCTTTTTTTATCTGCGTCCAATTGTTGGATGTGATGAAAAACTATATTGACTTGAAGTGTAAAAATCGTTAAATATAAAAAATGGAGATTTCTTTTAAACCACCTAACGATCTAACCGTCTAAAGTACCAACAGCTTGAAAAATCTGCATTCATCTTATTCCTATTATCGGGGAACTTTCTGTAGCGAAAAAAGGTCTTAAGTAATAATGGATTTTATTAATACAAATCAAAAAATAAACTTAATAAACATTAAACATAAAGGAGTTTTATGAAAATGCTTAAAAAATATTTATTTTATATTTTATTTCCCTTATTAATAGTCTGTCCTGAATTGTTTGCTTACAAAATTCTTCACGGCTCAGTACAGGATTTTAAAACGAATGAACCATTGCCGATGGCGAACATTCAAATCGAAGGGACTTACAGAGGAACCATTACGAACGATGATGGTGATTTCTCGATCAGATTAGATTCCCTGCCGGTAAGTTTAATTGTTCGATATATAGGATATGAAACAAAAAAAATAATGGTCGAAGATAGCACCGAAGATAACATAGTGATAGATTTAATCTCAATACCTGTACAGAGTGAGGGGATTGTTGTTACAGGGGCGGATCCGGCAATAAATATAATGCGAAAAGTAATCAAGAAAAAGCAGGAGATGAAAGATAAGCTTAAATCTTTCAAGGCGGATGTATATCTACGTACTTTTCTCTCAAATGAGGACAGTCTAACCCATATGCTCGAAACTGTATCTGATATTTATTGGGATAAAGAAAGAGGTTTTAAAGAAATAGTAAAATCAAAAAAAGAATCGGCAGAGACACAATTCCCTGAAGTAGGATTCAATGTATTTTTGAACTTTTATGATGAAGAGATAGAGTTTTTGGATTTTGAATTTATTAATATAGTTCATCCCGACGCTCTTAAGTATTACGATTTTAAACTCCTATCCGAACGTGAAACTGAAGATAAATTTATTTATGAAATATCTGTAAAACCCAGGAATAAATTTCAGCCTTTGGCTGAAGGAAAGGTAACGGTTCAAACTCCTGATTATGTGTTATTGAGTGTCGACTTAAAACCGGCGGGAGGTTTCAGGTTGCCTCCGGCTGTAAAATATTTTACGTTTAACGCGAAACAGCAGTTCAGTAATTTTGGGAAAGATTACTGGTTACCTGTTTCATTGCTTTCAGAAGGTAAGGCTAAAGAAGGAAATTTATTGGTGAGTTATTCCGGATTAACCCGCAAGACTCTTTTTGAGATTAGAAATTATAAGGTAAACATCCAAATACCCGATAGTATATACGAAATTGACAAAAAGAAATCTTTTGCCAAAATCGACACCTTATTAATTCTTGAGGGAGACAAAGTTCCATTTGCGCAGGAGGAAAAGAAGGCGTATGAGAATAGCGACAGTACTATTACTGCAGCAAAGATGCTCAACCCAAAAGGTCTACTCGCTCCGCTTGTGAGGAGTATGCTCGACAAAGTGTTTGGAGATACGACTATCAAAACAATCGATTTTTCAATTAAACCGGAATGGTCGTACAGCAGAGTGGAGGGCAATCATTACGGGGCTCAGGGAGGTATTTATTATAAAGATTTATTAGGTTTGAAATTAGGTTTTGGTATAACAGATCTTGCGGAAGAATTCTCCGATTATCCCCTGGAAGTTGGACTGACAAGCAGATACTTGGATGTAAATTACTTTAGAGGGGCTGACGTTCGCTGTGAGTCGGTTGTATACTCACGGTTTTGGACGTCGATATGTGGAAATAATTATTTCGACTATTACTGGAATGAAGGTGTAAGAGGGAAAATAAAATACGACATTCCGAATATTCAAACCAGATTAGCTCTTGGCGTTAATGTAGAAGAACACTCGGCGATGAGCAATATAACCGAAGAAGAGGACAAGCGACTCAATCCGGTTATTATGGAAGGAAATTTAAGGTCTTTGAGTTTTGAGTTTGCCATAGGGAAGGATTCTGTTTTGCATATCGGCAAGCAAAGAAAAGTAAAAAGAGACAATAGTTCGGAACTAAGATTCTTTGAAAATAAGCTTTCTTTAAAAATCGAACACAGTTCACCGGATATATTCGATTCTGATTATTCCTTTACAAGAGGAGAAATAAGTCTCGGATGGAGGTTTAACACCTTTTTAAAAAGGAGGATGATGTCCAACACTCTCGATTTGAAACTGATGGCAGGGGGTGTATATGGTGATCCCCCTATACATAAACATGTAATGCTTTACGGTGCTGCGGGTTCTCTTAGCGAGTTCGGAACATTCAGAAGCTTAAGACCTTTACCTCTCGAGGGTGAAAAATATGCCGCCATTTTCGCGGAGCATAATTTCCGTACTTTGCCTTTTGAATTATTGAGGTTAAATTTTATAGCTGACTTAGGATTAGAAATAATTGTACATGGCGCAGCCGGGAGAACCTGGTTTTCCGAAGAAAAACTAAATAGTTTGAGTTACGTCCCCTCCTATTATGACGGTTATATGAGTGAGGTGGGTTTTTCGATAAACAAGGTTATACCATTTTATCCCATAGCCCGTCTTGACTTTACATATAACAATCAGAATAAAAACTTTTACATGGGCTTTGGTCTAGCTAAGATGTTTTGAGGGGTAGATTGAACTATAGTTTCGAGTTACGAGTTTCGTGTTTCGAGTTAAAAAAACAACCAAAAAATCCTGTTAATCCTTCTTATTTCTTCGGTAGGCTCATCTCCTCAGGATATAGAATAACTTCTATATAATTCTCCGTATTCAAATATTTCTTCGCAGCTTCTTGTATCATTTCCGCTGAAAGGGTTACAACAAAATTAGGATATCTGAGAATATCCATCAGATCTTCACGGTTGTAATATTTCCACCTTAGTTCGTTAAGCCAATATTGATTGTTCTTGAGGTTAACTTCATACTGACGTGTTTGCGTCTCTCTCTCTTTTGCAATATAATTCTCCTTCGGTCCCACAGTTTTAAGACTATCGATCTGCAGAAAAAGTTCCCGAATCATCTCGTCAACCCGTTCCGGTGCGCATCCAAACATAATATGAAGCTTATATTCCTGCTTAGGAAACAATTGAGCTTCTTTCCATATTCCAACATGATAGGTTCCTCCCAGCTTCTCTCGTAATGTTTCCCGGAACTTAATATGCATAACATCTACCAGAGAACTTAGCTCGTAGTAGTTCTTGTATTCAGATTCGTAGGGACCGGTGAAGACCAAACGAACCCTGCTTTTGGGTTCCATCCCCCTGTAAACCGCTTTTTTAACTACGCCTTCGGGCGGAGAAATGCCCGTATCTTTCCAGGATTCAATGCGATTGGTTGATGGCAAACCGCCGAGATAAATTTTGATTAATGGTTTTATCTTATCGATGTCGAAATTGCCCACAATGAAGAAGTGAAAATCGCTTGCATCTCTGAATCTGTCTTTGTAAAAATCGAATGCGGTTTCACAGTCGACCTCATCTAACAGTTCTGCCGTTTGCGGGCGCGAACGAGGATGATGCTGTGCGAGTGTAACTTGAATCGTATCATAGAAAGCCGATTCGGGTTGTCCGCTTCGGTTTTCAATAAATCCTTTTATGCGGGTAAGATAAGATTTAAAAGCCCCTGTATCTTTTTTTGGAGCAGCCATGTAAAGATAAATCAACTGGAACAGGGTCTCTAAATCTTCCGAAGATGCTTTGCCTCTGATTCCTTCTGCGCATTCCCATATATAGGGATTTACCTCCACAATTTTACCTGTGAGTTTCTTTTTAAGTTCAATATTGCTAAAAGTACCAACACCGCCTTCCCGAATAAATTCTGCAGCCATTTTAGCTGATACAAACTTATCGTCAGAAATAAGAGAATTACCTCCATAGCTGTATGCGTCAAACAGTATCTCATCTTTTTTAAAACCTGTAGCTTTAAGGACGACATGGACGCCGTTTGAAAGTTTTAATTTCACTATACCAAGTTTGTAGTCGGTTTCCTCTTCAACAATTTCTGACTGCGAAGGAAGTTTAGGTACAAGAGGCTCCTCTCTTACCATATCTTTATAAGCTTTAATATCTTTCTTTTCAACTGCACTAATAATCGCCCATAGTTTATCTTCTGTAGGAATTATTACGTTTTCTTTTTCAGGAGCTCTTACCCAAACAACACGATTTTTATCCGTAATCCATTTGTCTGCGAGTCCGTTTACTTCTTTTAATGTGAGGTCCGGCAGGAGTTGTTTGCAAAGGGCGAGTTCCTGCTCGGGTCCTGGTATTGGATCTCCGTCTAAATAAGAATAAACGTAACCTTGTACTAAATTACGTGATTCTATTTTTTCCCTTTCTTTATATGAGTGTTCCGCATCACGAAGAATTTTTTCTTTTGCCCTTTTTAATTCGGAATCTGTAAAGCCGAATCTTTTCACGCGATTTGCTTCCGTTAATAGTGCCTCGAGACCATCTGTAATACCATCTTCTTCTACAGCCGCACACATATAATAGTAATCTTTGGTGCGTACGAGGCGATCTTTACCAGAATAAGCACTAATAAAAGGTGGGATGGTCTTTTTTTCCAGCTCTTTTAATCGATTATCGAACATATAATTGTACAATTTCTCTGTAAGGGTGTTTCGGTAGTCTCCGACAGTTTTTTGTAGTCTTGCTTCCATTTTGAAAAAAACTCTGACATCAGTCATGTTGGCTTCTTTGTCGGTAGCTATTGCAAAGAGAGTTTCATCATGATCTGGTACCGGATAGGTTTCTCTTTCTCTAGGGTTTTCAGGTATCGGGATAGGCGCAAAATATTTTTTTACCAGACTTAAGACATGTGTCTTATCAAAATCGCCCACGGCGATTACTGCCATCATATCCGGATGGTACCAATCTTTATAAAATCTGTGCAATGTTTCATAACCACATGACTGGATAATTTCTTTTTTCCCTATAACAATTCGTTCGGCATATTTAGAGTTCTTAAATATGACAGGTAATTGCTTTTCGAACATGCGTTTACCTGCACCCTGACCTAAACGCCATTCTTCGAGTATAACCCCTCGTTCTTTTTCTATTTCTTCCTTTTCGAAGCTGACCAAATGAGCCCAATCCTCTAAAATCTGAACCCCTTTTTCAATATAGTAAACGCTGTCTGTTGGCACTTTAAAGTGATAGACTGTTTTATCGAAGCTCGTAGAACCGTTAAGGTCAGGACCCATTCTCATACCCACAGATTCAAGAAAGTTGATAAGTTCATTCTTTTTGAAATGTTTTGTTCCGTTAAATGCCATATGTTCGACATAATGAGCCAGTCCCCGCTGGTCATTATCTTCTCGAACGGAACCGGCTTTAACAACCAGCCATAATTCTGCCCGTTTTTCCGGTTTTTTGTTTACCTTAATGTAATACTTTAATCCGTTTTCGAATTCTCCGATACTAATTGTAGGGTCTACCGGTATTAGTTCCTCTAATTTCATGTTTGCGGGCTTTACTTCATCAGTGGATTTTGCGAATACTGAAAAAACTAATAGAATGCTTAAATTCAGTATAATAGAAAATTTTCTGGGTTTCATTCTAACTCCTTTTTATTAATATTGTAAGGAAAATCATAGTATATGTCAATATGAAAGTTTTCTCTGTGTAATCTTTGGCTCAATTATAGTTTCGAGTTACACGTTTCGGGTTTCGAGTTAAAAAAACAACCAAAAAATCCTGTTAATCCTTTTTTATCTGCGTCCGATTATTGGGGTGTGTTGGGTTTTGTGCTCTTTGCCTGCCCTGTAGAGAGGAATGACCGTACCAGGGTGTCCTTTGCGGTTAAATTAGGATTTAGAATCGTATTACTCAATTAAAAAATCGTAAAGTGAAGGTAAGTTCTCTTTGGTATTCTTTTCTATTCTTCTCTTCCATTTTTTAGGTAGAGATTCAAATATTTCTTTTAGCTTGTTCTTCTGTTTTTTATTTTTTAAAAGAAATTCACCAATATTATTAGCTGCATTTAAGTCTCTAATCATTTTTTCTTCCTTTTCTCGACGCTCGAATATTATGAATTTATGAAGAACAAAAGCAGCTGGTTCTGGCAATATGACTTTGAGATTTCCGGATTTGACTTTGATAATATAAGATTGTAATAAATTCAAGTAACGTAATCCCTGAGCACTTACATGGAGCTTAGTTATTTTGTAGGGTTTATCTCCTCTACCTCTTCCAAGTTCAGGGGTTAGAAATTCCAACTCAAGTTCCGGATTGGTATATTTGGTATAGCCGGAAGGATAACTCTGCATAGGTTTGAAGTCTAAATTTTCAAGTATTTTTGGGATATTAATTTCTTTTTTTATTTTCGGAGGATTCGGAATCAGAAAGTCAATATCAAGTGTTCTTACCGCCGGTATTTCCGGAGAGTTTTTGAAATAGATTCTATAAAAATAAAAACACCAGCTACCAATTAAAATTAATTCGTTTAGAGCACCGGCTTTTTGTAAGGCTTTGAGAGTTTCTATAAATAAATTACTTTTTTCTTCCATCTATCATTTTTTCTAATTTTTTAATATCTTTTTTAACCATCTGGTTGAGTTTTATTAATTTTCTTCTTTCTTCTATTTTTTTCTTTATGTCGTCTAATTCGTTTTTGTTTAACTTTCCCATGTACTTAAAAACACCTTTTTCCCCTTTACGATAATTGAGGTAATAGTAAATGTGTCCTTTGATATTTTTGGCGACCAAACTTCCTTTAGGAAGCCCGGATATTTCTTGTTCATAATTTCTTCCAAGTTCTTTTAAGCGTTCTAATTCTTCTTTCAGGACTCCATTTAGAATTTCCATTCTATCTCCCCTGGTTACCATACATATTTGCTTATTTTATATTTTGTCTGGTAAAAAATCTTATATATCTTCAAATTGTGGTTACCAGATTACCCAAAGAATATTATAATTTGTCTGGTAACTTTTGTCAAGCCCAAACCATTCCTTTCGAGATTTCGGGTTTTGAGCTAAATTTTGTTGTTATATTTTTTTGCTTTATCCGCTATCGAAAAACAATATTGACTTAATGTGTAAAAAGTCGTAAAATGTAAGAAATGGAAATTGCTTTTTTAATAGGTGCGGGTTTTTCTATCCCAGAAGGCTATCCCAAAACAGAGGACATAAACGTAAGATTGGGAAAGATTCATGAAAATGAAATATGTGTGCACACTGATGGAGCGTGCTGGTTTTTAAAAAAAGGAGACACGCCACGGTATCATACCGGAGAAGATACAGAAAGATTGTTTATACAAGATTTCTTGAGATTTTATAATAAAGAGATCCTAAAAAAAAGCTTTAATTACGAAAAATTCTTTGATTTTTATACTGATTTAATAAGAGAAAAATCTTCAGCAGAAACAGCTACAAAATTTAATACATTTATAGAAACTTTTAACAGGGAAAAAGATTACACTATTTTTGGAAATCGGTTAGTCAATTTTGATAATTGTTTTAATCAATTGCTTGCGGATTTTTTTAGAAAAGTGAAGGAAGAAAATTTTGAAGATAGCATTTTATCAAAACTCTGTAAAGAAAAATATTCTTTTTTTTTGGAGCTTTTAAAATTCCTTGATAATAAATACAAAAAGATACATTTTCATTCTTTAAACCATGATCTATTAATAGAAAAGCTTTCTTATTGTGCCGTTATGAAAGCTAATTTATCGAATGGCTTTACTCAAAATGGTTCACCATACTGGAAAGAAAACGATTTAGGGCAATCTATACAATTAAATATATTTGTGAATAATTTTGATAGAAAGTTTTGCCTATATAAACTTCATGGAAGTCTTAATCAATACTTTATCGATTATCCAGAAAACAACATGGTAAGAGTTGAAAAGGGGACTTATCTTGGAAAATTGAAGCTCAAATTGAGAGATAAAAATGATTACAAATATATAGACAATTACTATAGTCCTGATTTCCTCTCAGGAATTAAAGTAAAAAAGAGAAATTATGAAAGAAAAATTTACTATAAACCTATCTTTAAACGCTTCAAAGAAAATTTAGAAAAATCGAATAAATTAATTGTAATAGGCTATGGTTTAGGAGACGATGGTATAAACAATTATATCGAAGAATACTTTTTATCTAAAAAAGACTCTAAGATGCTTGTAATAGATCCTCATAAAATAAATAGTCCATTATATAATAATCCAAATGTAATTTATTATGGAGAAGGTTTAGGCATCGAAGATATAAATAATGATAGAATATCTAGGTTACTGGGTCTAAATTAATAAAACCAAATAGTAACAATAAAAAAATCCTTTTAAATCTGCGTCCTTATCATAGATTCTTCGAATCAGTTAAATGGTCAAATTGGGAAATAGTTAAATAGTTTTTTGGGGATTAGGATTTGGGATTTAGGATTTCGTAAAAAATAAAAAGAATTAAATTTTTCTCTGCGTTCTCTGTGTCTCCGTGCCTATAATTAGGTACCAGATACCAGGTTCCAGTTAAAAAAATAAAAACCTTTGTGTTCTTTGTGCCTTTGTGTGAGATATTGTTTTTTGGGTGTAGAGGGGATTCTAACTCCTAACTTCTGACTTCTAACTTCTCTTTTTCAGGATTTCTTTCAAAAATTTCCCCGTATAGGATTTTTTGATTTTTGCGATTTCCTCAGGAGTTCCTTCCGCGACGAGCTTCCCACCCTCCTCCCCGCCTTCGGGTCCAAGATCGATAATCCAGTCCGCGCATTTTATAACATCAAGGTTGTGTTCTATAACCACTACCGTGTTTTCCATATCCACCAGACGCTTCAATATCTTTAACAGTAAACGGATATCGTGAGCATGTAAGCCTGTTGTAGGTTCATCGAGAAGATAAAGAGTTTCACCTGTCGCGACTTTGGATAGTTCTTTTGCCAGTTTTATTCGCTGGGCTTCTCCACCCGAAAGCGTCGTTGCGGGCTGTCCGAGTTTTATGTAGCCGAGACCCACATCCTGCAGGAGTTTTAGTTTTTGTTTTGCTTTAGGGATATCACCGAAAAAGGCAAGTGCTTCGCTGACAGTTAACTCAAGAACATCCGCAATGTTCTTTTCTTTATATTCGACTTCCAGAGTTTCTTTTTTGAATCTTTTTCCCTTGCAGGTTTTGCAGGTAACATAAACGTCAGCTAAAAAGTGCATTTCTATTTTTTTCTGCCCCTGACCACTACATTCCTCACATCTGCCACCTTCTACATTGAAAGAGAATCTCCCTTTGTTGTATCCTCTTACTCTCGAAGCAGGGAGTTCGGCAAAAAAATCTCTTATAGGATCGAAAGCCCCTGTGTAAGTTGCCGGATTAGAACGTGGAGTTCTGCCTATCGGGCTCTGGTCTATATTTATAACTTTATCTATATTTCCGATTCCTTCGATTTTTTTGTGTTCCAGAGGAAGGTATCTTGAACCGTGGAAAGTTCTTGCAAGAGCCCTGTATAAAATATCGATAAGGAGAGTGCTTTTGCCGGAACCTGAAACTCCTGTTATGCAAACAAAACAGTTTAAAGGTATTTCGACGTTAAGATTCTTAAGATTGTTGCCGACCGCACCCAGAATTTTAATTATTTTTTCATCTTTCTTTTTATTTCGCATTGGCGGGATTGGAATCTTTTCTTTGCCGGAGAGATATTTGCCTGTTATAGTCTTACCGTTTTTTTTTAAATCAAGAGGGGTTCCCGTGAAAACGACGTTTCCGCCTTTTGTTCCGGCTCCGGGACCGAGGTCTATAACCCAATCCGCGGATAAAATACTTTTGAAATCGTGCTCTACTAAAATTACTGTATTCCCGATATCTCGCAGAGATTTTAGAGTTTTGATTAGACGCAGAATATCTCTCTCATGCAGACCTATCGTAGGTTCATCCAGAATATATATAATGCCGACAAGACCCGAACCAATTTGAGTCGCGAGATGTACTCTCTGGGCTTCTCCTCCGGCGAGTGTCTTGGTCGATCTTTCCAGTGTCAGATATTCGACTCCTACGTCTTCTAAGAAACGGAGACGATGAAGTATTTCCCTTATTAATTCTGATGCGATTTTTTGCCTTTCGTCATTAAATTTTATGCTTTCCGTGAATTTTCTTGCTTGAGATATGTTCATTTTTGCTATATCATGTATGTTTTTATTATTTATTTTGATAGACAAAGCTTCTTTTCGCAGCCGTGCACCTTTACATTCCCCGCAGGGTGTTACAACCATGTATTTTTCTATTTCACTTCTTATCCAATCAGACTCTGTGTTTAAGTGTCTTCTGTTCAGGTATGGAATCACTCCTTCCCAGTAATCGGCGCCGAACAGAAGGATATTTTTGTTTTTTTCGCTGATATTTTTCCAGGATATATTTAAATCTAAATTATACTTTAACGCGATGGTTTTTAATTCTTGTAAGAATCTCCCCCGGGGTTCTCCTACGGGAGCGATAGCTCCTTCAAGAATTGATAATGATTTGTTGAAGACTATATTCTCCGGGTCTATTTCCATCTCGGTACCTATGCCCTGACATTTTGAACAGGCACCATAAGGAGAATTAAAAGAAAATAGTCTCGGAGAGATTTCCGGATAACTTATTCCGCAATCCGCGCAGGCAAATTTTGTAGAAAAAATTCTATTCGAATCTTTATCGATGTCTCTTAATATTAATATGCCTTCGGTTTCTTCCAGGGCTGTTTCAACGGAGTCCGCTATCCTGCTTCTTATTTCTTTTTTCGGCTTTATTCTATCCACCACTATTTCGATATTATGTGGTTTGTTCTTATCAAGGTTGGGGATACCTTCTATATCAAAAATTTCACCATCTATTATTACCCGGACATATCCTTTCTCTCCGATTCTTCTTAGCTCGGTAGAAAAAGTGCCTTTTTTTCCTCTGGCAATCGGAGCAAGTATGTAAAGACTTGAATTTTCCGGATATGATAGGATTTTATCTACAATTTCATCTACGGTCTGGGAAGTTATTTCTTTGCCGCAATTGTAACAGTATGCGGTTCCGGTTCTTGCGAAAAGTACGCGCAGGTAATCGTATGTTTCCGTTACCGTGCCTACAGTAGAGCGTGGGTTTTTAGAGAGCTTTCTTTGTTCTATTGAAATTGTGGGAGAAAGGTTTGTTATCGATTGAACTTCAGGTTTATCCATTACCCCCAAAAACTGCCTTGCGTAAGCTGAGAGGGATTCAACGTATCTTCTCTGTCCTTCAGCATAGATTGTATCGAAAGCGAGAGAAGATTTACCCGAGCCGGAGATTCCGGTTATTATCACTAATTTATCACGGGGTATTTCGACATCTATTCCTTTTAAATTATGGATAGATGCTTTCTTGATTTCAATATTTTTTTTCATACTCGGATATTATCCGGGAAACCTCTTTTGGATCCGCTTTTCCGCCGGTTTTTTTCATTACCTGACCAACGAAGAACCCAAATAGTTTTTTTTCCCCGTTCTTTAAGCGAGTTAGTTCATCCGGGTTCTCTTCGAAAACCTCCCTGATTGCTCGCTCTAAAGCATTTGTGTCGGATATTTGAGAAAGATTTTTTTCCTCTACGATCTGTTTTGGTGCTTTTTTTGTTTTTACCATTTCCGCGAGCACTTCCGCTCCCGCGTTTCTTGAAATTTTACCTTCAAGAACCATTTTTATCATCTCCGCAAAGTTTTCTGCGGAAATGTCGGGTTCTCCGAGACTTCTGTAATCTCTGAGTATCCATTTGCTTACCTCGATGGGCTCGCCAATTATTTTTAAAATTCCTTCAAATAAACGAGAAGTAGTAGTGGAACTTGAAATTGTTTTAGCGTCTTTTTCGTTAAGTCCGAGTTCTACATATTTTTCTTTCTTCTGTACCGGTAATTCCCCTACGGTAGTTTTTATTTCATCAATCCATGTTTGGCTTATTAAAAGAGGAGGCAGGTCCGGTTCAGGAAAGTATCTGTAATCGGAAGATTCCTCTTTTATCCGGGCTACCCAGGTTTTCTGAGTTTCTTCGGAGTAATGTATCGTAGCCTGTTCTACTGTTTTGCCTTTTTCGAGAGTTTCTGTCTGGCGCCGGATTTCAGAGAGAAGAGATTTTTTAACTGCTTTAAAGGAATTAAGATTTTTAACTTCGGTTCTTGTTCCAAGTATTCCTTTTTCTTTACTGACGGATATATTCGGTTCACACCTGAATTCAGCTCTTGCCATTACCGCATCGGAAATATTCTCAAATTGTAATATTTTCTGCAATGTTTTAAGATAAGCTACCGCCATATCCGGAGAATCTATATCCGGCTCCGTTACAATTTCTATTAGAGGGATTCCTGATCTATTGTAATCGATAAGAGATTTGTCTTTTTCGTGTATTGATTTTGCGGATTCTTCTTCAAGGTGCACTCTTTTTATTCTGATTTCCCTACCTTCTACCAAAATTTTTCCCCCCGTTGCGATGGGAAATCTGTACTGTGTAATCTGGTAACCCTTTGGCAGATCCGGATAGAAGTAGTTTTTTCTTGCAAAAATGGATTTTGTATGGATTTTGCAATCCAAAGCAAGACCGGCTTTTATAGCAAGTTCCACAGCCTTTTTGTTCAAGGAAGGAAGAACTCCAGGAAGACCCAGACATACGGAACAGACATTTGTGTTAGCTCCTTCTCCAAAGCTTACCGGGCAGCCGCAGAATAATTTTGTAAGGGTTTTAAGCTGAGCATGAACCTCAATACCGATTGTGGTTTTGTATTCAACCATCTTGAGCTTCCTTTATAAATCCTTGAAATGGGGCGATTTTTTCTACGAGTCTAACAATGGATAGAAGTCCTTTTTCGTCAAAAGGTTTTCCGATTAACTGGTAGCCGATGGGAAGTTTCCCGATCATTCCTGCCGGTGCGGCTACTGCGGGAATGCCGGCTAAATTGGCGCCGGCTGTCATTCGGTCGGGCACATGCATTCTTATAGGATCATCAGTTCTTTCTCCTATTGGAAAAGCGGGTGTGGGTGTGGCTGGAGTAAGAAGATAATCTACTTCTTTAAAAACATCGTTGAATTCCTGGGTGATTAATCTTCTTATAAGATCTGCTCTTTCGTAGTATTCGGCAATGGCTTCCGAGGAAAGAACAAACGAACCGATAAGGATTCTTCTTTTTACTTCCGGAAGGAACCCTTCGTTTCTGGATTTTCTTATTGTGTCGTGGAAGTCTTCTCCGTCCTTACGCAAACCGTATCTAACTCCGTCGTATCTTGCAAGGTTTGAAGAGGCTTCAGCGTATGAAATTACCTGATACGTTGGTATAATATAGCCTGTGGTCGGAAGAGAAACCGGTTTGAAGGATATACCTTCTTTTTCGATGGCTTTTTTGATTTCCATAACACGAGAGTGAACTTCCGTGTCTATTTGCTTGAAGTACTCCTCCGGTATACCTATTTTTATATTTTTGGGTGTTTCTCTTAAGTTGCTGTAATCCTCAATTTCTTTTTTTGATGAAGTTGAATCTTTCGGGTCGTAACCGGCTATTACTTCAAGCAAAACTCCTACATCTTCGGCATTTCTTCCTATAATTCCAATCTGGTCGAGGGAAGATCCAAAGGCAACCAGTCCGTACCTTGAAACTCTTCCGTAAGTAGGTTTGAGACCTACGAGTCCGCAGTAAGAAGCGGGTTGGCGTACCGAACCGCCTGTGTCGGAGCCGAGTGAAATAACGGCACTTCCCGAGGCTACAGCAGCAGCCGAGCCGCCGCTTGACCCTCCGGGTACCTTCGTAAGGTCGTAAGGATTTTTAGTCGGACCGTAATATGATCTTTCGGTTGATGACCCCATTCCAAATTCATCAAGGTTTGTTTTTCCTGTAAAGATACCTCCGCTTCTCTGGATTCGCTCAATCACAGTAGCGGAAAATGGCGGGATAAATCCTTTTAAAACATTTGAGGCGCAGGTTGTAGGGATTCCTTTGATGTTTATGTTATCCTTAATGGCAATGGGTATGCCTTTTAGTATGCCTTTTGTATTTTTTTTCACTCCTTTTCTTGCAAGTTCCTCTGTTACCGTTATATAGGCATTAAGAGACGGGTCTATTTTTTCCAGGCTTTTCTCGAGTAGGTCAAGAGGTGTTATTTCTTCTTTTTTAAATTGTTCCCGATATTCAAGAATCGTCTTCATTTATCATCCTGTTTATTGTAAAATGGTTTTTGCTGGGATTCTGTGCGTTTGATAATACTTCTTTTACCGATAGAGGTTTTTCTTTTTTATCACTACGTAAGGGTAGTTCCTCGATACTAAGGTGAGTAGTGTTTGGGGTTTTGCTCACCTTGACTTCCTGGATTTTTCTAATGTGTATTATAATTTTATCAAGGTCTTCCTGAAGGATCTTTTCTTCTTCCTTGTCCAGCTGAATATTTGCGAGTTTCGAAAGATGTTTTATATCAACTTCTTTCATTCGAAAAACCTCCGCTTTATTTTTTTTGTCATGCCGTTAAATGATATTAATAATTTATCCCCATCTATGATATCCAGTATTTCCCCTCTGCCGAATATTGGATGATTTACCCATTTACTATTATTTTTATTGTCTTTTAGAATATATTGTTTCTTGACATTTATGCCAGGTGCAAGATTTCCCGGGTTTTCAATAGCCGCAGGAGGGAGTTCCTTTAAAAATGGAGAAGGGGAAATACGTCTTCCGTTTTCCCATCCTGCTCCGTGTGTCAGGAAATAAGATAAATATAATTTTTTTCTTGCTCTGGTTATACCAACGTAAAATAATCTACGTTCTTCTTCTATATTGCCTTCCTTAATACTTCTGTAATGAGGGAGCAATCCTTCTCCTATTCCTATTATAAAGACCGCTTCAAATTCGAGCCCTTTTGTGTTATGCAGGGTCATTAAATTGACGGAGTCGGATCGGGTCCAACTATCGATATCGGTTTTTAACCCCACTTCGGTTAAATAATCTTCGGGAGAACACTTTTCGAATGTGTCGGTAAATTCATATGCTGCCGACAGCAACTCCTGTATATTTTCAATCCTGCTTTCGGATTCTATCGTGTCTTTTTCTTTAAGGATATCCACATATCCGGTTTTCTCTACTATTGTCACTATAAGTTCATCGATACGTTTTATTTTATCAAGATATTTTATAAGATTTACAAAATTTGCGATTTGGACTTCTTGTTCGGCTAATTTACATGAAGCTTCCCAGAGAGAAATATTCTCTTCCCGGGCTGTCGCTTCAATTTTTTCTCTTGCTATCTTTCCTATACCTCTTCTCGGAGTGTTTAAAATCCTGAAAAAAGAAATTGTGTCCTTTTTGTTGATTATGAATTTGACATAGGATAAAATATCCTTTATTTCTTTTCTCTGATAGAATTTTATTCCTCCTACGATTACGTACGGTATTTCTTCTTTTAAGAGAACGTCTTCGATTGCCCTTGATTGTGCGTTTGTTCTATAGGTAATAAGTATGTCCTTTCTATTGCGTTTTTTAAGTTCTTCTTTTAGGAGTTTTATGAGTTTGCCGGCTTCTTCCTTTTCCGTAAGACCTGAGAAGAGAGTAATCTTTTCCCCTTCTTCCTGTTCTGTCCACAGGGTTTTTCCTTTTCGAAGGCGGTTATTTTTAACCACATTTGATGCGACTTCAAGAATTCTCTTTGTAGATCTATAATTCCTTTCGAGTTTGTAAATTTTTGCGTTGGGAAAATCATCTTCGAAGTCGAGGATGTTGTTTATATCCGCACCTCTAAAGCCGTATATGGATTGATCGTCATCACCCACCACGAAAATATCATTATATTTTTCTGATAATTTTTTTAATATTTCGTATTGCGAAAGATTCGTATCCTGGTATTCGTCCACAAGTTTATGTCTGAACCGATTATTTAACTTTTTCCTGATTTCTTCTTTAGAATCGAGAAGTGTATAGAGATTAAATAAGAGATCGTCAAAATCCATCGCGTTGTTTTCCTTCAGTCTTCTCTGGTATTCCTGATAGACTTTCTTAAGGAGTTCTGTTTTATAATTGTACGGCTTGAATTTGTCTTCATCAATAAGTTTGTTTTTTAGATTTGATATGGTGCGGTGAGCATGATAAAAATCAAGATCTCTTTCTCCTATTTGATAGTTATTTATAATATTTTTTATAAGATTTTGTTGATCCTGGGTATCGTAAATAACGAAATTCCTTGAGTAAGTTGTGTAAGGGGCAAATTCACGCAAGAGACGAGCGCATACGGAGTGAAATGTTCCGATCCAGATTCCTTTCATTGAATCCCTTACCAGTGAGTATAGCCGCTCTTTCATCTCATCAGCCGCTTTATTTGTAAAAGTTACTGCGAGTATATGGTTGGGTTTTGCTTTTTTGTGTTCTAGAATGTGAGCGATTCTGTAAGTTATAACTCTTGTTTTGCCACTTCCGGCCCCGGCTAGTACCAGAGCGGGGCCGGAAGTGTGCGTAACTGCTTTTTCCTGTTCTTCGTTAAGATCTTTTTTAAAGCTCAATGATAAAAAATCAAGCAGCCAAATCTATGTTGCTATCCCGTTATTCTACCGAGAGTACTCTAAATTCAATTCTTCTGTTCTGGCTTCTACCATCGCGAGTTGTATTGGAAGCTACGGGCTGGTATTCTCCGTACCCTCTTGCCTCAAGGCGCATAGCATCTATTCCTCTTTGTATAAGATAATTTCTAACGGATTGAGCTCTTCTCTCAGACAAACCCTGATTATAAGTATCGCCGCCCACTGCATCTGTATGTCCCCCTACCTCAACTCTTACTTTTTCGTTTGCTTTGAGAACCTGTACGACTTGATCCAAGACAGGATATTCGGATGGAGGAATAATTGATTGACCGGTTGCAAAATTAATACCTCTTAAAACAATTTTTTCTTCCTTCTTTAACTTTTTCACCAGTTTAACGTTTTTTATTGTAGTTTTACCCTGGGTGATTTCTACAGGGAAAGTCTCAGGCAGATAATCCTCGGCCGAGACACGAATATTATAAGTACCTGCTTCGACTTCTGATTGGAAAATACCCTTAAGCGGATCCGAGATTGCATTGCCAAGTTTTGTTCCTAAAAATTCGATTGTTGCCTGCAGGGGTATTTCTTCTCTGAAAGAACTTACCGTGCCCGATAAAACACCTGTTTCTTTTTCTGCTTTCCGGAGAACAGTATTAATGTTTAGAGTTGAAGAAGGTTTTACCGTAATGGCAGCTTCTCTTGGGAGATAGCCTTCTTTAGAAAGTTCTAAATTATAGATCCCCGGAAGGATTTCTATTGTGACTTTTCCATCTTCTCCTGTCTCATAACTAAGTGGGGAGTCCTTGAAATTTACCGCAGCAACGAGAGGTTCGTTTGTGTTTAAGTCGTTTACCGTCAAAACTATAGTACCTTTTTTGGGTTCTTCTTCCTTTTTCTTTTCTAATATGGTACTCTGTAAGGTAAACCCAATTTTGTATCTCCACTGACCACTTTCATCAAAAAGTGGATCGGGGATAAAGTCAGTTGAATCGTTAAAAACGTGGTCAACTGCTATGTCGAAAGAGAATTTTTTAGGAACCACAAACCTGATACCAAAAGTACCGGTCAGAGTATCCTGCAAATTATCTTCAGGTCTTATGTCTTTTACTTCAAAAATAAAACGTGTAAACGGTCCGGCTGCAATTTCAAGACCTCCACCGATACGTATCACGTTCGGTCTGGAAAACCCGGGGAGACCGCCGGTCTCCTTGGTATCTCCTTTTAGAACATAGCCCAAATTTACATGAACGAGAAGAGGGTAAATCTCGAAATCGTTTAAGAGATCTAATGCTAAATCCGGGTTATATTTATAAGTCGGGGAGAAAATATGTGGTAAACCGATTATTTCGGTTTTATTGGATGGACTAAAGGGGTTAAATGAAGTTCCTATGTGCCCTCCAACTAACCATTTGAAAGATTGTTCCCCTTCTTCCATGGATCCTGTAAGAGGGATATAAAATTTTATGCCGCCGTATAGGTTTTGCCAACCGAATTCGTTTTCTATTTCGTCCGGACTGAAGAAAGTGTTGCTGTATGCATATTTTCCGTATATTGTAGTTCCCATATATATTTCAAGAGGATCTATCACTCCGTACGTAAAACCGATTCTCGAATTAGCAAAAACGTGTTTATAGGGACCGTACTCTTGAATTGCTCCACCAGGACTTGCATTAAAATTCAGAGTCGCAAACGGAAGGGTTCTTGCCGAGTAAAGATTAAAGGTGCCACTGCCTGAAGAAAAAGACGAAAAACCAAACAATAAAAGTAAAGTTACAGACATTTATTCCTCCTTTTCATTCCACATTTTTTGTAAAAAGTTTCTAAATTTAGGATTTTTTAGGATTGCTCTATTTATATGGTAAT
>Ga0307421_1000923_pt1 | contig 18561 bp, 22 predicted proteins | sample SalMarWE160270MG_FD_202163 | JGI IMG/M metagenome (GOLD analysis project Ga0307421, IMG submission 202163) | Salt marsh sediment microbial communities from the Plum Island Ecosystem LTER, Massachusetts, United States - WE1602-70 | ecosystem: Environmental > Aquatic > Marine > Intertidal zone >...
TGCGCTGATCTTGCTGGCCATCAGACCGACAGGGGCCTCCAGCTCCGGCTCGATGCCGTAGATGGTCAAGGGAAAGGTGCCAGCCCGGCTACCCACCATGCCGCCGGTCACGATGCGGCGAGAGGCTGCTACGACGTTGGGCTGGCCCAGCGCCTCCTGCACCACCGCGTCGACGTCGGCCAGCGGCAGCAGCGGCATCCTGCTGGCCTTCTCCCGGTACCCAGGCGCGTGGATCTTGATGTTGCCGCCCTGGAGCTTCACCAGGTTGCCGTACATGGCTTGTGTCGACCCGCCCAGGATGCCATCAAAGAACAACAGCATCGCCAGGCCCAGGCTGATGGCGATCACAGCGATAACGGTGCGCCGCCAGTTGCGCCATAGGTTGCGCCACGCCATCTTCAGGAACATCCGCATCCTCACCTCCCAGCGATGAATCTCACTTCTCTCGGATAGGCCCTCGCCTCGCCGGGGCCAGGATATCACCACACCTCTCCATTATGCCTGAAATCGCCTGCCACTTCCACCGCCCATGCACCCATCGTACAACTGTCGGGAGGAGCCGAGCACCAAAAGGGGCCGGATTCCCTCCGGCCCCTTCTTGTACTACCTCCAGCCGAGGGAGTCTAGAATGGCTTACCCCATTCGTTCATATACACTATCTCCGAAAGGCGCTTCCGGGTGCTCGACTCGCGCCTCTCCTTGACCGCCTCATCGTAGGAATCCTCAGCCGGGTAGGCCAGGGGGGTAGCGATGATGAATCTCTCTCCCTCGGGAACCCCCAGCACCTTCTTGAGCTCAGACCGGTCCACAGCGGCCATGGGGTGAGTCACCAACCCCAAGTCGGTGGCCGCCAGCAGCAGGTTCTCAAAGGCCAGCCCCACATCGATAGGGTAGAAGAACGCCCCGTCCGGCATGAGGTTCTCCTCGTGATTGGCGAAGACAAAGATGAGAACGTTGGCTTCCTTGACCACCAGATTGCCCTGGGCGAACCCCACAAAGGCCTTGTTGGCCACTCTCTCTACGTTCTCCTTGCCCTGCACCACCACGAAGCGCCACGGCTGCCTGTTCCTGGCCGAGGGAGCCAGCCGGGCCGCCTCCAGGACTTGCTCCAGTTTCTCCCGTTCGATCTCTCGCCCGGAGAGGCAGTTCTTAAGGCTTTTCCTCTTGCGGATGGCTTCCATGGTTTCCATGCTGCACTCCTCCTCTGACAGATGCTGCGTTTAGATCACAGAACACCGGCTCTGGCAACATCAACGGCACCGCAACCAGGCGGATGAGCCCGCGCCTCCATTATGCCCGAAGACCTTTGACGCCGCCACTGCACCGATCGCACGACCCCAGCGGTTTGCGACGATGGGCCAACGGGATCATGTTGAGGGAGGGCGTTGGGAAGTAGTACAAGTGCACGGCCTGTCCTCCGGGCCGGCGCCAGGCGTAGGAGCAGCTTTGAACCCTGCTCCGTTCAATGCCACATCAGAGGTCGTCCGCCCACTGATTCGAGGCGACGGCTGAGGAGAGCATGGATACGGCACACTGCGAGGCTCGTCTGAGACTCAGAGAAGCGGTAGGGGCACGGCCAACCGTGCCCCTGCCACAGGCTTCCAGAGCCGTTTACTGAGTGGAGGTCTATCGAGAAAGGGTGTGCCAGCCAGCGCACGTGGATGCGAGCACCCCTGGCCCCTGTACGACTGGCGGTCCCCCGTACAACCCCAGGACGGGAGCTTCCGGACCTGCGCACCCCAGGAGAGAACCCTCTCGTTGCCTCCCGTGTAGTAGATGCTCAACTGCTCGGTGAAGTTCCCCAGGATCTTCCTCTGATTAGTCCCGTCGGCGTCCATGACGTAGAACTCCCACCTGCCCGCGTAGTTCGACAGGAAGGCGATCTGCTTGCCCTCCGGACTCCAAGCAGGTGACACCTTGTTCGGACGCCTCTCCAGCAGCGGTGAACTGCCGGTCGAGGGCCACCGGCCAACGCCGTCGGCGCCTTGCCGAGTAACAATTCCTCGCAATACGATAATGGCTGTGTCATCGCCCTGTAACAGTTGGTTGATATAGAATACCTGGCTGGGGCGACGCGCATGCGGCCAGCCCTGGAAAGGAGTGCAGCATGGACTACAGAGACCGGACACCGATCCTCGTCCTCTTCGGGGCCATTCTGCTGCTAGTGGGGGTGGCTATGGCCTTCACAGGACCGCTCGAGATGTATTGCTTCTATCTCTTCTCCGAAGGCGGTCGCTTTCACTACGAGGGCTTTGGCTTTGGCTCGTTCATGTTCGCCAACATCGCTGCCCAGATTGTAGGCTACTATCTCATCGCTATAGTAGCCGTCCCTCTTGGATACGGGCACGTGAAGAGACTCCGCTGGGCCAGGACCGTCTCACTAACGCTCCTGGGGTTCTGGCTCGTCGCGGGCATCCCTCTTCTGGTCGCATTCTTGTTCGTGTTGGTCACATCCAAGGGGTTGTCCCTGTTCACCGCCATGATCACCATCGTGGTCCTTGCCCTGTCCTACGCCGTCGTGCCGGGACTGCTCATCCGGTTCTACAGGAGCAGGAACGTCCGGCTTACCTTCGAGGCCAGAGACCCGGATTCACACTGGATCGAGAAGGTGCCGTTGCCCGTGCTGGTAGTGTCTGCAATCTTCGTGTTCACAATAGCTGTTCTGCACGTCCTGATCCTCTTCAACGGCGTTTTCCCGCTCTTCCATGTTCTCCTCTTTGACCTTACGGGCATCGCCCTCATCGGTCTCTCGATCATCGTCCTCGTGGGACTGATCTGGGGCCTGGTGAGGCTGAAGGGCTGGGCCTGGTGGGGTGCGCTGCTGTACTGGGGCTTTCTCTCCTCCTCTTCCATCGCGGCACTATCGAGGTCGACTCTCGCAGACATCCTGTCGCAGATGAGGTTCGCGCCCCTGGAGATGGAAGCGCTCGGGGGAATACCCCTGCATGGCGCTCATCTCGCCGCGCTGGCCGGGATACCGCTGCTGGTCACCCTGGGCTTGATAGCGTACTCCAGGCGGTACTTTGGGCAGCACAACGGGCCCGCGGTCTGAGGCTGCGACTCATCGCTGCGTTTGGGGAGGGTACACGAAGTCGTCTGGCACAACGAAGTGCTCGAGCACCGCGTTTGCCTCCTCCGGGTCTACCCGATAGGAAGAGTGCGGGCTTTCGAAGAAGTGGTGAGCGAGTATCAGGTGAGGCATCATGGAGGGGAAGTAGATTCCCTGGCCACTCACCTTGTCGACAATGAGCAACTCGCCGTTGCCGCTTCCACCGTTGCAGAGGGGGCAAGGCACCACCATCCGGTAGTAGACGCTGGAGATAATGAACCTGTCATTGCCGAAGGTCTTGCAGTAGAACTCTTCCTGGCGAGACAGCTCCACCACCCACGCCAGCTTGCGTGCCAACTCCCCAGGGTCTATGCCCAACTCGGCCATGGTGGCCTCGTCACGGGCGATGATCTCCTGCGGGTCCTCGTCCTCCAGCCAGAAACCGCCGCTCAAGCCTTCTCTGTCCCGTCTGGGCTGAGGGCTAGAGGGCTCGGACAGTATGCGCCACTCTCCGCTAGTATCCATGGAGAACCTCTTACTTCGGCAGCAGTGTCGCCTATCGCTGCTTGAAGACGATGTTCGTGATCTGGCCCATGGTGCCGCAGCCCGCGTAGTGGATGACCAGCGGCTCGGAGAGAGGGACTGGATTGTCCGCGTTCTCCACAACCTGCATCACGAAGTCGGTCTCCGTGTGAGGGTTCTGGGCGTAGTAGGTGAACTTGAACTCGCCGTCCTGCCACAGGTACTGAGGATCGCCGCTGATGGCGTGCTCCGCTTTGTTCCAGTATTGCCACTGGACGGTGACGCCGTTCAGGGGAGCACCGTCGGCGTCTCTCACCCAGCCCTGAAGATACGGGTGGGCGCACTGCAACTCCTCCACTCTGCTTCCCTGCACGTAGAAGAAAGGGAAGCGAGGCGTTGGCGTAGGCGACGGCGCGTTGGTAGGCCGCTGTTCAGGTGTGGCCGACGCCGAGGGCGATGGACTCGAGGGCGATGGAGTCGAGACCACATCTCGAGGTGTGGGCGTGGCCAGGATGATGGAGAAAGTGGGCGTGGGCGAGGGGATCACAGGTGTTCTGAGGACGATGGGGCCAACACCAACTGAAGGCGAGGCCACGATTGTAGCTTCGCCGGTCGTTTGGGGCAGCACTACCCCGCCCTCTCTGGCCGGAACGATGACCAAAACCGTGAACACCAACCCACAGCAGAATGCGAGCAACGACGCTCCCGCTATGCCGCCTATCGTCAGAGCAAGTCTGGATCTGGATTTCATACCCTACCTCAGCAAGTTACCGACGTACACCAGAGCTGCCAGCATCAGCAAGAGAAGCAACACCACCAGGAGCACGCTAAGGAAGACCGCGGTGAAGCTCACCGCCGGCGCGCTTTCTCTCGCCGCTGGCCTTGCTACGGATTGGCTCACTGGACGCGCACGCGCGACTGAGCGGCTCACCACGGGCGTCTGGGCACGCTTGTCGGGGACAGGCGGCGATTCCCTCAGAGTGATCACCTTTGACCTCCTCAATCGGATGTGATCGATCGCATCTCTGGCCGCTCTGATCTTCCGGGCCGTTTGCTCCCCAGTCCCCTGTGCCCGCCTCTCGGACCTCAGATAGCGCAGACCCTCTGCCGCGAGGCCGTTCCGGGGGTTGATCGCCAGAACATTCTCGAGGCATACGATCCGCCCGTCTATCCCTTCCACCACGCCACTCAGCCACAACCAGGCCTTCTCGTTGTGCTCGTCCAGATCGATCACCTGGTACAGGAGATCCCTGGCTTCGTCCAACCTCTTCCCTTTGACTGCGTCTACACCGGCGCCCAGCAGCTTCGAGATCACCAACTGTGGGTCATACCATTCGTACCGGCACCGGCAGGGAGGTGTCAGGCACTCGTCCAGCGGCACAGGAGGAGCCTCTAGTGGATCGAAGATGCGCCCTTGCAGGCCCCGACAGACGCGGCAGGAGTCGGGGTGGGCTACGAACATGACCTTCAGACCCTGCTTGGCCACCGCGATAGACGTCTCCCGAACATTCTCGGCCACCGGCGGTCGAAGCTGCTCCATTTGCGGACGGTATTATACCAACGCGCCCAGGCCTCGGCAAGGGTGGTGAGTTCCACAACCCATGCGCAACTCCTCTGTCGCAGAGGAAAACCTCTCGTGCGTCTTCCAGGGGATGGAGTTGGTGCTCCATTCCGTCTTCTGGTAGTGGTTTCAGAGGTCATAGGAGACTTGAGGGAGACTGTGCCGCATCGCCAGCCCCGCACAAGGCGCGGCGCAGAGGCAACAGACCTCAGGGCACCCGGCTGATGAGGGCCATTCCCTGTACTACACTCTCCAGTGGTGCCACGAGCAGTCCGGGAAACAGCCCCAAGATCAGGGACACACCGGCCAGGCCAAGGATGAGCAGAGTCACCAGCCACGGCTCCCGCCGTGCTTCCACATCTGCCGAGCCTTGCAGCATCCCGGACACAGATCTGATGTACCCCAACACCACGCAGAGACCGGAGAAGACGAGTGTGAACAGCCAGACAGGTTCTCGGAGACCGAGGGTGCGGTACACCAACCACCGGCTGGCGAAGCCCCCGAAGAGCGGGAAGCCCCCCAGGGCCAGCCCGCCGAGGAGGTATCCTGTCACCCCTCCTGGTATCCTTCGCACCGCTTCGCCCAGTGAGGACACCGAACCTTCGCCCAGATAGCTGCGAAGCGAACCCAGACTCATGGCCACCAGGAGAACGGCCAGGGCGCGATTCGCTGTGTGCGCCAGAGCGCCCGTGATTCCAGGCAGCGACCCCGTCCCCAGGGCCACCAGGACGAAGCCCATATCGGCGATGGCAGCGTAGGCCAGCATTCGACGCGGGTGGCGTTGTGCGAAGGCGAGGAGGCCCCCCACTAGCGCTGTCAACAGACCGGAGATGGAGATCACCGACAGAATGGGCGAGTCTACCACCAACCACGGGTTGTCGTTCAGGACACGGATCAGCAGGGCCAGACAAACCTGGCCGAATACGCAGATCGACAAAGCCCCGACCATAGAGGGCACATCCTCGATCAGCGAGGGCAGCCATGAATGGAGCGGCACCGCTGCCAGAAGGATCCCAAAGCCGACGGACACGGCAATCACCGTGAAGCGGACGAGCAGGAGATCCTCTGGATGCACAGCGTAGCTATCCGTGAACCAGGTCACCAAGAGGAGACACGGCGCAGCGATGACCAACGCAACCAGATACCCCATCGCGGTGCTTGCAGCGGCGGGCCGCCTTCCATGGATCATCAACACGAAGACCAAGCCTGCCATCTCCAGAAGCAGGACCGCGATGAGAAAGGTACGAATCATCACCACCCCGCTCAAGAGACCCAGAATGGCCAACAAAGAGGGACAGAAAGCCCATCCCTGCGGTATCCGCCAGGCATACAGAATCATGAGACCGCATAGGCAGAAGCAGAAGATGAGTACGAAGCGGCTCAGGTCATCCAGTACCAGCTCGCGCCCCAACAGGTACGCAGGCTCACCCAGTGGTGCACGGCTACAGACCGCAATCAGACCCACGATCGTCACCAGACAGAGACAGACAGTCGTCGTCCAGTAACGCCTCAGGAAATACACCGGGCCCGCCACAACCAGGGGCACGAAGATCAGTAGCAGGAGGCTCATCTTTCGTCGCCCTCGACAGAGAAGCCGCTCTGCGTCGCCGCGAGGTAAGATACGGCGAGAGCTATGAGTATGGTGACCACCCCTACCAGTGCGGTCACGCTCAGACTTCTCTCGAAAGTGGCCAACAGGATTCCGAAGCCAGACTGGAAGGTCAGGAGGCCCAGACCGACCCTGAAAGGATCCCCGGTCAGAACTACTATAAGCAGTCCCAAGATCACCAGCCAGTAGCAGGCCTGTGAGAGCCCCTGTGGCTGGTCAACGAAGGGATGCCTACTCCCCAGAGCGTAGGTGAGCATCGCGGCCAGCAGCGCCGCCGCCACACGAAACCACACATTCATGAGGAAGCCGTCTCGGACAGCGACGTCGAGTTCGCCACGGTCGCGAGTTGCTCCTTCCACCCTCCCCCAGTGCTCTCGTTGGCCTGTCAGGTAGAGGATCAGGCAAACCAAGCCCCCCATGAGCACTTGAATCAACGCGACCCTCACGGACATCACCCTGACCAGAAGCAAACCCACGAGGACGTATTGAGCAGCCAGGGCCCACAGGTTCAACCTCCAGTCCTCCAGGACCAGGATCACTGTGCCGGTGATGAGCAGGCCCAGCATCAATTCGACGTACGAGAGCGCAGATAGCCTGAGGAAGATGTCCTGTAGTGCTTCCACGTCAGTCTCTCAACTGCTCAGCAGCAAGAGTGCAGCGAGGGTGACAAACACCAGGAGCCAACCCGGGGACCGCCGCTCTTCGAAGAAGCCCCCCAGTGCCTCGAGGATCAGGGTTACTCGTTGTACAGCCCACGTCACCGCTCCGAAGAACCACTCCATCTCGGCAATGACCCGCAATGTCTCGAGTGAGATCCCCGCCCGGGTAACGATGACCTGCCCCTTACGGTACATCAGATACGCCGCAGCCAGCGAAACGAGGGTACCAGCGAGCAGGGGCACAGACACGTAACTGTCAGGCGAGTAAAGAAGTTCAGCCAAGCTCGGCCAGGGAGCCAGGAGACTCTGAGATCCCATCAAGCGCCCCAGAAGGGGAGGGTGCAGACCCAGAACGACGACAGGGATGGCTAGAGCAGTCATGCTGGCCAGAACGACGGGGTCGCCCCGCACCCCAGATTCGCTCTCATTGGCAGACTCCAGCCCCTTCTTCAGCAGAGGGGCCACCAGGAAACTGTTGCTCACCAGGCTGAGGACGATGAGGCTGCCCAGGCCTGATTCCCCAAGGGAGGCGTACAGGAGTTGACGGCTCACGAAGCCGATGGTCAGAGGCGTGGCCGCAAGGGCCGCCACGGAGATCAACAAACAACAACGCGTCCACATCGCGTACGGATGGCCCATGGTGACGCGACTCCCGGCCTCACTCACCAGGAACAAGGTGAGCGCCAACACCAGGCCCACCGCCTGCACCGTGATGATGATCGTGGAATACGGAGCAGCAATGGCAGCCGCCATGGCTATGTGACCCACCTGGTGCAGGACCACGTAGGCGCCTGACTTCCTCAGGCCGGTCTCGAACCAGAGTGGAAAGGGACTCAGGATCACCGCCAGACTGCCCAGAATCAAGACCAGTTCACGCCCCGGCAGCCAAGATACAGCCGTCAGGCTGGGTACCCGAGCCAGCAGATACCCTCCTACGCTCACCGGGACGGCATACCACACAATCACCTCTCCCAGTCTCCTCTCCACTCCTGGCGGCGGTCGTAGGAAGGCCGGATACAGCCCCAGACGCATCAGGGCTCCAATCGTGACCAGCGAGATCACCCTTGTGGGCAGTGGCCCTGCTTGAAGCCAGAGTGACTCCCCCTGGCCCTGGAGCACGAGAAGTGCCCCCAGCAGTGCCGTCCCCGCCAGGTAGTTGAGCACCAGCGACCTGAGGCCCGCTCGAGAGTCAGCCTGCCCGTCGCGTTTCGAGCCGGCGAAGACCAGCAGCGCCAAGTCCAGGAACGCCCAACTGAAGCAGAGAGTAACCAGATCCGCTGAGAGGAAAACGCTCGACGCGCCTGCCACGACAAGAAGCAGCACCGCATGGTCCCCGGGCCGGTCCCTCTCTGTTCCCCAGGAGGCTCGGTCCAACACGACTGCGATCAGGGTGACCACGGCCATCAAAGATAGGTAGAGAACTGATAGACCATCCACGTAGAAGCCCAGTTCCACGTCGAACAGAGACCCGGGTCGCCAGAGCTCAGTCTTGGCCATGGTCGGCTGTAGCCAGCGGAGAAACAGGCACGAGAGGAGGAAGCAGGCAGCCACGACCCAGCTCAACATGCTGGCGCTCCGTGCACTCGCGAGTCTGCGGGCAGCCATCACTAAGAGAACCCCCAGGAGTAAGATCAGAACGGGGGAGAAGAGCGTTGCGAGGGGCATCATGTCTCCTGTGGCAGATTAGTCGGAGGCAATTTTAGGATAGGTCCTCGTGTTTGTCAACGACCTTGCCACGTTCGGCCGGCCCTGCAAGCGAGGCCTCGAACGCCCACCAAGGGCGTATTTGCCGGACGTGTCGCAGGACCGGGTGCCCAGCAGAGGGGGGACGGAGCGCTCTGCTCAGAGGAATTTGCACATCTGGCACATGTCGATACCGTGTAGATCTCGACGCAGTATGCCTTCCACCACATAACCCTGGTTGCTGTAGAAACGCTGAGCCTCAGAGTCCCAGTAGGTCTTCAAGCTCACCTTGTGGCACCCCTCCTGGCGACAGACCTCCTCGACCCTGCACATGAGGGCCCGGCCGATCCCCTGTCCCCGACGATCAGCAGCGGTGATGATCTGCGTGACCTTACCCAAGCCACCCTCTATCTTCAGCACCGCCGCCCCTACCATCGTCGCGTTTTCGTAGGCGGCCAGCGCGTAGCGTCGGACTTCCCACATCGCTGGATCGCACCGCCCAAAGAACCGCTCATTCACAGGCAGCCATTCGCGGCCCAGGAAGTCCTCGATCTGCTCTCGATCCACACTGACGATTTCCAGCCGCTCCTCCACTTCGTTCATGGGTTCTGGTCCTGATCCGGCTGGCAGAGCAACGCTGCCTCACCCAGGCACGTTTCTATTGCTTCCTCGATGGCGACGCTGTCCATCCGCTGGTCTCGACTCAGATAGGAGAAGAACTCAACGTTCCCAGCCGGACCTCTCAACGGCGATGGGGTCAAGCCCCGCAAGCGCAGCCCTTTGCCAACGGCCTCCCCTACGACCTCTTCGAGCACCGCCCGGTGCACCGCCGGGTCTCGCACCACTCCGCCTTTGGCCACACTCTCGCGTGCCGCTTCGAACTGGGGTTTGACGAGGGCCACGATCTGGCCCTCGGGCTGCAGCAGATCCGTCACCGGAGGCAAGACCAGCCTCAGGGAGATGAAGGACACATCTACGGTCGCGAGGTCCATCGGCTCAGGCAAGCTGTTTAGATAGCGTACGTTGGTTCTCTCAAGCACGACCACACGCGCGTTCTGGCGCAATCTCCAGGCCAGCTCACCATACGCCACGTCGATAGCATAGACTTTCCGCGCCCCCCTCTGCAAGAGGCAGTCAGTGAAGCCTCCTGTGGAGGCTCCAACGTCGATCACCGTCCTATCGGCGACGTCGATCCCGAAACGATCCAGCGCGTGCTCTAGCTTGAGACCGCCCCTGCTGACATATCGAGGCTTCTCGCGGACAAAAACCTGGGCAATATCGGGGACCAGTTCTCCGGCCTTGTCCAAGACGCGATCCTCCAGCATTACCTGACCAGCCATAATCAGGCCCTGCGCGCCCCGGAGACTCTCCACCAGCCCTCGTCTCACGAGTAGTCTGTCCAGCCGTACCTTCGCCATAGACCAGAGTCTACCCCGTGCCGGACGAAAGTCAAACGGTTGACTACGGCCGGGCGATGGATTATGATTTTCGGCGTGTTCAAGCAACTGTTGATCACAATGCGTCCTAAGCAATGGACGAAAAACGTATTCATCTTCACGGCGCTGCTCTTCGACTTGAAGCTCCTGGATCCCACGTATGTCCTGAAAACGGTCCTGGCCGCCGTACTCTTCTGCATCCTCTCCGGGTGCGTCTACATCATCAACGATCTCACAGACCTGGAAGAGGATCGCCAGCATCCCATCAAGCGTAATAGACCACTGGCTTCGGGCAAGCTGACCAGGTCGGCCGCCATCGGAGCAGCCACGGTCCTTCCTCTTTGCACCCTGTGTCTGTCCTTCCTACTCGATCCGCATTTTGGCCTCATTGCTCTGGCCTACTTTCTCCTTCAGCTTCTCTACTCCTTCGGCCTGAAGAATCTGGTCATCATCGACGTGCTGATCATCGCCACCGGCTTCGTATTGCGTGTAGCAGCCGGTTCCGTGATAGTCGAGGCTGAGAGGTTCTCGCCCTGGCTCTACGTGTGCATGACCTTGCTGGCCCTCTTCCTCGGCTTCGGCAAACGACGAAACGAACTCGTGCTCCTGGATGCGGACGCTCTACAGCATCGCAGAGTGCTCCGGGAGTACTCACCCCAGTTGCTGGACGAGATGATCGCCCTGGTGGCTTCCTCTTTCGTGATAGCCTATTCTCTATACACATTCTCGGCCGAAAACCTGCCCGCTAACAAGGCCATGATGCTGACCATTCCCTTCATCATCTATGACATCTTCAGGTACCTGTATCTCATCCACCAGAAGAACATGGGCGGCAGCCCCGAGGAGATCCTGATCAGGGACGCGCCATTTGTGGCCAGCAATCTCTGCTGGGGCGCGACCGTCCTCGCTGTTCTCTACCTATTCTAGGAGCGGCTGACTTGTTCAAAGAGTTGCTCATCTCCATGCATCCCAAGCGCTGGTTGAAGAACACTTTCATGTTCGCAGCTTTGGTCTTCGGCATGAAGCTCACGATACCCGATCTGATCGTAAGATCGGGACTGGCCTTCATTTGTCTCTGTCTTCTCTCCAGCGCCTCGTACCTGGTCAACGACCTGGTGGACACTGAGCGAGACAAGCTCCATCCTGCGAAGCGTGATCGCCCGTTGGCCGCCGGGAGGCTCGACAGGTCGGTAGCTCTGGGCGCGGCCATCGTGCTGGCCTCGGTCAGCCTGGTGTTGGCTTTCGTGGTGGACGTCAGGTTTGGGGTGGTCGCTTCGCTCTTCCTGACGGTTGAGATCGCCTACTCGCTGCTCTTAACCAACTACGTTATCCTCGACGTCTTGGCCATTGCGGCGGCCTTCATCTTGCGGGTCACGTCAGGCTCTGTGGTTGCCGGGGCGACGACCTTCTCGCCCTGGCTCTACGTGTGTGGCAGTTTTCTAGCCCTCTTTCTGGCCCTGTGCAAGCGGCGTCACGAGCTCATTGTTCTTGGCGAGGTGGCGCCCAGGCATCGAAAGGTGCTGGCAGACTATGATTCGACTCTCCTCGGGCAGATGATCTCCGTGGTGACCTCATGTACGGTGATCGCCTATTCGCTCTACACCTTCTGGGGAAGTCACGTGCCAGAGAACAAGAGTATGATGTTGACCATCCCCTTCGTACTCTACGGGATCTTGCGCTATCTACTTCTGATCCAAAGTGGGGGACTCCCAGGGACTCCGGAGGAGATCCTGATCAAGGATCCACCACTGCTCATCGGCGATCTGCTGTGGGGCGTCTCGGTGCTGGCCATCCTCTACCTATTCTGACGTGCCACCGCGCAGCGAAGAGCTGCGCGGTGATATCAGAACCTCCGAAGTCAGGATTGAAGAAAAGACGCCGTGCTGTGGCACGGCGTCTTTGGTTTCTCTACCGCTTGGTGTACTGCGGCGCCTTCCTGGCGCGCTTCAGACCAGGCTTCTTTCGTTCCTTCATGCGCGGATCTCGTGTGAGAGACCCCTCCCTGCGTAGGGTGCGCCGGAACTCTGGGTTCGCTTTGGTCAGAGCCCGGGCGATGCCGTGGCGGATGGCGCTGGCCTGCCCGGTGATTCCTCCACCCCTGACCTTGACCGTGATCCTGAATGCGTCTTCAGTTGCCGTGGCCCGTAGCGGCCTCCTCAGGAAGGTGATGTCGGCGGAACGCGAGAAATACTCCTCCGCTGGCTTGTCGTTGACGATAATGACAGGCTCTTTCGAAGGATAGAGGCGCACCTGGGCGCTGGAGGTCTTCCGCCTTCCGGTGCCATAGTAGTATATATCAGTCCTGGGGCCCAACTCATCCAGCGTGGGCAGCCTGTCATCGCGCTCCGGCGCCGGGCGCTCAACCTCCTCCTCGACAGACCTCTCCGCCTGAGGAGCCTCATCGGGCAGGGACGCACGTGCAGACTCCTCTGCTGCGGTCTCCTCCTCGTCAACTGGCTGTGCTTCGCTAGCCGTGGTCGATTCGACAGTCTCCTGTGCCTGAGTATCCGCTGTCTCTGGCACCTCTGTCTCGCCGGCCTCTTCACTAGCCAGTGACTCTCCCTCCGGAGCCTCTGTCGCTTCCGTCACTTCCTTCTCTTCCGCCACTACTGATAACCTCCTTACCGCAGCTCGGGACTACAGGTCTCACAACTCCAGTGGTCTGGGCTGCTGAGCCTCGTGAGGGTGGGCAGCGCCTGCGTATACTTTGAGCTTCCTCATCATGGCCCGCCCCAGCCTGTTGTGAGGCAGCATGCCCTTGACTGCCGAACGAATAACCCGTGTAGGATGTCTCTTCAACTGGTCGCGCAAGGTAATGGCCGTCAACCCGCCTGGGTAGCCGGAATGGCGGTAGTACATCTTCTGATCCATCTTGCGCCCGGTGACGTGGACCTTCTCGGCGTTGATCACCACAACGAAGTCGCCAGTATCCAGATTGGGAGCATAGATAGGCTTGTGCTTTCCCTTCAAGATCTTCGCTATCTCCGAAGCCAGCCGTCCCAACGTCTGGCCTTCGGCATCGACCACGTACCACTCACGCTCGATCTCGGAAGGTTTCGTGGAATGCGTTCTCATATCTCGGTACCTCAGTAGTTCACTCTCACCAGGCAAAGGCCCTGGGCCGGAGCTGGTGGACCTGCCCGGCTCCTATCCCGGGCCTCGAGAATCTCCTTGAAATCCGCCGAACTCAGGATCCCTCTGCCTACGAGCAGCAGGGTGCCTACGATGGCTCGCACCATGTGCCGCAGAAAGCCATTGGCTTCCAGATCAACGAGTATGTGATGGCCCTCTCTCGTACAACTGGCCTCCGCCATGTCGCGCACAGTGCTATCGCCTTGGGTGGGCAGCCCAAAGGATGCGAAATCGTGGCTCCCAACGAGACACACCGCCGCCTCCCCCATGGATTGTGCATCGAGGGGCTGTTCGTGATGGTACGCGTATCGCGCCTCCAACGGCGACCGGACCTCCTGGTTCAGGATGTCGTAACGGTATTCTCGTGTTACAGCGCTGAATCGCGCATGAAAGTCAGGGGCGGCCACGCTCAGTTCCCTGATCGCGATGTCCCGCGACAGCACCGCGTTGAAGGCCCTGTGCAGTTCCTCCACCGATCTCTTCCACCCGGTCAGGAAGTGGATCACCTGTCCCCGCGCATGAACTCCAGCGTCCGTTCTCCCGGCTCCCACGACCTTGCTCTTCTCCTGCGTCACCTCAGCCAGCGCTCGCTCCAACTCTCCCTGTATCGTCGGCAGGTCGGGCTGCAATTGGAAACCCGCATATCTGGTGCCATCGTACTCGACAACAGCCTTCAGGTTGCGGCTCCCCGGATCGCCCTCCTGCATCCAGCGACTCACTCCACGAGTTCAAGTATGGCCATGTCCGCAGCATCACCCTGACGAGGCCCAAGCTTGATGATCCGCGTGTAACCGCCAGGGCGATCCTTGTACTCAGGAGCGATGGTCTCGAACAGTTCTCGCAAGACCTCTTTGTCCGATACGGTACGCAACACCTGACGGCGCTCGTGAAGGTCGTTCTCTTTGTCCAGGGAGCGCTTGGCGACGGTAATCAGCTTCTCCGCTTCCGCACGCACAGCCCTCGCCTTGGCCTCGGTGGTAGTAATCCGTCGATGACGGAAAAGCTCCGTGATCAGATTCCTGAACAACGCTCGTCTATGGCCGCCGGACCGCTTCAGTCTGCGGCCCGCGATCTTATGTCTCATCGGTCTCTTCCTCCTGCGGTTCCGGGAGGAGGTTCTTCTCGCTCAATGCTTCCTTCAGCTCATCGAGGGACTTCCGCCCGAAGTTCCTAATCGCCAGGATCTCATCGTCGCCCTTCTCTAGCTTCTCCAGAATCATGCCCACCGTCGTGATCCCGGCGCGTTTGAGGCAGTTGAAGGCTCGCACGGTGAGGTCGAGGTCCTCGATAGGCATCTCATAGATCCGTGCCGGGATGCCTTCTTCCACGGCCTCCTCTCCCTCGTCGATTAGCGCTCCTCCGACGTTGGCCACCAGAGAGAAGTGCTTTGCCAGCATCTGGGCGGCGCTACTGAGAGCCTCCTCGGGCTGGATGGTTCCATCAGTCCAGATATCCAGTTTGAGTTGGTCGAAATCGGTGATCTCGCCAATGCGCACTCGATCGACCACGTAAGCTATTCTGCGAATGGGAGAGAACACGGCGTCCACAGGCAGTTGACCTATGCCGAGCTCACCTCTCTCCTCGCTGGGACTGTATCCCCGTCCCCGTTCGGCGGTCATCTCCATCTCCACTCTGGAGTCGTTGGCATCCAGAGTGAGCAAGGGAAGCTCGGGGTTGACGATCTCCACCTCGCTCGGGCACTCGATGTCTCCTGCTGTGACGACCCCTTCTCCCTCGACCTCGAGCCTCAGTCGTACAGGCTCGTCTCCGTGCAGTCTCATCCTGACCTGCTTCAGGTTGAGAAGCAAGGTCATCGTATCTTCTTTGACCCCCGCTATCGGCGAGAACTCGTGGTGGACGCCATCTACTCTGACGGAAGTGATCGCGGCGCCGGCCAAGGAGGAGAGAAGAACCCGCCGTAAGGAATTGCCGATTGTCACACCATAGCCACTCTCCAGCGGCCCGACTACGAAACGCCCGTACCGCTCGGAGATCGCTTCAATCTCTATCTTGGGCAGAACTAAATTGGGTAGCAAGGGTGTCCCTCCTCTAACAGCTTCTGAAGCGAGAAACTGCCCTACCTGCTATAGTACTCGGTGATCAATTGCTCGTTGAGCGGTGCTTCGATCTCCTCTCGAGTCGGGAGAGCCAGTACTCGTCCCGATAGGGAATTGACATCCACGCTGAGCCACTCTGGCACGAACCGATGCTCCATCTCCTGGGCCACGGCCTGGAAATAGCCATTGGTCTTGCTCCTGGCCCTCACACTTATCTGCTCGCCAGGCTTGACCAGGTAGGATGGCACATTCGTCTTAGTTCCGTTGACTTCGAAGTGCCCGTGCCTGACCAATTGGCGCGCTTGGGCGCGCGAACTGGCAAAGCCAAGTCGGTGAACGACATTGTCGAGTCTACTCTCCAGGGCTTGTAGGAGATTGGCGCCAGTAACGCCCTTACGTCTCTCCGCTAGGCGGAAGTAGCGACGGAACTGCCTCTCCATCACACCGTAGATTCGCCGAGCCTTCTGCTTCTCTCGCAACTGTGTACCAAAGTCAGTGGTCTTGCGCCTGAATCGAGCTCGGCGCCCGTGCATGCCAGGCGGATAGGAGCGCTTCTCGAAAGCACACTTTGCCGTGAAGCACCGATCTCCCTTCAAGAAGAGCTTTTCCCCTTCTCTACGACAGAGTTTGCAGACCGGGCCAGTATGTCTTGCCATTTCTTCTCCTCTGGTGAGTCGCTCTCGAGACGGGACGGGCCACGTTGGCTGTTACACGCGCCGCTTCTTGGGAGGACGACACCCATTGTGCGGTACGCGTGTCACATCGCTAATCGACCTCACTCCAAGTCCCGCCGCTTGCAGAGCGCGTACTGCCGCCTCTCGACCAGGTCCAGGACCCTTGACGAAGATGTCCAACTCCCTCACGCCCATGTCCATGGCCTGCCTAGCTGCCTGCTGACCAGCAAGCTGTGCCGCGTAGGGTGTACTCTTCCGGGAACCCTTGAAGCCCACGGTGCCTGCACTGCTCCACGTCAGAACGTCGCCATTGGAGTCAGTTATCGTGATTATCGTGTTGTTGAAAGTCGACTGTATGTGCGCCTGTGCGTAGGGAACGTCCCTGCGCACGCGGCGTGGTCCACGTCTCTTTGCTTGTCTTCGTGCCACCTATTCCTCCCCTTCAGGAAATGCGTTCCGCTCTCCTGCGGCGCCCTACTGCACAGGCGCACGTCCGGGCCGTGCAGAGCATCTCGCTACTTCTTGGACCTGCTCCGACGCTTGCCAGGAACCGTTCTTCTGGCGCCTCTCTTCGTACGCGCGTTGGTCCTGGTGCGCTGGCCACGCAGCGGCAGATTGCGGCGGTGGCGCAGACCCCTGTAGGACCCTATCTCCTGCAATCGTTTGATGTTCTGGGTGACCTCTCGACGCAAGTCACCCTCGACCTTATGGTCTCTATCAATAATGACGCGGATACGCGTTGCGTCCTCCTCCGTCAGATCCTTGACCCTGACGTTGGGGTCGATCCCAGCCTGATCCAGGATTCTCTGGCTGGAGGACTTGCCTATGCCGTAGATGTAGGTGAGCGCGATCTCCGTTCGCTTGTTGTTGGGCAAGTCAACGCCGGCGATCCTAGCCATGATCGTCCTCCTGTTCTCTATGGGCAGGCCCGTACCACCTGCCCTACCAGACTAGCCCTGCCGCTGCTTGTGTCGCGGATTCCTGCACAGAACCCTGACCACACCTCTGCGCCTCACGATCCTGCAGTTCTCGCACAGACGTTTGACTGATGGTCTGACTTTCATTATGGACCCCCCTCTTTCAGCCGGGTCAGTATCTCAGGTCCCGCCTCGGTGATAGCGATCGTATGCTCGAAGTGAGCCGACAGCCCACCATCGGCGGTCACCACCGTCCAGTTGTCATCCAACACACGCGTGAGGTGCGTCCCCACATTCACCATCGGCTCCAGCGCGAAGGTCATGCCCGGTTTCAGGAGCATACCTCGGCCTGGTGACCCATAGTTAGGTATCTGCGGATCCTCATGCATCTTGCGCCCAATTCCATGTCCCACGTACTGCCGCACCACGGAGAACCCCCGGGACTCAGCGTGGCTCTGAATGGCCCACGAGACGTCGCCCAGGTATTTGCCTTTCGTGCATTGGGCGATCCCCGCCTCCAGAGCGCTCCGGGTGCTCTCAATCAAGTCCTGAGCCTTCTTGTCCACCCGGCCCACGCCCACCGTAATGGTCGCATCTCCGTGATACCCCCGGTAATACGCGCCGAAGTCCAGACTGACGACATCGCCCTCTTCCAGCACTCGCGGTCCAGGAATGCCGTGCACCACCTGTTCATTGATGGATACGCACAGCGACGCTGGGAAGCCCCTGTATCCAAGGAACGATGGCTGGGCTCCGTGAGCGGTGACTACCTCATAGGCCAGTGCATCCAGTTCCGCCGTGGTCACTCCCGGCCTGATGCTGTCCCGAAGCCGGGCGTGGGTCACAGCCACGATCCTCCCTGCTTCCCGCATCGTCGCCAGTTCCCGCTTGGACTTCCTGATGACCATCACAGGGTTTCCAGGGCCTTGAGGATTTTCCCCTGTACGCTTTTGATGCCACCTTCACTCTTGATGGTAATGAGCAACCCCTTGCCTCTGTAGTAATCCACAAGAGGACTGGTCTGGTCCCAGTAAACCCGGATTCGGTTCCTCACCGTCTCGGGGACATCATCGGCGCGCTGGTAGAGCTCACCGCCACAGACGTCGCACTTGCCCTCCTCCCGGGGAGCGTTCGAAATGATGTTGTACACAGCCTGGCAGTTGCGGCAGGTCCAGCGGCTGGAGAGCCTTCTGACCAACTCATCCTCTGCCGCATCGATGAAGAGCGCCGCGTCTATGGCCTTACTCTGTTCGGCGAGGATC
>Ga0307421_1000925_pt1 | contig 18523 bp, 19 predicted proteins | sample SalMarWE160270MG_FD_202163 | JGI IMG/M metagenome (GOLD analysis project Ga0307421, IMG submission 202163) | Salt marsh sediment microbial communities from the Plum Island Ecosystem LTER, Massachusetts, United States - WE1602-70 | ecosystem: Environmental > Aquatic > Marine > Intertidal zone >...
CCTCTTCCTGCAGAAATCCCTTGACGTGCCGCATCCCCATACTGCCCAATCCGATGAGCCCCATTGTAAGCCGGTTACTCGGTGCCGGTCGCACGCTGCTGAATACCGACGGTGGAACAATATAGGGTACAGCAATGCCCGCAGCCGCTGCCTTTAGAAACTCCCGTCGCGAGATGTGTTTATACTGGCCGTTCATATCCGGTTGCTTCCGCTGTCTGTGGCACCTCTGCTATTGTTTCTTGCCGGCCTCACGGGCCTCCTTGAGCATTTTAATCCACACTCCGACATACTGGCCGTGGTCATGATACGTTCGCCCGCTGACCAAATTCCCATCCACAACGCACGCCTCATTAACAAACGTACCCCCGCAGACTTCAAGGTCAAACTTGCACTTTGGCACCGTCGCCATCTTACGCCCCCTGACACAGTCTGCCCGGGCGGGAACCTCCACACCGTGACATACACACGCGATTGGCTTGTTTTTCTCGAAGAAGTGTCGCGTGATGCATATCAAATCCTCATCATAGCGCAGGTATTCCGGTGCCCGCCCGCCGGAGAAAAAGATGCCCAGATACTCATCCGGATTAACATCCTTAAAAGCTATGTCCGCCTGTATCGTGTAGCCCTCGAACTCGCGGGTAACCTGGCCGTCCCAGTCCGGCGGTATCTCATGCAGCACCATATGGAAACGGCGCTTCTCAGGCCCCGCCACAACAGGCTCAAAACCGTCTTCCTGCAGCCGATAATACGGATAAAGCGTATCCACGGTCTCCGTCGCCTCGCCCACGATAATCAGCACTTTATTCATCGTATCCTTCCTTTCTTATGGCTTGTTGAGAGGATTATAACCGCTCGTGGAGGGATTTACCAGTCGAACTCAGCGATAATAGGCGTGTGGTCGCTTGGTTTTTCTACGTATCGCGGTTCTTTGTCGATGGTGCAGGCGACTGATTTTTTCGCCAGCGGTTTCGTAGCCATAATATGGTCCAATCGCCAGCCGAGGTTCCGCCTGAAGGCATTCATTCTGTAATCCCAGAATGTATATTGCTCCGCCTCCTTGCAGTGCATCCTGAACACATCCGCAAATCCCCACTCCATAACCTTCTTCAGCGCCTTATGAACCTCCGGATGAAAACAAACATGCCCCAACAAACCATCGGGATCATACACATCTCTTGCCTCCGGTGCGATATTGAAGTCGCCCACCCACAGCACGGGGTCACTGGGCTTGAAATTCTTCTTGAAATATTGGCCGAGTCGCTTAAACCATTTGAGCTTGTATTCGAACTTCTCGGATTCAGGCATATACCCTTGTGGGACATAAGTATTGACAATTACAATGCCTTTGATTTCACATTTTATAAGCCGAGCCTCGTCTTTCGGCTCATCAGCGAAGCCAAACTCTACCTTTGTGATTTCGCTTTTGCTGAAAGTCGCTACACCGTTATAACTCTTCTGGCCCTTGAAGACGTATTCATACCCGCTTCCTTCAAACGCCTCCCCTGGAAAGTCCACGTCCTGTACTTTCGTTTCCTGGACACATAGTACGTCCGGCTGATGTTGGGCCAGCCAACCAAGCACCACCTCCAGCCGGGAACGTATCGAATTAACATTAAAACTGGCAACTTTCATTGAACCAACCTTTTATTGTTTATCAAATTGTCTCTATGTCCCAAATCCGGCAAATATATATTCGATGGACGCGATAGTGAACTTCGTGTGCAGCCGATTATTCTTAAACATCTTCTCTTAATCAAAAGTCTAACTTTAATCTTACCCTCTTGTCAAGACAAAGAAAGGTTACTCGCTGATGCCTGCCCCGTAGGCCGCAAATTTCATTTGGGGGCCATTTCTTCTGCAGTTTCCTTCCTTCTGATTGCACTTTGCCCTTCAAAACCCACATGGACAGGCAACCTTAGCAATTCCATTTTTTCAGATATTTAATGTCAAATCCTTAACTGTTCGAAAGTGTTTATTTGGTCATTACAAATCAAATTAGACTTGTCAACTCTGCCGGGAGTTTGTATAATTGTATGAAAAGACTGAAGGTTTCCTTAGGGAGTCTGTGAAGATGATTAGAAAAGTTCTTTTGTTGCTTGCTTTAATCGCGGTGGTCTTTTCCTTGGTTGGCTGTAACACCATCCAGGGCCTTGGTGAGGACATCAAGTGGACAGGTGAAAAGGCTGCTGAGATTGTCGAATAACGCTGTTCCAATATCCCCTTGTGGATTGTGCGTTTTTCTCTGCCTGCCGGTGTTTTTACTTATTCTAAATTCTCTAACGCTGCACTTGATTGCGCCGGCTTCGTCTTCAGGCAAGTTTTTGAACCTGGCTTTTTAGGCTTTTATCCTTCACAAATATACTTTTAATGGGTGTTGCTTTTTGGGGTGCCTGCACGGGGGAGTTACTTTCTTGGGATGGGGCGATTTTATTGCTTTTAACCTTGTCGAGCAGGGCGTAACTTTCGACCACACTCAGCAGGCTTAACAGAAAGCTCAGCATGCTCTCGGCTCCCTGATTGACGTTAACGCCCTCCTGTGTAAGCGCGTCGTAACAGCCTTTGGTCCTGAAATTGTAAAGTGAAACATACAGGTCGTTCGCGCCGAGGAACCAGTCGAAAGCTTTCCGTTGAAGGGTTAGGAATCTGTCATTTTGCGTGGCATCGTATGCAGCCTTGAGCATCATAACCGTACTTACCGCCTCTATCGGCTGCTGGTCAAATGCCGCTTTTGTCAGACCGCGCTCATACCATCCTTTGCAACCCACAAAGCTGAAGTGCTCCCCGTTAAAAGTATTATCCAGCAGAAATTCACACGTCTTTTGTGCTGCTTTAAGGTATTTTTTGCTATCGAAAGTCAGACCCGCAACAAAAAGGGCGTGAGGCAAAACAGCATTGTCGTAAGTCAGTACGTCCTCGAACCACTGCCAATCGGACACACTGTTCTCTTCGTATTGCATGACCAGCCCGTCCGCCGCTATTTCCATTTGACGCTTGATGTCACTGGCGCCGGGGAACTGCTTAAGATAGTCGGACATCCCCAGTATCGAATACGCCATACCTCGTGGGTACTGCCTCCCCACGTGTTGGACCGACTTGTCAAAGCAGTCTTTGATAATGGATAGATACGATGGATCTGGTGGTTTGGCCATAAACGTTCCAAATGCCCACAGAACGCGACCTAAAGCGTCGCTTAGCGGTTCGTCTCTTCGCCAGCTCCTGTCAAAATTCATAAAATTCCTCACAGTGCCATTGTTATTTTGAGAGTGAAGCACAAAGGAAAGATACGTATCGAGCAGCTTAAGTGCATCGGACTGTGGATACTGGGAGTGGTAGTTCGTCATCGCGATAACAGCCCGGGCATTATCGTCCGTGGTGTAGCCGTGGTCCCGGTTTGGAATCGTCAATTTGGCGTGCTGAAACAGGCCCGTGCTGTCCGTTAGCTTTTTCAGATAATCTAAAGAGGGCTCAGGCACTTCGATACTGGATATCGTCTCGGCTGCGGATAACGGCTTCTTGGCCGTTATGTGAACCGGAACGCGTTTGGCACTGAATAATTTCCAGTAAACCTGACCGATTTTAGGCCACGTACGGGATCGACCATAGTCGTAAGCTCGCCTTCGCAATGAATAATAAAGTGACTCTTTCTTGAGTATTTCTATTATGGCTTCGGATATTTGTGTCCAATCACCGAATCGCACCAGTTTGCCTCGCTCGTCGGACAGCAGTTCCATGGCCGCCCAATAGGGTGACGAAACTACCGCCTTGCCCGTCCCGACGGCAAAGGATAACGTACCACTTGTCAATTGTTCTTTATTCAGGTAGGGCGTAACGTAAATGTCGGCTGCGCAGAGAAAGTTATGAAGCTCTTCGTCATTGACGAATCGGTTGTGAAATATCACGTGGTCCTGAAGGCCTAATTCTTTGACCATCCGCTGTAAGCTGAATCTATAGGATTCACCTTCGTGTTTCAATACCGATGGATGCGTCATACCCAGAACGATATACACAATGGATGGTTCCGCCTCGATTATCTTCGGCATGGCCTTAAGCATCACTTCGATACCTTTGTTTCTGTTGATGAGACCGAACGTTAAAATGGTTTTTCGGCCTTCCATTCCGAACTTATGCTTGTAGTAGCTGCTGTCCACGAAGGGCAAATCCGGTATCCCGTGAGCAATCAGCTCAACCTTCTTATCCGAAATCCCGTAAATATCATGCAGCATGGCAAGGCCGCGCTTATTCATGGTGATAACTTTGTAAGAGGCCTTACAAACCTCAACTAAAGACTTGTGGGTGTCCGGATCCGGATCATCAAGGATGGTATGAAACGTTGTTATGATCGGTGTCTTGAGTCGGTTCAATAGCAGGCTTAGATAAGAGCCGGCGTCACCGCCGAAGAGCCCGAATTCATGCTGAACCGAAACTAAGCCGACGTGGCTGAAATTAATGTAGTCCGCCGCGCAGATATAATCACTTTTTACGTCTTGCCGGATTTCGAACTTGACGGGATCATTATATTTTAAGTCGTTGTCAGAACGCATGGCAACGACTAATGGCTCGAATTGGCCTTTGGCCGCTGTCCCCGTGTTTTTTATAAGGTCGGATGTAAAGGTGGCGATGCCGCATTTCCTCGGCGGATATGAGGAAATAAAGGCCACTTTTTTCTTAGTCCCCTTGGCCATGCACAACATCCTTTTTTGTAACGGCTGAAATGAATACGACTTGATTGTAGGAAGGATTTATCAAGCTGTCAAGAAAATTGATGATGAGCTTGGTTGCAGGGCGTTTTTTTGCATCGGCAAGGTTTAATAAATCCCCTTTAATTGGCAGAAAATCACGATTTGACATATTTTTATCAGTTTTTTTGCAGATTTTTCATTTTTTCCATCAACAAACCTTGACATTTGTAAGTAATACTACTATTACGATAGGAAATGTAGGAGATATGTTATGAAGCTTTCGACTCGAACAAGATATGGAATAAGGGCAATATTAGAACTGGCTATGAATTATGGAAAAGGGCCTCTGCAAATAAGAGTGATTGCACAGAATCAGGATATATCAGTCAAATATCTCGAACAATTAATGACAATACTCAGATCGGCAGGATTTGTCAGAAGTATCAGAGGTTCGAAAGGCGGATATCTCCTTGCAAGGCAGCCAAGTCAGATTAAACTGAGCGATATATTCGATGCCCTGGAAGGTAATGTGATGACGGTCGAATGTGTGGAAGACAAAAATTACTGTGATAGGACCGCTGATTGCATCGCAAGACAGGTCTGGACGCAGGTCCAGCAGGCGATTAAAAATGTCCTGCAATCGATAACTCTACAGGACTTGGTGGATAGGGCAAAAGCAGAAAAAAAAGTGGATTATCAAATATAAATAGAAAGAGGGTAAATTATGAGTGCCACATTTGAAGACATCACGGCTGCGGTGGGACATACTCCACTCGTACGAATCAATAAGCTCGGCTCCGGCAAAGCAACAATTTTGGCAAAGCTCGAGTCAAAGAATCCTTGTGGTAGTGTCAAAGACAGAATCGCACTGTCCATGATAAGGGCTGCCGAAAAACAGGGACTCATAAAAAAAGATACGGTTTTAATTGAGCCCACCAGTGGCAACACCGGTATTGGGCTTGCCTTTATCTGTGCTGCGAAAGGCTACAAATTGATATTGACTATGCCTGAGTCCATGAGCATCGAGAGAAGAAAGCTGCTGAAAATGTTTGGTGCCGAAATCGTTCTCACCCCCGCCGAACGCGGCATGCCCGGAGCTGTCGAAAAAGCCGAACAGCTTGTCGACGAAAATCCAAATGCCTTTATGCCTCAGCAGTTTAACAATCCCGCCAATCCACAAATTCACAGAGAAACCACTGCAAAAGAAATTTGGGTTGACAGCGACGGTAATGTTGATATCCTTGTTGCCGGCGTGGGCACTGGCGGCACTATCACTGGCTGTGGGGAGGTACTGAAACAAAAGAACGAAGATTTGAAGGTTATAGCGGTTGAGCCCGAAGCCTCGCCCGTGCTTTCGGGGGGAAAGCCCGGTCCCCACAAAATCCAGGGGATTGGTGCCGGTTTTGTGCCTAAGGTTTTGAACAACGATATAATTGATGAAATCATACAGGTCTCCAATCAGGATGCTATCGAGACGGCCCGGCAATTGGCCGCAAAAGAAGGTATCCTGGCGGGAATAAGTGCAGGAGCAAACGTATGGGCCGCCATACAGGTCTCGCATCGAAAGGAAGCCGAAGGAAAAACCATTGTGACCATCATCTGCGACACTGGCGAAAGGTACATCTCCACGGAATTGTACGACCACTGCCAGTAAGGCGCTAAGCGGAAACCTTCGGCCTCTTATGTACTGAAAGGGTGTCAAAATGAGAAAAGCCAAATCGACCAATAAGAAAATAGAAAATCTTGTTGGAAAAATTACAAAGACGTACAAAGGCGATTCCGGCATAAATTTTATCGATGCCTTGAATCTGCCCGTGCGAGACAAAATCCTTGAGATTTTGGATTTACTGATGGAGGTCCTTTTCCCGGGCTACACCGGAAAGCGAAGCGTTACCAAATCAAACGTTAAATATGTTGTTGTTGATATCCTTTACCATCTTTATACGGAGCTTTGCGAGCAGATTGAACAAGCCTACAAGTATGGATGCAGAATGGCCGAATGCGACACGGATGATTGCCATCGAATGGCGCAGGATGCCGCACAGCATCTCCTGTCTCAACTGCCGAAAATCAGGCAGCTTTTGAAAGGGGATGTCGGTGCCGCTTTTAATGGTGACCCCGCCGCAAAGTCATACGAGGAAATTGTCTTAAGCTATCCCTGCATCATAGCAATTGCAACCTATCGCATCGCACACGAGTTGTATCTTAAGCAGGTGCCCTTGATTCCGAGAATAATGGCGGAATGTGCTCACGCAAAAACCGGAATTGATATACACCCCGGTGCGAAAATAGGAAAAAATTTCTTTATTGACCACGGTACCGGTGTTGTAATTGGCGAGACGGCCGTAATAGGTAATAATGTCAAAATCTATCAGGGTGCTACTCTTGGGGCACTTAGCTTCACGAAGGACGAAAGGGGGAAAATAATAAAGGGTGGAAAGAGGCACCCGACCATACAGGACAATGTAACGATATATGCCGAAGCCACCATATTAGGCGATGTCGTCATTGGTAAAGGTGCCGTAATCGGCGGCAATGTCTGGATAAAACAGTCCGTGCCGCCCGGCGTAACCGTCTCTACTGCGAATCCGGATTTGGTATACAAAAAACACCCACGAAAAAAAAGACAAAAAACAGAGCCCCGAACGTAAGTGAGGGGTAGAGCAACTTACAATGAACAATGAACTCATAGAAAAAATCGAGAAGCTAAAACACGAGCGTAATGCGGCCATTCTTGCCCACAACTATCAGCGTCCCGAAATTCAGGACCTGGCTGATTTCATCGGCGACTCTTTGGGCCTGAGTATAAAAGCGGCCGAAACCAATGCGGATGTGATAGTCTTTTGTGGCGTCAGGTTTATGGCTGAGACCGCTGCTATTCTCTCACCACAAAAGACGGTACTTTTGCCGGACGAAAATGCCGGATGCCCCCTCGCAGATATGGTTACTGCTGAACAGCTCCGAGAATTGAAACAAAAACATCCGGATGCTCTCGTGGTTTGCTATGTCAACAGTTCCGCAGAAGTAAAAGCCGAGAGCGATTATTGCTGCACCAGTGCCAATGCCGTCGAGGTCGTAAACTCGCTGCCGAAGGATAAACCAATCATCTTTGTCCCCGACCAGAATCTCGGCCAGTTCGTCAGCGAAAGGACCGGCAGAGACCTCATCCTTTGGCCCGGTTATTGCCACGTACACGTCGCGATAACTGAAGACGATATCAAAAATGCAAAGGCAAAACACCCGGATGCAATCGTGATGGCCCATCCGGAATGTACCGGGCCGGTAAAAGCCCTTTCCGACGAACTACTTAGTACGGGACAAATGCTCCGCTACGCCAAACATAGCCAGGCCAAACAATTTATAATCGCTACCGAAATAGGGATAATTCACACCTTGAAGACACAAAATCCCCTGACCGAATTTTTCCCTGCAACCGACAAGGCAATTTGCCCCAATATGAAACGCATTACATTGGAAAAAGTGCTCTGGTCGTTACAGGATTTGCAATACAAAGTCACCGTGCCCCGGGATGTACGGTTAAAAGCAAAAAAAGCATTGGATAGGATGGTAGAAATTTTACCCGATAAATAATCAGGATTTCATAATGTCAGAAAAAAACAAATATCGTATGGAAACACTTGCATTACACGCAGGACAGCGAGTTGACTCGGATACACTCAGCAGGGCGGTCCCTATATACCAAACCACCAGTTATGTGTTCAAGGATACCAATCACGCAGCAAATCTCTTTGCCCTCAGGGAGTTTGGCAATATCTACACCCGGCTGATGAATCCCACGACCGATGTCTTGGAAAAGAGGCTGGCTGCTCTCGAAGGCGGCGTAGGCGGCTTGGCCTTGAGCTCCGGCCAGTCCGCGATTTACGTCAGCATCTTTAACATTTGCGGGGCGGGAGGACACATCGTCGCTTCAAATTCCCTGTATGGCGGAACCGTCACACTCTTTAGCCAGACGTTCGCCAAGCTGGGCATTGAAGTGACCTTTGTCGACCCCAAAGAACCCGAAAATTTCGCAAAGGCAATCAAAGACAATACCCGCCTGATTTATATTGAAACCATCAGCAATCCAAAAAATGACATCCTCCAGTACGACAAAATTGCTGATATCGCCCACAAGCACGGTATGCCGGTAATTTGCGACAATACCGTTGCAACGCCCATCCTGTTCAGGCCGATTGATTATGGCATTGACATTGTCGTGCATAGCTGTACAAAGTTCATCGGCGGACACGGAACATCCATCGGCGGAGCTATTGTCGATTCCGGCAAATTCGACTGGACCAACGGCCGCTATCCCGAGCTTACCGAGCCCGACCCGAGTTATCACGGCGTCAAATACGTCGAGGCCGTTGGTGAATTGGCGTATATCATAAAGGCAAGGACCCAGTTCCTCAGAGATATGGGTTCCTGCATGTCACCCTTCAATGCCTTTCTCTTTTTACAGGGGCTCGAGACCCTGCATCTGCGTATGCCCCGCCACAGTGAAAACGCACTAAAACTCGCACAATGGCTCGAAAAACAGGACTCGGTCACCTGGGTCAATTATCCGGGATTAAAATCCCATCCCGACAACGCCCTTGCCAAAAAATATCTGCCCAAGGGCCAGGGGGCTATTCTCGGCTTTGGAATCAGGGGCGGCAGAGATGCAGGCGTTAAGTTTATCAACAGCGTGAAATTGGCCAGCCACCTTGCCAATATCGGCGACAGCAAAACCCTGGTAATCCACCCCGCCAGCACGACACACCAGCAGTTGACCGAGGCCGAGCAGCTTGCAGCAGGTGTAACTCAGGATTATATTCGTATTTCGGTTGGCACGGAGCACATAGATGATATAATAGCCGATGTCGAACAGGCACTGAAGGCAAGTCAGGGGTAAAACGATGTGGGATTACACGGATAAGCTTAAAGACCATTTTTTCAATCCGCGAAATGTCGGTGAGATAGAAAATCCGGACGGTATCGGTGAAGTCGGCTCTCTCGCCTGCGGCGATGCCTTGAAGCTTACTTTCAAACTCGATGAGAACGGCAGAATCAAGGAAGCACAGTTCAAGACCTTCGGCTGCGCAAGCGCAATCGCAACATCATCCGTCCTCACCGAGATGATAAAAGGAAAGACCCTGGACGAAGCCGCCAAAGTCACCAACAAGGACATCGCAGATTACCTGGGCGGACTGCCTGAGCAGAAAATGCACTGCTCAGTTATGGGCAGAGAAGCCCTCGAAGCCGCCATTGAAAACTACAAAAGCGGAGGTAAGAAAAAACACGAGCTTGAAGGTAGGGTCGTCTGCAACTGCTTTGGTGTCACAGAGAATGAAATCGAAAGAGTCATTCAGGAAAACAATCTCACGACCGTCGAAGAGGTCACCAATTACTGCAAGGCGGGCGGCGGCTGCGGTGGATGCCATGGCGAAATCGAAAAGATCATCGAAAAAATCCAGGGCGACAAAATAAAGGATACAACCGCTGCAAAATCCCGGCATGGGCCAAAACTGACAAATATCCAAAAGATTCAATTGATCCAGCAGACAATCAATGAACAGATTCGACCCGCCCTCCGCGCACACGGAGGAAATGTCGAGCTCATCGACGTCGAAGGCAACAAGGTCATCGTGGCGTTCCGAGGCATGTGCGCACAGTGTATGCTCGCTGAGTACACAATGAAAGATGTCGTCGAAGCAAGACTCAGAGAATTTGTCTCCGAAGACCTCTTTGTCGAAGAAGACAAAGAATCCGCACAGGAGCCCCACAATCATAGAGGATAAGCGATGAAAACCGTATATTTTGATAATAACGCCACGACAAAAGTCGCAGAAGAAGTGCTCGAAGAAATCACGCCCCTGTTCTGTGACCTTTACGGCAATCCTTCCAGCATGCACACCTTCGGCGGCCAGATCGCTCGCAGAATCAGAAAAGCCCGAGAGCAGGCCGCTGCCCTCATTGGCTGTGACCCCGCCGAGATTATCTTCACAAGCGGCGGAACCGAAAGTGACAACGCCGCCATCCAGGGCGCCTTGGCTGCCTCCCCGAACAAACGCAAAGTCATTACAACCAGGGTCGAGCACCCTGCTGTGTTGACCGATTGCCGCCAGTTGGAAAATCACGGCTACACCGTCGTAGAACTGGCCGTCGACAAAGAGGGCCGACTCGATTTGGCCGAGCTTGAAGAAAAGCTCGACGATGATACCGCTCTCGTTACGATTATGTACGCAAACAATGAGACCGGCGTCATTTTCCCAATCGATAAAATCGCCGACCTCGTTACAGGCAGGGGGGTCTCATTCCACACCGACGCCGTGCAGGTCGTCGGCAAGATTCCTCTCAACCTCGCCAATAGCAGCATCGATATGCTCAGTCTTTCAGGCCACAAACTTCACGCACCAAAAGGCGTCGGTGTCCTCTATATCAGGAAGGGCACAAGGTTTTCACCGTTTATGGTCGGTGGCCATCAGGAAGCGGGCAAACGGGCTGGCACCGAAAATATACCTGGAATCGTCGGCCTCGGAAAAGCCTGCGAACTGGCCGCCGAAAACATCGAAGAAGAAAACAATAAGGTAAGACGCCTCCGCGATAAACTTGAAAACGCCATATTGGAAAGCTGCCCCGATTCAAGACTCAACGGCGACAAAGAAAACCGCCTCCCCAACACCACCAACATCAGCTTTGAGTATATCGAAGGCGAAGCCATACTCCTTATGCTCGACAAATACGGCATCTGTGCCAGCAGCGGCTCCGCCTGCACCTCCGGCTCACTCGAGCCCTCCCACGTCTTGCGCGCGATGGGTGTGCCCTTCACCGCCGCCCATGGCTCAATCCGCTTCAGCTTAAGCAGATACAACACCGAAGAAGAGGTTGATTACACCGTCGAAAAAACGCCTCCCATCATCAACAAACTCCGCCGGCTCTCACCCTTTGTTGGTAAGTAATAACAATTTTATTTTTATAATTACGGCTGTGGAAATCTATTGCAAATGACCATCAGAACATAACTGAATAACCAGATCAGAAAAATTAACAAAAAAGGCCAAAGTGTCAAATAGTTAACTATCCTCGATTAGTACAAAATCTATGAATCGACACTGGCTCTGTGGTGAGAACGCATTTACAAATTCATTACGCTGAAAGGCTCTGTATTTCAGTAGGCAGCTTACTTAGCACAAGTTGTTTTAGATCGAGTTTCTTGCTGGCGTTGTCAATATCGATACCAACGATGTTGCCCTCAGCATCGTAGTCGAGAACAACTCCTTCTGAAACTTCCTTGCTCTCTTTGCTTGAACGCTCAGCGAGGTCTATATATAAGGAATCCGTATCTGGATAATAATTTAGCTTCATTTCTTGTATCCCCTGTCTGGAAAGGCATTATGTATCGTTTGTTTATCTTCAAGTGTTATGACTCGCAGTACTCTATTTTCTAATTCTTCAACAACACCCCAGAACCGAAAGCGATTACCTTCCTGTTGTTCACTATGGATTGGATTTTCTAACACTTGAATACATTATTTTTTCTTGATATACGGGCGCTTTCTGAGCACCTCTTTCTCAAAATAATCGGTAAATTTGCATTCCATAAGAGCATTTTACCAGCACTTCAAATGAAAAACCACAGAAACTTCCGCATCTTTTGTTTTTTCACCGAAGCCGAAGTCGATTACACCATCGAAAAAATGCCCCCCCTAATCAACAAACTCCGCCGGCTCTCACCTTTCGTGTCAAAGCAGCCGCAGAATTTTACACTTGCATATACCGGACTATACCGAAAGAAAAAAAACGAGAATTTTTTTCAGAACAAAAACAGCAAAATCACACAACCAAATCCGGATTGTGTCAGCGACCGTCCCATAAGATTATACCATTTTATAAAGGTGATTTTTGCTTTTTGCCGTTTTTGTATTATATTTTAAATAATAGAAACTTTAGAAAGGGGGAAGCTTGTCCATTTCTTTTTCAGCTTCCACCCTTATTAAACAGGCAGAGCCGGCATTTGCGAATCGCCTGGCCTGCTGCGGGACAGGGAGGTTGAATTCAGATGTCGAGAAGTATTTGAGGTAATAGAATGAGTCAACAATCAGCGTCCAGCAACTCCACAGCAGAAGCAACTCTTCTTTTCGGCGAATCGCTTGTTTCCAAAGGCCTCCTCACGCGGAGGGGACTTATCGAAGCGCTGAATAACCAGCGAGAGAACGGCGGCCGACTCGGTAAAGTATTACTTCGACTAAAGTTACTGAGTGAGGATGATATTACACGCGCTCTGGCAGAATATTTATCAATGGAGTACGTGCGTCTCGATGATGTGAGCAAGATAGATATGGATACAGCCCGCACGCTGCCGGAGAACATTTCCAAACGATTTTGTCTGGTAGCCATCGGCGAGACTGACGACAAGATTGTAGTTGCGATGGCTGACCCTCTTAATGTTATAGCAATAGATACAATCGCATTGCGATTGAAACGTCAGATTAAGACGGTGATTAGTTCCCCCCAGGAAATTACCCATGCAATAGAGACTATCTATCACGGTTCTGATATCGAAGAACAACAGCTTCGCGACATAGTAGAGATCGAAATCGGAGGGCATGATGAGAGCCTCGAAGCGGATCTGTCGGAGGCAGATATCAGCAGCGAAGCTGCTGCGACCAAGCCCCCGGTAATTCGGTTTGTGGATTTGCTGCTCAGCCAGGCCGTGAAAAGCCGAGCGAGTGACGTTCATATCGAGCCGCAGGAAAAATCGATGATGATTCGGATGCGTATCGACGGTATTCTTCGCGATATGGTCCCTCCTGCGAGAAAAATGCAGGCTGCGGTAATTACAAGAATCAAGATTCTGTCCGAGATGAATATCGCCGAGCGCAGACTGCCTCAGGATGGCCGATTCAAAATAAAGACATCCGGCAAGGATATAGATGTTCGTGTATCGTCAATTCCTACAATATACGGCGAAAAAATAGTACTGCGAATTCTGGACACATCATCGGCGAGCCACGATATAGAACAATTAGGATTCGAGCCCGAACTTCTTATAGAGTTTAAGACGATAATAAACCAGCCGCACGGTATCATAATAGTAACGGGGCCGACCGGCAGCGGTAAAAGTACGACACTATACTCAGCACTGAATTACCTGAAGGACCCCACGAAAAATATCACTACTGTCGAGGACCCGGTGGAATACCGTCTGGCAGGAATTAATCAGATACAAATCAAGCATGAAATCAATCTGGATTTTGCCAAGTGTCTGCGTGCAATCCTCCGACAAGACCCGGACATAATTCTTATAGGTGAGATTCGTGACACGGAAACAGTTGAAATTGCAATAAAGGCATCTTTAACAGGCCACCTTGTTTTAAGCACATTCCATACCAACGATGCACCAAGTGCAATAAGCAGACTTATGTATATGGGTATTGAGCCGTTTTTGCTCAGTTCCTCTCTCAATTTAGTTATTGCTCAGCGTCTCGTAAGAAAAATTTGTGAACACTGCAAAGAACCGATAACGTTAAGCGATGAAGCCCTGGCGCGCTTGAACATTGACTCCGATAAGTTCAAGAACCCTGTCTTTTACCACGGGCGAGGTTGTAACGTCTGCGGAGACACCGGCTTTTTGGGCAGATTGCCGATATTCGAGTTTTTGGTCATGGACAGCGAGATGCGTGAAATGATCATCAACAGAGCCAGTGAGGCGCAAGTAAGGGAGCAGGCACGCACAAAAGGTTACGGGGGATTACTTGAAAGTGGTGTAAGCAAGATACTGCAGGGTTTGACCACGGCTGAAGAGGTACTCAGCGTAACATTTACCGACAAAACAAGAGCATAGAAGGCTGGAACAGTCCACAAATAAAAAAGAAACGATAGTGCAAAAACCAGATGCTGTTTTTCTATTAAACCAAAGCTTTCAGGATGCCGATGGTGAATTCACAGCCGAATTCGAATGAAGAACAAAACATCCTAACAACGTTATTTTGCAGTAGTCCGGTAAAACCGTTAGAAAATCTAATGGGTAAAACAGCTTTTTGATATAAAAACGATGAACCGTAAGAGGGAAGATGAAAAGCTTTAAGTATATTGCTCGGGATTCATTAGGGATACGCAAGGAAGGCCACCTCCAGGCCGCCTACCCCAATGACGTTGTAAGCTGGCTTCGGGAAAAGGGGTTTACTCCCATCTCTATCAAAGAAAGCTTTGTCAAAGCCAGGAAAAAACAGCAAAAAACACGTCGAAAGCGAATCAAATCAGCAGAGCTGGCTGCGCTTTGCTGGCAATTAAACACAATGACTGAGGGTGGAATTACCATCACGGCAGCTCTGCAGGCCATCTCAGAGGATATAGAAAATCTACAGCTGCAGGAAATTCTTCAACAGATTCTGGAAAAGCTTCAAAAAGGACAGACATTATCAGACAGCGTTGCGGAGTACCCAAGGATTTTCAACAAGCTGTCCTGTGCGATGATATTAGCAGGGGAGACGAGCGGTAATCTTCCTGACTCACTTCGCAGACTCGCAGAGTACTTCGACAATCGTGACAAATTGGCGAAAAAGGTAAAGGGAGCGATGGCGTACCCGATTTTTGTATTCGTTTTTATCATTATAATAGTCATATTCATAATGGCGTTCGTTGTTCCGCGGTTCCGCGATATATTCGACCAAATCGGCGGTGAGATGCCTGCATTTACGATGGCATTTATGAGCTTTTACGATTTCCTGCACACTCATGTGCTTCATATAATTGGCTTCGTGGTCGTTACAGCCATATCCACAGTTTTTTTCGCGAAAACCACAAAAGGCCATTTTCTATTCAGCAGGCTTGCGCTTTCGCTGCCATTAATGGGCAAGATATTAGCTCAGGCCTTCGTGGTGACGTTCTGCAAGACGATGGCAACATTGCTTGCCGCAGGAGTCTCAGTTCTTGAGGTCTTCGATATTCTCTCTACGATGTCGAATAACGATATTATAAAGTCAGCGGTAGCGCAAGCAAGAAAGAATATTGTAGGCGGTTCAAACCTTTCATCGAGTATGTCAGAAACCGACTTTTTCCCCAATATGGTTGTCAAAATGATGCAGGTGGGCGAAGAAAGCGGGGCACTGCCGAAAGTTCTGGAGAGGACGGCCATGTATTATGAGCGAAAGGTCGATTCTTCCATAACGACAATAATGGGTCTGCTTGAGCCGCTGATGATTGTAGTAGTTGGCGCAATTGTATTGATAGTAGTTCTTGCACTGTACCTGCCGATATTCTCAATGGCACCGAAAGGTGGGTAAGGCCTATAATTGCTGATTGACAATTGAATATTATAAAAGAATTAGCCACAAAGACACAAAGTCACGAAGGGAAATTCGAAATAAAAATGTATTGTTATCTTAGTGTCTTGCTGCCTTTGTGGCAAAACGTAAAAAATAATCAATGATAAAGTCGCAAATGAATCTGGTCGATTTGGACATTGTTTGAGGAGTGATGCCTGTATTCGCAGGTAAAATATAATTTTAAGAGTTTATTTAGGAGAAGTGAAAGATGGAAAAGAGAAAAGGTTTTACACTGATCGAGCTGATGGTCGTAATCTTCATTGTAGGCATCTTGGCTGCAGTGGCGATTCCCATCATGCGGGGCCGAATTGACGCGGCCAAGTGGTCGGAAGGCAAAGCAGCCGCCGGCAGTATCCGTACGGCAGCCCGAGCGTTCTGTGCCGAGAAGGGCCCAAACTGGGGCGGCACCTGGGCAACCGTGTCTTTGACCGACTTGGGCTTCAGCAATCTCGCCCCTGGGCTCAATGGCGACGACCTGGACGGCAAGTACTTCAGCAGTGACAGTTATGCATTTGCGTTTACCGCCTACGACACCTATACGGTTACGGTAACCGCTGCTACTTCGACCAGCGCTGATAAGCCTACTTCACCATCGGTGATGACGCTGGACCAGGCCGGCACCTGGACAGAAACTCCGTAAGAATAGAGTCCATTTTGTCCCGGACCAATTTATCCGCCACACTTATTGGCGGATTAAGCTCGGGTGAGGCCTGATTGCAGCAGGCTGCAAAAAGTGAACGCTGCGAATAAATTCTTACAACTACCGGTAATTGTTAAGTCAGGCTAAAATCAATGGGGGCCTTGTAACTCAAGGCCCCCACTTTGCATTAAAGACGGCGCCGACTTTTTTAATACAGGTCCGGTAAACACTCTCCATTTCCAGGCCCATTTACTATCAAGGATTTGTATTTGCCAGGATTGTCGGCAAATGAAGCAATAATTTTTGCCTCTAACGGCTTTTTGGAGTATACTTTAATTAGTAAGCCCCGTTAGAAATTTTACAATGGCCTATATAATACAAAAAGGGAGGATTTCTAACGGGGTAATGCGCTACAAAATGAGGCGGGCACCAACAATTTTTTGAGCTAAGTAATCGCTGTTTAGGTTCATAAAAATCCGGAACAACTGAAGAGACGGCTGCTCGGCAACTTAGAAGTATGGACAATATTGATGATGACCTCTAAACAATTCAAACGATCCAACCAGACGTGCGGATTTACTTTAATTGAAATAATGGCCGCAATCCTTGTTCTGACAATTGCGGTGCTCGGTACGTCCGCATATAGATATCATACCAGCCTGCATGTACGAACAGCCGACCTGAAAACAACCGGTGCCAGAATGGCCAGCCTGCTTTGCGAGACCTGGCGCGGCACAAGCGACCCCAATACATTCGACCCAACAACCCATTTTAGTTCAGAGCTTACTATCAATTCTGTGATGCTCTCTGAGGCTCCAGCGGCACCGACAGGTAATACGGTATTGGGAACCTATAAAATTACCGTTGATGATGTCGACTACCGCGCCCTGCTTTATTGGAAAGACATTTCGTCCGGTCTTCGTGCCCTGAGCGTTATGATGGTCTGGGACTGGGACCCGCAGAAGCCCATAATTGCGAGTAAGTCATTCAGGCTCACAACGTACGTCGTTATCGATTAGCATTATGAAAGGGACTCTGGCAAAAATGCCTAAGAATAAGAAGACAATCGTAAATCGTAAAGGAGTTACGCTTGTAGAGCTGATGATAGCGGCAAGCCTTGTGAGCATCGTCATAGTTGGTGTCGGTGCGCTGCTGGTTGATAGTCAGCGCGGCTGGAACAGGATGTACAGCCGCACATACTCTGACGTTTCAACCGATGCGCATGTAGCCAGAAGGACGTTTGACCGAGTTGTCCGCAACGCGAGCAGCCAGGGTATTTTGCTGGATGATAACGGCAATTGGCTCGAGGTCTGCTGCTATTCAGATCCCAATGTGGCTGTCGTTGACCGCTACGCACGTTTCCTTAGCTCTAACAGCGAGTTAACTCTTGAGTATGGCGAACTGAACCCCAAAAAAACTTTGAACACCGAGATTATCTGCGGGAACGTTACGAGCTGTGTTTTTATGTCAGCCGACAACTCCATCCAAATGATACTCAGGCTCGATAACGGCACGCAGAACAAAACCGTTGTCGCATCCGCTTATATAAATAATCAATAACAGAAAGCCACGTAAAGGGCAGGAGAAGCGAAAATGAACAATAAACCAGCACAATCAAAAACCGAGAGGCTGCGCATTTCCTGTGGAAGGGGCGGTTTTGTCTTAGCGGCTATGCTGTGCGCGGTCGTGATACTGATTATCTTAGGCACTGCCCTGCTGAGCCTGGGTCTGCACAGTCGCGTCTTTGCGGTCAGGACCTCGTCTGAGATATCGGCACGTTGTGCAGCCGATGCCGGGCTGACAAAGGCATTTTATGAAATGAACGAAAAGCTCAAAGTCATCCCCTGGGACGACAGCAGCCTGCCCCAGGCAACAGACGAGATTTTGCCCAATAC
>Ga0307421_1000926_pt1 | contig 18519 bp, 18 predicted proteins | sample SalMarWE160270MG_FD_202163 | JGI IMG/M metagenome (GOLD analysis project Ga0307421, IMG submission 202163) | Salt marsh sediment microbial communities from the Plum Island Ecosystem LTER, Massachusetts, United States - WE1602-70 | ecosystem: Environmental > Aquatic > Marine > Intertidal zone >...
CCTTATTCGTCTACCCGTTGGGGTCAGCATGCATGCTGCTTCTTTTTGCTCTGGCTGCTAAGAACAATCCGCGCGCTCGAGCAAGCTTAATTTCCGCTGCGTTGGTCATCCTGTGGCTTTCCAGCACAACCGGTTTTTCTCACCTCATCGCCCGTTCACTTGAATGGCACTATCCAACACCGGATGAGATTCCGGCAGCAGATGTGGTAGTTGTGCTGGGCGGCGGTACGGAACCAGCTGTGTATCCGCGCCCCTCTGTTGAAGTAAACGGCGCTGGAGACCGTGTGCTCTACGCTGCTTCGTTATATAAAGAAGGAAAAGCAGCGCATATCCTCCTCAGCGGAGGGAACATCTCATGGTTGAATGAAGGGGCAACAACCCCCGCAGAAGATATGGCATCCATCCTCACCGCAATCGGCATCCCAGAAGAAGCGCTGTGGTTGGAAACCACATCACAGAACACATACGAGAATGCCCTATACAGCAAGGAGATCCTCTCGGAAAATGGGGCCGAGCGTATTTTATTGGTCACCTCCGCCATGCATATGCCTCGCGCTGTGGCTCTATTCGAGAAGCAGGGTCTTGAAGTGATTCCAATTCCGGTTGATTTCAGCATCACAGAGGATGAATTTTTACAGGACAGCGACGGCAATTTACAGTCCAAGATTATTGATGTTTTACCACAGGCAAGCAACTTATCCCTGACAACCAACGCGATGAAGGAATACATCGGTTATTTCATTTACAAACTGCAGGGATGGCTTTAAGTGGCGGAAAAGAAACACGTACCAGCACACATTCTTTCATCCGCAAAGATCCTCTGGAAATATCTTCAAATGAACCAGCCTCTGAAAAAAAACGATATCGTGATCGCTATGGGCAGCCACGATTTACGGGTAGCCGCGTATGCCGCTCAATTAGTGCTGGAAGGGTGGGCACCGCTTCTGATCTGTTCCGGGGGTTTTGGACGCCTGACCAGCGGTATCTGGCGGGAAAGTGAAGCGGCGCGTTTTATGGCCACAGCGGTGGAAAAAGGCCTTTCCCCGAAAAAAATTCTCCTGGAAGAACGCTCAACGAACACCGGTGAAAATCTCCTGTTTTCCAAAGCCCTCTGTAAAAAAAAAGCATTCCAACCAGAAAAGTGCTTCTGGTTCATAAACCGTATATGGAACGCAGGGTATGGGCAGCTGCGCGGAAAATCTGGCCAGAGCCGCAGACAGCTGTCTCCTCTCCTCCGATTCCATTTGAAGCATATCCCACTGAGGATATACCCCTTGAACAGGTCATCCATATCATGGTAGGTGATTTTCAGCGCATTCTTGTTTACCCGGAAAAAGGATTTGCTGCCCCCCAGTTGGTGCCAGATGAAGCAATGGATGCATTTGACCTTCTGGTGCTCAATGGATTCACCCAGCACTTGATTTGATGTTGAATCATAATACTAGACTATGTATAATTAATTAATCAAAAAAGAGAGAAAATAAAAATATGCTACAACTAAATAAACAGATTGGCAGCCGGCGGTTAGCTGTCCTGATCGACGGAGACAACGCCCAGCCATCCCTTGTTAAAAAAATATTATCTGAAGCCAGTAAATACGGCACAGTTACCGTCAAACGCAACTACGGTGACTGGACAACCCCCAACATGGGCGGCTGGAAGGACACATTGAACACCCATGCCATCCAGCCGATCCAGCAGTTTCGTTATACCGTCGGTAAGAACGCTACCGACAGTGCGATGATCATCGACGCGATGGACCTGCTCTACAGCGGCACTGTGGACGCTTTCTGCCTTGTGTCAAGCGACAGCGATTACACCCGCCTCGCGACACGCATCCGAGAAAAAGGTTTCTTTGTGATGGGCATCGGGCAGAAAAAAACCCCACGCCCCTTTGTCAATGCCTGTGATGTATTCGTCTATACTGAAAACCTGGCCCCTAAGAAACCAGGTAAGAGCCGCAGCGGGCGCAAGAAGTCCACCGCAGCCGCAAAAGAACCACCCACACCAGATCCAATGCCTCTCCTTAAACAAGCATTTGAAAATGCTGTGGGAGAAGACGGTTGGGCATTTTTAGGCACACTCGGCCATCATCTGCGCCAGCTAGACCCTGGATTTGACGCGCGCACCTATGGGCAGAGCCAACTTTCCGCGCTGATCCGCGCTTATCCCAGGTCTTTCGAGATCCGTGAGGTGGATGGCGGGGATGGGAATTCCAGTATTTATGTAAAGTTAATCACCCACAGTAAAAAGTCAAAGTGAATCATGGAAAATGTATTAGATTTGATATTCAAACGCCGCAGTGTGCGCATTTTCAGCAAACAGAAAGTTAAAAAAGAAACACTAACAAAATTACTGCAGGCTGCTATGGCAGCACCTTCTGCCAGCAACAGCCGCCCATGGGAATTCATTGCTATTACTGATGAAGAAACGCTAAAAACACTGCGCTTTAAACTCAAATATGGAAAATACAACGCTCCTGCCGCCGTAGTCGTTTGCGCGAATTTGGAAATCGCACAAAATGAATCCGCTTATCGCTTCTGGGTGCAGGACTGCAGCGCGGCCACTGAAAACCTGATGATCGCAGCTGCCGGAATGGACATGGGTACTGTCTGGATCGGGTCATACCCAAAGGATGACGTGATGCATACCCTGCGGGGAACACTCGGCATCCCGGAGAATGTATTCCCGCTCAGCCTGGTGTACATCGGCTATCCAGCTGAAGAGATGCAACCCCGCACACAGTACAGCGAAGATCGGGTGCACTGGGAAAAGTATTAGCTCATTGTACTTTAAATAGTGATTTGCTATACTGAAATCAACTTATTAATAAAATAACAATTTAACAGCAGGAGGAATAATGCAAGAATTCTTTAAATCAGAAAATATGGGTGATTTCATCAAATTCCGGAAGATGATCACACCAGCCATCATCCAGGTATTATTCTGGGCGGGTGCAGCCGTGACCGTGCTGGCAGGGTTGGTCACCATAGCAACCAGCTTTGGGCGCTACGGAGGTGGAGCAGCCACATTTTTTGGCGGTTTTCTTATGATGGTCCTGGGGCCGGTCGCTGTACGCATTTACTGCGAACTCCTCATTCTCCTTTTCCGCGTGAATGAAACCCTCACAGATATCAAGAACGGGTTAGCAAAGAAAAAATAACAGCAAACTCAAGAAACCTGCTTATTTACGGATAAAATCCGCTGTTTTCCATTCATTTGGCAAGTTTTTTTCATTTAAACTGCTGAAATTTGTTAAAATTAGAGATAGATAGAATCTATCTGGAGAGGAGATACAATGATTTTTAATCCTGATGATTTTTATCGCCTGGGAATGGCACTTCTCGTCGGCGGTATCATTGGAGCAGAACGTGAACGTCATAAGAAAGCGGTAGGGCTGCGCACATTGATTCTGATATCCATGGGTTCCGCCCTTTTCACTATCCTTTCTTACCGCATTGGTTTATATTACAGCAGGGAACCAGGGCGGATTGCTGCCAACATCGTCAGCGGAATCGGTTTTCTGGGTGCTGGCGTCATTCTGGAAGAACACGGGCGGGTGACTGGCCTGACTACTGCCGCCACCATCTGGGTGACAGCCGCATTGGGAATGGCAGCCGGCGCAGGAGAGTATCTATTATCAGTCGGCGCCGCACTAACAGTGCTTATTGTGCTGATGGTGTTCACGCGTTTCGAGGAATATCTGGAAATTTCCAGCGAAACACGCACCTATCAGATCACCACCAAGATCAGCTGGGATAAATACAAAGAATTAAAATCACTATTCAAAGAGCATCATCTTCCAATCCAAAGCTACAAACAGGAAAAAAAGGCAAATGAAATGGTGTGCACCTTTGAAGTGTACGGCACAACCAAACGGCATGATAAATTGGTCCAGAAACTGCTGGGTGATAAGGAGATTAAAGAGGTGTGGTTCTAAATTTTCACTTTTTTGCGAAACTTTTTTAGCGCTTTCTTCGTTATTACAATGCAAATTTCAACCCGGAGGATATTTACATGAATTCAAATAAGATAAAAATTGCCGTGCTCGCATTGGTAACTCTGCTTTCTTTTGCAAGCTGCCAGAATGTGACAATTGATCTGGTTGATGACAATGCCGAAATGCCGGATGCGGTCACATCGCACGAAGATGAAAGCAGCGAACTTGAAGATTCTGCTGCTGAAATCACGGTCAGCGGAGACCTGTTTCCGGATGGAGTGCTGGTCGACACGGATAACGGCGTTGGATTAACTTATCTTGACAGTAACGGGCAGATCCTTTCGGAAATACAAACACCCGGTATTGGATTCACCGATATGGAAAATGTGGCCGTCGCTGGCACAGTGTTTCCTGCCCAACCACTGCCGCCAATTATCTACCACAGCTGGGAACCAGAACAGGCATTAATGGCAAACATTAACGGCCAAATTTCCACATTGCGGCAAACAAATTCATTCCTTTCACTCCAAGGAGCACTCGGACAAACTGCAGTCGCTTTTTCAGAAGTGATGATCAGCCCGGATAATTTTCCCCATTCCTTCCTGTACGCAGGGAATACAAGTAATTTAGGCACCATCGGATCCTTTTACGACCTGATTGATGAACCTACCTATTTTGCGCTTATGCCTGTAGGTGTTAAAGCGGTCAGCGGCGAACCGCAGGGAGTCTGGTATACAAAAACTGCATGGGGAATCGGCGGAGCGGATCTGATCTTTCCTATCACAAGAGGGTTGTACTTTTTCGATCTCACCAACGGAGATAACCTGCAGTATGTAAACGTAGACCGCAGTTTTCAGGGCATTTCACCTGACCTGAGCCACGCAGGTACCGTGGATTTTAACATGGCAGGAGACCGGGCTATGACCATTATCAACCTCACCAGCAGCCAGCAGACTTCTTTCGCGCTTGATCCCGCAAGTGACCGTGGGGCAGGATTCGCAGTCTTCTCCCCAAACAACAAATTTGCGGCATGGTTGGAAGCAAGCGGTTCGATGGTCGCAGAACCACCCAATTTTCATCCACGCGTGCGGATTGGAGATGTTCAAAATGGCGGTGTGGTGAGAGACCTGCTTGACGCAGCAGCCGCCCAGGCCATTAACGGCGATCTAGTAACCTTCATGCGCCCTACCGGGTGGCTAACCAATGAAACCTTACTGGTAGAAGTCCGTGGACAGGACTGGGGAGATGTGTTACTGCTGCGCTATGATATCTTATCCGGCGGATTATCTATCTTCTTTTCCGGTAGTTTTGTCGGATTCGGTTATCAATAACCTGTAATTCCAAATCAAAAAGGCAGGTGTTTTCCAATGCCTGCCTTTTTTTCTTTTAGATTTTTTCCAGGCCAACCCAAAATAATCCTAAATATCGTTATTAATCAAGGGACAAAAAGGTGGTAAAAGATGATAGCGCAGGATCGTACCAAAGGGATCGTATCAAATGATGAAAGTTTAATGTACTTATATCTCAAAATGAAAGAGGGTGTTGCCCTACGGCATTCCTAACAGATTGTCCATGTGGTTCCTAAACATTTTTGTATCTAATAGGATTATGACCGCCTTTCCCAACCGAAAATCCCACATATTCATCTCTAATATCCCTCGCGATCCTTCCCTCGAATTCCCAACGTTTGGGATATCTCAAATAATGTGAAGCTGGACGGGTGCGATACGTGAGTGTCCCTGCAAGCTGCCACTTTTCAATTTTATATACTTCTTGGACAATCCCATGAGTAACGCACATCGCATATTTCGCTTTTTCCCTTCGCTTACCAATGCGCCAGCATCCTCGAGTCATCTCGTAAAGTTCGAGCTTATTCATATCACTACGGTACATCCTGTTTATTGTGAACAAGATTGCTTTATGTCTCACTTCAACATATTCTGATGTCAGCATAGTTATAACTTCTCGGGAGGTGATTCTCCCATAACTGTTCTCGTGATGTCCTGAATTAAGATTTGTCAGCTTATTTTTTCCGATGCAATCAATTAAGGAGGCTTCAACTAAAGCAGCTTCAGAATCAGAAAGACCATATCTGATAATATCTATTTTTGGTTCAACCCCGTTTTTTCGTATCTCTTTTATTCGTTTTACTTTCTCTGTATCAGATTGATCCTCAAGATGTGAAAACAGACGATTCCCCAACCCTTTCCCGACGTAAAAAGGTTCATCAATTCGTGGGTCAATATAAATGTACACGTAGGATTTCAATATCCTGCTTACCTCTTCTGTAACTTGCATATCTGTAATTTGCATAGGTTTTCCTCAGGTGTGTTTTTATGATCTTTTTCGTCAATCGCAATGTACAATATTCATTACAGTTCTATTACAGTACTGCTGTAATGAACGTTTAATAGTTGTACTACAATACCGTTTTATACTGCACAGGCTTACACTCTATCGGTTTATACTTCGGTGCATTTGCTCTGGCAACGGGACGATATAAATTTAATTATTATAAAGAAACTTTTACAATATCATGTTTTCATAAAAAGTTTGCTTTTTCTTACAATGTGGTGTAATATAATCAATGGTTCGGAGTTTTATCATCACTTCATTAACCATCGCAGCGCGGTAATTAGGGAAACCGTGAAGAAAGATCGATAGTGTAAGAGGTCAGCCACTATCGATCTTTTCTTTAACCATCTTTTAGAAAAGCAACTGTAACACCTTCTCCGCCCTCGTTATCCAGTGCAAGTTCCCACCTATCCACAAGCCGCGCATTTCCTAATGCCTCCCGCACCACCTGCCGAAGGGTGCCCGTTCCTTTACCGTGCACAATACGCACAAAGGGAAGCCCGGCGGCATGCGCTGCATCCAGGTAGCGGTCAAGCGCCAGCAGGGCATCTTCCGCACGCATACCGAGTAAATGCAATTCCGTGCCCGGCGACGGGGAAAATATATCTTTGTACGAATCAGAACGGTCTTCAATTCCTTCTATACTATTATTTCGCAGCACTTCATTTTTAGAGCGCTCAATATCCCGCAGGTCCACCTTAACGCGCATCTTCCCGATCTGCACTTCCACTTCACCTTCATCGATTGAAGAAACGATCCCATCCGTTCCCAATCGGCGTACATACATCCTGTCTCCTATTCGCAGCGGACGACGGCGCTGCGGCTGAAAATGCTCCTTTTCAATCGGTTCATCTATCTTTTCTTTTAGGTCGGCTACTTGCTCGCGGAGCATCTTTTTTTTCTTCTGGGGTGATCTTGTTGGTGCTTTCACCTGTTTACGGATAGCGTTTATTTCCGTGGATAATTTTTCCGCTTCCTGTCCTGCCTGGCGCTTTGCGTCTTTCAATATCTCTAAGCGTTCGTCTTCAATGCCAGCTAGTTTCGCCAGCAGCTCTTCATTTTTATCTTCTACTTCCGCACGCAGCATCTCTGCGCGTGCGTTCTCCCTCCGCGCACCTTCTAATTGAAGGTGAATGTCATCCAGCAGATCATCGGCCTGTAAATTATCAGGGTCAATCATCTCCCGCGCATCTTGAACAATCTCATCAGAAATACCGAGCCGTTTAGCAATCGCCAGCGCGTTTGAACGTCCGGGAATACCGATTAGCAAACGGTATGTCGGCTTCAATGACTGCGCATCAAACTCTACGCTGGCATTCAGGACTCCCTCTGAGCTATGGGCAAATGCCTTCAATTCCGGGTAATGGGTGGCGACCAGGCAGGGTGTCTGCCTCCGCATTAAAAAAGTAAGAATCGCCCGTGCAAGGGCGGACCCTTCCTGCGGATCAGTACCCGCTCCCAGCTCATCCAGCAGCACCAGTGTATTGCGGCTTGCTTTCTTCAAGATGTAAACGATATTGTTAATATGCCCGGAAAAAGTGGATAGGGACTGTTCGATGGATTGTTCATCACCGATATCAGCAAATACATCCTTGAAAATACATACCTGCGAGCCAGACTGGGCAGGAATGTGCAGGCCGGACTGTGCCATCAACACCAGCAGACCAGCGGTTTTCAATGAAATGGTTTTTCCGCCGGTATTAGGTCCAGTGATGACAAGAGCATGCGTCCCTTTCTCAAGGAAGATATCGATCGGAATGGCTGTCTTTTTATCAAGCAAAGGATGGCGGGCTTTTATGAAATGTAAGATAGGATCTGGAACTTCCTTTTTCGAATCTGGGAAGGGAAGAAGTATGGGTTCTACCGCGTTCAGCGAAAACGCATATTTTGCGCAGGCGAGGGCCAGATCTAAAGCTGCCAGGCTTCGGACAATCTCCTGGATTTCTCTGGCACGTTCCCCGATCTGCCTGGACAAATCAGATAGAATACGATGAATTTCTTCCTTTTCCGCTTTAGCCAGTGCTATCCGATCATTATTCAAGTCCACCACAGGCAGTGGTTCCACAAATAGGGTTGCTCCGGATGAAGACTGGTCCTGTACAACGCACTTCATCCGACCTTTGAATTCCGCCCGCAGAGGGACGACGTACCGGTCCGATCGTTTCGTGATAATCATCTCCTGCAGCATACGCGCCGTTGAGGGAGTATTGATCAGATGGGTTAATTTATCTATTACCCGTTCATTAGCATGTTTCAAATCTCCGCGGATCTCGCCCAATTTCTGCGAAGCGCTGTCTTTCACCTCCCCCTTTTCAGTAAGCACCCGGGAAATCGCTTCAATCAGCCCTTCTGGCGGTGCTAATAAAGCGGCAATATCTTTCAAGTGCGGCAGGTCAAGCGTGAGTTTTTCAAAGAAACGGAATATATCTCTGCTTGAGATCAAAGTTGCTTTGATACCAAGCAGTTCTTCCGGAGATAGGACTCCCCCTCGTGAAGCCATCTCAGCCTGCGGGCGAACATCCCGTGCGCCGCCCACACTGATATCCGCGTGTTCGCTCAGCAAGCGGCTCGCTTCGCTGGTGCGCGCCTGACGATCTCGGGCTAATTCAAGGTCATTCGTCGGCCGCAACGCACGCACCAGCGCGGTTGACGCGCTGAATGCGGTATGCTCAGATAATTGTTCCAGAATCTTCGGAAATTCAAGAGTGTTGAGCGATTTTTTATCCATCGCGCTCAATTATAGCGGTTATTAATTATGAATCATTCCGCTGCCGGGCATAAAAATCACCACCCAAACAACTTACGGATGATATTAATGGAGAAGCGTTCGCGTAAATAAAGACCGTAATCCACAGCAATCTCGACCTGTTCTTTGGTCACGCTCAATTCTTGTGGAGTAACCGGACCGCCGAGGCTCTTGATCCAGGCACGAATCGCACTCGGCTCAGGTACATTCGCAGCGGTTGCCTGTATCTCATCCCAGCGATCGAGGATGCGTTCACAGATGCGTTTGAATTTCGCAGGGTCGCTCAACTGCATGTAAATGGGATCACTCCCAATCAATTCTTCCGCTATCTGAGGAAGGTTTTTCTCAACAGCAGCAATTTGCACGCTTCGGGGAGGAATTTTGGTCTTTTTCAGCAGATCTTCTGCATCTTTGCAGGATAATGCTTTCAACCGCTGATACCATTCCGCACTCATAATCGCTGCCACACCCACCGCCTGGCCGTGATACAGCCCTTCCTTTTCTCCCCAGTGGAACATCATTTCCCAGATATGGGCAATATGATGTTCTCCACCGGAAGCCGGGGCGCTGTTGCCAAAGTCTGCCATACAAAAACCACTCGCAAACTGCCCCTCCATCATCGCGGCCATGCTTTCCGGGTCAGCTGTACAGATTCCATCCACTACTTCAGCGGCGCGCTGCCCCGCCCGGAGAGCTTTAGCATAGATCGCTTCATCGAAATCCGAACCCCAGATCAAATAGGATATCTTCCAATCAGATGACGATGTCAGTTTACTGATCAGGTCCCCAAATCCAGAAGCTGTCAGAAATTTTGGTGATGCGCAGATGGTTGGCAGATCCGTATAAATGGCAATCGGCGCGTGGCAGTAGATTGATCCCTTTAGATGTCCAACCGTAACGGACGCGTTCTCGGACGTATACGCGTCTACCGATGCTGCCGTTGGGAAAGAGACAAACTGGTTTTGCGATCGGTGGCTGGTGAAGCGTACTGTATCCGTGATCGTTCCAGAGCCAACTGCGACAAATAACCGCGGAACAGCATCGTAGGCACTTAGCACACGCGTCAGGGTGGTTCCATCTGTATGCAGCCCTTCGGGATCCAGCACCTGATAGACCGCATCCCACCTATGCTGCTTGACGGCTTGACACACGCGGTCCCCTAGTACCCGCGCAGTGTTCTCATCCGCCACGATCAGAAATTTTTCATATTGATTTTTTTGGCAGAACTCGACGAATTTTTCAATCACATTGTTTCCGATCATGATCGGCATATGTTCGGACATTTTTCTTCTCCTGGAGTGTGAAGATTATTGTATTCTATTGATTATACTCTCGCTGCTGCTTGTGTTTGTTATAATAAATGTGATGCAGAATTTAACTGAAAAATTGGATGCCCTCACGCATCCCGGGTCGTTATTTACAAAGGAGAACGGCGCAGTTCGCTGCTATGCCTGTGCGCACCGCTGCCTTATCCAGCCCGGTAAACGGGGTATTTGCCAGGTGCGCGTAAATATCGATGGCCAACTGCGCGTGCCGTGGGGCTACGTGGCAGCTGCAAATGTAGACCCGATTGAAAAAAAACCTTTCATGCATTTTATGCCGGGAAGTAACGCGCTCACTTTCGGTATGCTGGGGTGTAATTTTCACTGTGATTTCTGCCAGAATTGGATCAGTTCACAGGCACTGCGCGATCCTGCCTCTGCCAGCAGCGCGCGGTACATTCAGGAGGTCAGCCCGAAGGAACTTGTGCGCCATGCCCTCCAATCCGGCGCTGAAATTATCGCCTCATCTTACAACGAACCGCTCATCACCAGTGAATGGGCGATAGACATCTTCAAACTCGCTAAAGAAAGTGGACTCAAATGTGTGTATGTTTCTAACGGTTTTGCTACACCCGAAGTGCTGCACGCGCTCCAGCCATTCCTTGATGGATATAAGATTGACCTTAAATGCATGACGGAAGAGAAATACCGCAGTTTAGGCGGCAGCCTGCAGGCTGTCCTGGACAGCATAAAACTCGCCCATGATCTTGGAATGTGGGTAGAAGTGGTTACACTGGTGATCCCGGAATTCAACGATAGTAATGAAGAACTCTGGAATACTTCCAGGTACTTATCTGGCATTTCCACGGATATTCCCTGGCATGTTAGTGCCTTTTATCCAGCTTATAAACACCTCAAAGTCGAACGTACCCCCGCTGACACAATCCAGCGTGCAGCAGAGATAGGTCAGGAAGCAGGGCTGCGCTATGTGTATGCTGGCAACCTGCCCGGGCGTGTTGGATCTCTCGAAAACACATACTGCCCCCGCTGCCAGGCGCTGCTCATCGAGCGTACGGGGTATTCCGTGCGGTCCAACCGCATCACCGCAAAAGGCACTTGCCCACAATGCGGTGAAGTGATCGCTGGTGTTTGGGCTTAACAACACCTATTCAACAATCTAAATCTTTTCCGATCAGGGAGTAACTTTTTTACATATTCTGCGTTATATAAGGCAAGTTAGCAATTTTTGCACATTATTAACAAGGCCGAACGCGAAATCGCGGAGGCCAAAATAAGTGCCTTTTCGGATTGCTGCGCCGTATGGTAATTAACGGTCTGTAAAAGGCGAACGTTTGAGGTGAATCATGGCTATCATTACCCGATTAGCTGTAGGATTGGTCAGTATTGTGTGCCTAGCCATGAGTCTGTTAGGTTTACAACCGCCATCCGAAGAATGAGGATGATTTCTCAAAAACCACCGGCAGGGAGCAGTTAGCGCAGCGTGTGCTTCATACCGCTGGATGATGGGATCGGTTGAGCCAATTGGCTGGCTGGGTCCACTTCTGACTCTGCCGGGAGCGAAAGCTCCCGGTTTTTTTTATTCGAGAGACTTTTCAGCTGATCGTACGGAATTCATCCGCCGGTCACGCAGGAACATCAATACCCCCAATACAAAACCCCCCAATTGAACTAAGGACATGATCCGGAACAGCATGCTGGACCCGTAAAATTCGTACAGTACTCCGCTGATCAGTGTGCCAATCCCCGTTCCTAAGCCAGAAAGCACTCCGCCGCGCAGCGCCTGCGCTGTTGTCCCCAGTTCTTGCGGCGCCCGACGGTTTACATATGCCACACTTCCCGATTGGATCAATGCAAATCCCGCGCCACCGAATATCTGAAAGAATGGGATCAGGTTTGGGTCTTTGATTAAAGATAATCCAGTTAACCATGCAAATAGGACAATGAAAGCCAGCAGGATCATCTTAAATTCCCCAATCTTGGCCTGAATCTTATCCGCCATTGAGAAAGTCACGATCTCCCCGATCAGCGAAATAGATAAAGCAGTGCCCATCAACGTGGAACTGCCCCCTAGATGTTTGATATGCAAAAAAAGAAAATTGCCGATGCTCGATTCTCCCATACCCCAGATGGTGATAAGCAAAAAGATAAGCAGGAACCCGGGTTGGAGCAGCATCTTCCCCAATTTCTTGAGTGTCACATCTGATCCAGTGGTTATTTTTTTTGCCGTTGAACCGGGCAGAAACGCTGTTATCAGGAAGAAAAGCACAAGGAAAGTAATGTTGATATAAAAGATGACCGGGATTCCTATACCCAGATTATCGATCAGAAAACCGGCTGCCAGCACCATTATGCCCCATCCAATAGACCCGCCCACGCGCACCCTGCCGTATATCTCCGGGTTTTCTACCGCGACCAGAGTAGTTTGATCAAGTATCGGGTTTGCGGGCGCTTGAAAAATAGAATAAATCAGAACAATTGGCAAAAAAGCGGTGAAAGTTTGTGCCTGAGGGTACAGAAAAAGTGCCGTGATCATTCCCACGGCACAGATTCGCAGCAGAAGTTTATTTCTTTTAGATACATCTGATAGGAAACCAAATGTAATACTGCTGATAAGAGTCACAAAAAACGGAATGCTGTTCAACTGCCCGATCTGACTGCCTGACAGGTTCACGCTCTCATAATACACAGAAATGAACGGCAAAACAGCAGCTGCACCGCCCCAGAATAGAAAAAAGGTCAGCCATAGAATGGCACGCTTTCCTTTTGGTGATGCAAAAAAAACGTGCAATCGGGAAATTGGGGATTGTTGGGGCATGAATTAAATTATATCAATCTTTAGTTTTCCTAGACGAATAAAAACAATGGGGAGTTGATAAGAGATTTAGCTCCTCCTTCCCTTATGTAGAGGGAGTATCTTTTGGCTTTATTTATTCCAAAATGCTGCTAAATTTTAAGTATTTTTTATAGCCAGCCGGTGAATTTCGAGCGCGGCCAGGGTGTGGACATCCAGGAAGTATCCGGTTCCGGCAGTTTTAGCGCCTGATTAACAGGCAGCCACCCAACAGGAAGCGGGCAGACCTGACTTCGTCCGCGGTTGCTCATCCAGCGCACTTGTTTTTCAAGATCACACTGCTTGGCAAGGCTCAAGGTAACACGCACATCCTGCGCCACATAATCCAGTATCTGTGCAAATTTACCCTGCTGCCACATCTTTGGCGCTAACGCACCATCCATTCCTTCCGTTTTCCCCTCCAATCCCATACCCCTGGCCGCCTTATCCAGATAGCATATCCTTTGATGCAGAAAAAATGGAACATCATATCCACATGCGAGCGCGCCATCAGTTTACAGCGCTCGTCTCCACCAGATTCCTCAAAGAGGATATCAAAATCAAAACCCAGCCCATTCCAAGTATAAATCTGATGCCCTGTCTGGACCTTGTCCCACAGATAATCAACCATTTCGATTACCTCAGTTTCTGTCATCTTTTCAGCATACTTTCCATCCCGTTTTCCGCCATACCATTCTGTAGAATCACCCTCACCCGTTAGCGTAGCTGCACAGCTGATTCCTAAAGGGCGGTTGGCTTTGAAATCATCAAAGTCATCGGGTAGTTCCTTCGCTATCTCAATATCAAAGGCAAGCATCTTTTGGGTGCCTTTAAGCAGATCGGGTTGGTGATAATTATCTTCTGTGAGCATAATTTATTCCTTTTTTCATTTTGCTATCCCTCACTGTTTTGCGGCAACAATTTATAACCAAAAATAAAAAAGAAATCTCTTTTACATTTCAGCGACCTCACCGCGCTCCGGGAAGCGTACATTGGTGATGCCGCGTTCTTTCATTTTCTCCATCAAAACTGCGGCTGGCTCTTCATCACCATGCACCAGGAAGATTTGTTTCAGCCCATTCCCGTTTGCCGCCTGTGCATAATCCAGCAGCATCTTCTGCCCGCCGTGTGAGGAAAGTCCGCCGATAGTTGCAATCTCAGCTCGCACACGCACTTCATCTCCAAAGATGCGCACCTTTTTCTGGCGTTCCGCCAACCGGCGCCCAAGCGTATACGGTGCCTGCCACGAGACAATACAGACAGTGTTGCGCTTATCTTCCACATTATGGATGAGATGATGCAAAATCCGTCCAGCTTCCGCCATTCCGGATGCCGAAATGATAATCATTGGTTTATCTATCTTATTGATCTCTTTGGATTCTGCTACTGAACGCGTGTATCGTAAACCGGAAAAAGTCAGTGCTGGGTGTTTACCTGTCCGCATGAACTCATGAGTTTCGTCATCGTAATAATCAGGATGTTTTTGGAAGATTTCCGTAGCGTTGATTGCCAGCGGGCTGTCCACAAACACTGGTATGCGCGGCAGTTCTCCTTCAGTGATCATGCGGTTGAGATCGTAAACCAGTTCCTGAGTTCGCCCTACAGCGAAAGCGGGTACAACCACTTTGCCCCCGCGTGCAATCGTGCGTTTGACCACATCCCGAAATTCAATATACGCTGTTTCCGGATCGCGGTGGGCTTTATCGCCATACGTGCATTCCATCATCAGCACATTCACATTTTTAGGCATGACCGGGTCCCGCAGGAGCGGCAGCCGCTTCCGCCCAATATCTCCAGAGAACCATAAGCGTGTTTTCTTTCCATTTTCTTCAATATCCAACACAACTGCAGCAGACCCCAGGATATGCCCCGCGTCCACCAAATGTGCTATGACACCTCTTACAGGTTCAAATATCTCATCGTATTTCACTTCCGAGAACAGGGGCGGTACTTTTTCCGCATCGAGCACCGTGTACAGCGGTTCTACAGCGGGTTCACCATGTTTGCGTTTCTTTTTATTGATAAATTCTGTGTTTTCCTCATAAATATGGCCGGAATCCCTCAGCATAATGCCTGCTAATTCTGCGGTAGGCGGTGTCGCATAGATGGGATTGCTATATCCCTGCTTAACCAGGTTGGGAAGATTTCCGGAATGGTCGATATGCACGTGGGAGAGAATGACCGCGTCTATCTCTTTCGGTTCAAATGGAAAAGAGGAGTTGCGTTTATAAAATTCACGCCGCCGCCCCTGAAAAACACCGCATTCCAGCAGCAGCTTCTTTCCATTCACTTCGATCAAATGCTGAGAGCCGGTAACGGTACGCGCTGCTCCGTAAAATCGTATCTTCATGCTTTTCTACCTTATGTGATTACCTGTAATATCTCGCCGTAAAAATGTTTGAATCGCCACGGCACTTCTTCCATTATTTCCTTTAACTCTGGCACATCCTTCGGTTTTCGGACGGCAATATCCTCAAGGATATCCCTCGGAAGAATAATATCTGATTGTACTCCCATCGCTTCTCCTTTTTTCTTCCGCCACAACTTCAAACCTTCCAACCGTCTAATATATGCCGGGGAAGAGCGTTTGTGCCGTGGTAGGACAATTGGAGGAGCTTCCAGCCCGCGTTTAACCGCTGCGATGAGTCCGTGACCATACCGTTTCGCAAGGCGCGGAGATAGAGCTTCAATTGTTTCAAGCGCATCAATAGTCCTGGGGCTCGCTTCTGCCAACGCATACAGTGCGCGCGCGCCGATCACTTTAAACAACGGCCGGTTGAATTTTGACGCGAGCTCATCCCGATAGCAGCATAAGGCATCCAGTACGCTTATCTGCTGCGGAGAGAGATGATGAAAGCCGCTGATCTGCGTATACAGAGGGGCATTATTGTTGTTATTTTCAACACGGCACAGGCGTTGGAAATCCTCCTGCGCTAATTCGTGCAACCCACTCCTGCGGAGCTGCTCATCTAACCGCTCACGCAAAGGAATCAGGTAATGGGTATCCAGGCGCGCATACTGGCGCATATCATGCGTCAGGGGTCGTTTTCCCCAATTCGCTTTTTGAAAGCTCCTCACCGGTTCAATATGAAACTGGTCTTCCAGCATTATTGATAATCCCAGATGTTTAAATCCTAATATGCGGGCAGCCTGCATGGTATCAAATAAATTGTTAAATCCAAACCCATAATCCCTTCTCAGACACATCACATCATATTCTGCCGCGTGAAATATCTTTTCCACATCCGGATCATTAAAAACCGAATGCAGGTCTGAAAGGTCAAGCCCTGCGCGCGCGTCAATCAGATAATCCTCATCAGTGGTTGAAAACTGGATCAGGCACACCTGTTCCTGATAAGCAAATAAACTGTTTGATTCCGTATCCACAGCCAGGCAAGGCCCTCTGGACAGCGCGGGGATGATGCTATCCAATGCAGATTGGTCAGTGATCCACTTTGCAGGCTTTAATGGATGAAATTTCATGACAGTGATTATAGTATGGGAAATAAAAACACCAGGAAAAAAACCTGGTGTTTCAATCTGGGATTATGATCTATCTATCGCGGAAAGCCCTCATAATCTACGCTTGCCCGGCTTGGAACAGGTTTGTACCCGGGAGGAGGTGCCTGCTTCTCTGTGCGGAATCCAAACGCTTTCTTCCCAACCGGCTCTCTCTTTTGCTTATTCCCTTTCAAGACCAGATCGAAAGATGTAACTAATGTACCGATGATCAATACCCGAATCATCCATACCATCACCGCCACGAGAACGGGAATTACTGTTACATACGTCATTGGATCCATGATCATGACTGCATGGGCGGGCTGGTTGTAGATCGCCACGCTGATCCCCCACCATGTCAAACCGGCATTCATAGCGGCTGCCAGCACCCACGCCCCCAGCAGATACCAGCCGCTCCTCTCACCTGTATCCTCTTTCGGGGATGCTAAGATCTTCGCAATCCCGGCAATATCCATCCCGCAGAACGCCAGCGCCAGGATCGTTGACCATGTCAGCAAGCCGCTCCCCTGGTTTCCTAAGATATCCCGCAGAGCAAAATCAGTTGCGCTGAAATTGAAAAACTCAAAAGCGGCTAACGCCAATATAATTACTGCCATATACAGGGAATTTGAGCGCGTGCGTACATTCTTGAATAACTGGTTGGTTATGCGTGCAAAACGTTGTGTAGCTGTCAGGTTCATGGCTTCCTCCAGAATTAGTATATTTGTTCTATTATAGAACAATAATTCTACATTCGTCAAGCCCTATATATAGGTAATTTCACTGACATACCCCCATATATCCACTATACGGAGAGTTTTTATGGATATTCTTCTATCAGCACATGGATCAATACTGGCAATCTTTCTAACTCCTTTTAAATCAGTTATTCCAGACATTCTTTTAGTAAGGTACAACCTTTTGTGTAGATCATGGTCTTTCTCCTTTCATTGGGTGATGTACCTCTGAAAGGATACTGTGATCTATCCCTTTCCATTTTACATAAGGAAAGTATAATAACAAAAGTACTGCTACCAACGATTGAGGGTATAAGTGGATATTTCAAAAATATTTGTTAAAAGTAAACAATTTTTATTTAGAAATTGGTTTTTACTAATCATCAGTACTTTCATCACCGCTCCAATTTCAATTATCGCAAGTGTCGCATTCTATACTCTGGCAGAGAAAGCGTATTCGTTCAAGAACTTACTATTTACAGCGCCTATCGCATTTATTTTATTAATTTGGATTGTATGGTTCTTTTTAAAAATTGTTTTAAGCCAAACTGTAATTAACAACATCAAAGAAAACTGGAAAGGCATTCTTATTTTATATCTTGTACTATTGCCAATTCTGAATAAGCATATCCCAGTCCCCTATTCTTCCTTTATAAAACCTAATTTCAAATACGAAGTGGAAATCACTCCATCAGAAGCTTCATCTGGAAGTATTTGTATAGTAGATCTAAAAAATAGTTGGGGGCACATAAATGAAGTAAATGATTCAATCTTCGACCTGCAAATTACCGGCGCATGGAAAAGAAATATCAATAACTGCCAATTTTTTATTGATAAATCCAAAACCGGTGCAATTAAATTCAATAACATTGGGCCATTTAATGATAAATTGACTTTTATTTCAGGTGCATACCCCGGCGCTGGACAACTCCTTATTCGTACAAATACTTCACCTGAAAAATTCGTTGATCTTTATTCTTCAATATATAATCAAAGGAAAAAAGTAATTGAGTTATCGCCAAATTTTCTTTTCATTTTTTTAGGTATTTGCTGGTTATCACCTATTGTTTTGTTAATCCCCTTTTATTTAGTACCTTGGAATCGAATATTCTCAAGAAGTAATGAGC
>Ga0307421_1000927_pt1 | contig 18499 bp, 19 predicted proteins | sample SalMarWE160270MG_FD_202163 | JGI IMG/M metagenome (GOLD analysis project Ga0307421, IMG submission 202163) | Salt marsh sediment microbial communities from the Plum Island Ecosystem LTER, Massachusetts, United States - WE1602-70 | ecosystem: Environmental > Aquatic > Marine > Intertidal zone >...
AGAACCCGATCTCGGAGCTGATCCTTTCAGGGACATTCGGCCGCGGCTCGGTTATTCTCGCCGCGGCGGATGGGGAGGAGATAGCGTTCTCCAAAGGGGAGTAGAGTGGGTTTTAGGTGTGGCCAGTGCGGCTATCAATCGGTAAAGTGGCTCGGCCGCTGCCCGAATTGTGGCGAATGGGACACCTTGCTCCCCCTTGCCAAAGAGAGTCGAGATGATCAGGAGAGCTCCTCATGGATCGGCGAGGAGCTTCTTCCTATCAGCCAGATCGACCTGGGGAAAGTCGAGCGCCTGACGACCGGAACAGGAGAGATCGATCGCTTGTTGGGGGGCGGACTCGTTCCTGGCTCCGTGATCCTTTTCGGGGGAGAGCCCGGGGTGGGGAAATCGACCCTCCTTCTACAGGTGGCCCAGGAGCTCGCCACGCGTTACGGAAATATCCTCTATATCTCGGGCGAGGAGTCGGCAGCGCAGATCAAGCTGCGGGCGAGCCGGCTCGGGGTGACAGACGATCACCTCTACGTCCTCTCCGAACAGAGGCTGAGCCTCATCCTCGCCGCAGTCGAGCGGGTGTCACCACACGTCCTGATCGTCGACTCGATTCAGACAACCCTCTCTTCAGAGGTTCCCGGCGAGGCGGGGAGTATACGGCAGATGCGGGAGACGAGCGCCGAGTTGACCCGCCTCACAAAGGCGCGCAAGATGACGACCTTCCTCGTAGGACATATCACCAAAGGGGGGGCGTTCGCCGGACCGAAGACGGTCGAACACCTAGTCGATGTCGCGATCTACCTCGAGGGGAGCCGGGGAGAGGACGTGCGGATCCTCCGGTCGGTGAAGAACAGATTCGGCGCGACGAATGAGATCGTTGTCTTCCAGATGCAGTCCAGCGGGTTGAGAGCGATCACCGATCCATCCCGTTTCTTTCTCGAAGAGCACCAGGCAGAGTCCCGCGTGGGGACCGTTGTCGTTCCTGTTCTCGAAGGGACGAGGCCGATCCTGGTGGAGCTGCAAGCCCTGGTCTCACCGACAGGGGGTTATGGCACACCACAGCGCCGCTGCACAGGTTTGGATTACAACCGGGTGTTGTTGCTGTTAGCGGTCATCGAACGCCAACTTGGGGTGCACACCGGTGGTTCCGATGTCTACCTGAGCATCGCCGGAGGATTGGAGACCCGGGAACGCGCACTCGACCTAGGGGTCGTTGCGGCGGTCATCTCCAGCCTCCGCAACCGCCCCCTTCCCAAGCGGACCGTTGTCATTGGAGAGGTCGGTCTCTCCGGAGAGGTGCGTGGGGTGAAGAAACTGCGCGAGCGGATCACCGAGGCAGGAAAACTCGGTTACGAACAGGTGATCATTCCAGCGAAAGGGAAACCCTCCTCGCGAACAAAGGTGGAGATAGTTCCGGTGGCAACGATCAACGAAGCGATGGACGCACTAGCGCTCGGGTAGGAAGATTGAGCGATTGAATGATCGGATGATTGAGTGATTGAGTGATCGGATCATCGGGAGAATGGACGATTGAACGAGCGGAAGATTAATGCATAAGGAATCGCTAAATCATTTAATCACTCAATCACTAAATAGATCTAGGGGGGAACAATGAACGATACTCGCATGGAGACGTTGGAGAAGGCGGTCGCCGCGCTCAAGGTGCGACTCCCGAAGAAACCAGAGGTTGCGCTTGTGCTCGGATCGGGTCTCTCAGAGGCGTTCGGTATTTCTGAGGGAGGAGTGCGCATCCAATGGGGAGAGATCCCTGGATTTCCGCTTCCGACCGTGGCCGGACACAGCGGAGAATTCTGGGCCGGGGAGATCCACGGAAAGATGGTCCTCGTCCAGCGTGGACGGACACATTTCTACGAGGGCTACTCCTTGGATGAGGTCGTTTTTGCCACGCGGCTCTTCGCCCTCCTCGGGATCAAGACTCTCATCGTGACCAACGCCTCAGGCGCGATCAACCGCGAGTACTCTGCTGGGGATCTTGTACTAATCTCCGATCACATCAACATGTTGGGAGAAAACCCATTACGCGGAGGTAACCTGGATAGACTCGGACCGCGCTTCTCCGACATGTCCTCCGCCTACAGCCCGCGCCTGCGCACACTCGCCAAAGATGCAGCAGAAGAGGAGAAGATTGCGCTGCGAGAAGGAGTATACCTTGCCGCACTCGGACCTTCTTACGAGACCCCAGCCGAGATTCGTGCCTTTCGCGCCCTGGGAGCAGACCTTGTAGGAATGTCAACCGTTTCCGAGGTGATCGTCGCCGCACACGCCGGCATGGAGGTCCTCGGGATCTCCTGTGCGACGAACCTCGCCGCGGGAGTCGATCCTGAGGCATCTCTCTCCCATGAGGAAGTGATCGAGACAACCCGGCGCGTAGGGGAGACGATGCGACAGCTGTTGCTCGCGGTGATCGATCAACTGTAGACAATGTGCAGTGGTTCTTTCGGGCTGCGGTGCTTCTTGACAGGTTCTCTACACTAAAGCAGTGAAGAATCAGAAGAATAGCGGTATTGCGTGCCTTGCATCGCTTAAGTCCCTCTGTATAATCTCGCCGCCGCGATAGAGGTAGGGGCCCTCCCCAGTCCTTTGCAGCGGCGAATCGCTTTGACGACTTTAGGAGGTCGTAGATATGGCCAATGGCCCAACGTTGAACCCGTTTGAGATTTCCCAACGGCAACTAGATAAGTCGGCGGAGAAACTCAACCTCGATCCGAGCGTGCACGCGCTTCTGCGCGAGCCGATGCGTACCCTCGAGGTTCACTTTCCCGTCAAGATGGACGATGGAACGACGAAGATGTTCACCGGGTTTCGTGTGCAGTACAACGATGCACGCGGTCCCACAAAGGGCGGTCTTCGCTTTCACCCTGAGGAGACGATCGACACCGTAAAGGCACTTGCTGCTTGGATGACGTGGAAGTGCGCCGTTGTCGACATCCCGTACGGTGGAAGCAAAGGTGGGGTAATCTGCAATCCTAAGGAACTCTCCACCGAAGAATTGGAACGCCTCTCCCGCGGTTACATCCGTGCCATCGGTCGCTTCATTGGTCCAGAGCGGGATATTCCGGCACCCGACGTCTACACGACACCGCAGATCATGGCCTGGATGATGGATGAGTACTCCAAGATAGTCGGGTACAACGCGCCAGGGGTCCTCACCGGGAAACCGATTCCGCTTGGTGGATCGCTTGGGCGTGGCGATGCTACCGCTCGTGGTGCTGTTTACACGATCCTCGAAGCTGCCAAGGTAATCGGCCTCAACCTGAAGGGTGCGACCGTCGCTGTGCAGGGGTACGGGAACGCCGGATATTTTGCTGCGAAGCTGATGGAAGAGCTTGCAGGGAGCAAGGTTGTAGCTGTCACAGATTCGCGTGGGGGGGCATACGCGGCTGATGGTATCGACCCCGAGGCAGCATTTCAATACAAGAAGGAGACCGGGTCTGTTTCCGGATTTGCCGGTGCGAAGGCAATCACTAATGCAGAGATCCTCGAACTCGACGTGGACGTGCTGATCCCCGCGGCAATCGAAAACGTAATCACCGAGAAGAACGCCGCCAACATCAAGGCAAAGATCATTGCCGAGGCGGCGAACGGACCGACCACCCCTGAGGCGGATGAGATCCTTTACAAGGCTGGGAAGTACGTCATCCCTGACTTCCTCTGCAACGCTGGCGGTGTCACCGTCTCCTACTTTGAGTGGGTGCAGAACATCGGTGGGTACTACTGGACTTTGGAGGACGTGCATGCGCGGCTGCAGGAGAAGATGATCCTCGCGTTCCATGACGTTCACGAGATGGCGCAGAAGAACAACGTCGACAACCGCACCGCGGCGTACATGGTCTCGGTTCAGCGGGTTGCCGAAGTGATGCGCCTGCGCGGTTGGGTCTAGCCCATCTGTTGAGCAAACGGAAATGAATATGAGGCGGGCCTCTCACAAGAAGAGATAGGCCCGCCTTTTGTTTCTGAGCGTAGGCTTGCCAAGCAAACCCTATAGGTCTAAAATGCAGATAGAATGACTATCAACGCCACAATGATCGAGGAGAGAAGGGAATTCCTGGCGAGCAGCTTCCCCTCTCTGGCACCAGCAGAAATCGATGAATTACAGCATATATCCCTTGCAGTTAATTATGATACAGGGGAACTCATCGCTCAAGAAGGCTCGTATGCTGCCGGAATATATATCGTACAATCCGGGCTTGTCTCGATCGGCAAGTACGCGAGCAAAGGCTGGGAGAAGCGTACTCTCCGGTTCCTTGCGGTCGGAGAGATGTTCGGTTTGGAGACGGTCTTTCTAGAACGGGAACCAGTTAATGTGCAGTTTGCAAAAGCGCTCATGGAATCCTCCTTAATCTTCTTCGAGCGATCGAACATTCTTGCCTTTAGCAAGACTCATCCCCGTCTGTTCGCAGATCTGTGCCGGTGGCTTTCCCGCGAGGTGATAATGCTTGAATTCAAGCTCACCCGCGAGGCAATTGAATCGATTGACCGCAATTTGGCTCTTCTCCTCATAGCATTGGCTAATAAGTACGGAAAGAAGGAGGGAACAAGCCTTATCCTTAATATGCCAGTCCCCCGTCAGACCATGGCCGAGATGGTCGGCGTATCCATTGAAACCTTAATGCGCGTGCTTAAACGGTTCCGAGAGAAAGGTTGGATTGAAACAGCACAGAGCCAAATTATCATCACCGATCTGGAAGGCCTGAAAGAGAGAGCCCGCATTACATCGTTTTACCTGTCCATCATTGAGGAGACCCTCTAGAGCACGTGACTCTTGTCGGCTAGCCAAAGATGCAATGCTTCTGGAGAGAGGTTGACTGGCGTCTCTGAAGATAAGACTCCAGGAAGTGAAGTAATTATGCGAATTGCTTTGGCGTTTGACACTCCAAATAAGCGCGCGAGAATCATTGGTGTAACCTCTGGAGGGAGAAGGATATTCCCGTTTTCTGTCCTCTGCCCACATTCGTCTGCTAATTTGAGGAGCAGGTTGCACATTCGTTCTTCGATCGATGCACGACCTAAACGTGCAGGCTGTTGCTTTAGGGAGTAAAAACGCTTAGCTAAACCCTGTATGCAGTGGCGTCTGACCTCGTCCTCTTCTCCAAGTATCTCCAGGAACAACTCTCGCTTAAAGAAGAATAGATTGGTTTCAGTGACAGCGCGGGCGCAACTAAGGTGAAGATCGGAGGGAGGATCTAATAGAATCTCCAATCCTACGAGGTTGCCCGGTCCAAGGATCTCCAGGGGAGGGTGTTGGAGGGGATTGCCTGAAGATGTGCACTGATCGCTCACCAGCCCATCGACTATAAGATAGGATCCGGCTGCGTAAGTCCCTGCCTGGTAGATCAGCTCGCCCTGCGGATAGCGAACGTGAAGAGTAGAATAAGTCTCGCTGATCCTGTTCCAGTCAACTTGCTCAGTCATCCTTTTCTGGCTTGTGTTTCTCATGCTCCCCTAGATGATTCTACTACCACGCTTTGCCCCCACCAATGTGAGGCGACAGGAAAGATAGAGGTATATATACAGGATGAGAGGGCGCATAGACCCGATTCTCGATTTTCAAACGACAGGACATACTCTTGCATTTAGCCATTCCTTCCCCATTTCGTCATGCAGACAAACTGGGAAAAAGACAGGCCGTTTTCTCTACTTTATCAGGTCGAAATTCCGTCTTCTCTTAGAAGTGTAGGTGCAAAAATGAACTCGTGCCCCTGTCTCTTACCCTACCAGCGACACGGGTCGTCTGCTACCCTTCTGCTCGGAGGTGGACGCCTTATGACACTTAACAAAACGATAGGGACCGTGCAAGAACGGTCATTAGGAACCCAGGTCAACCCTTTTCATATGTTGTTACAGCAGTTGGATCTGGCACGTGAGCATACCGGTATTCCCGGCGGGATCTGGGAAATCCTGCGCCAGCCTGAGCGTACTCTCGAGGTGAGTGTACCGATTACGCGCGACGATGGCGAGATAGAGGTGCTAACCGGTTATCGAGTTCAGTACAACAGCGCACGTGGCCCCTGCAAAGGGGGTATTCGCTACCATGCCGGGGTTACCCTCGATGAGGTAAAGGCGTTGGCGGGGTGGATGACATTGAAGTGCGCGGTGGTGAACATCCCGTATGGTGGGAGCAAGGGAGGGATTGCCTGTGACCCGACACGCTTCTCCGAACGGGAGATCGAACGGATCACCCGTTGCTACACCGCTCGCATCCTCCCCCTCATCGGGCCAAAACAAGATATTCCTGCGCCAGACGTCAACACAAACGCCTTGGTTATGAACTGGATCGTAGATACCGCCAGCACGCTGCGGGGTGAAGCGCTTCCCGGCATCGTGACAGGGAAGTCGCTCGAACTCGGAGGTGCGCTTGGACGACGAGAGGCAACCGGACGTGGAGTGATGTTCACCACCATGGGCGTCCTACAGCGACTCGGGATCGATATCACGGAGGCGCGCATCGCGATTCAGGGATTCGGTAACGTCGGATCTATCGCGGCGCAGCTCCTGACCGATCAGGGAGCCAAGGTAGTAGGGATCAGTGATGTCTCCGGCGGTTATTACTGCCCAACCGGATTTGATATCAACGATGTCCTTCGCTACGTAGAAACCTCGCCCGGACATCTCCTTGCCGGTTACAGCGTTCCTGGGATGGAAGAGGTCACAAACGATGAACTACTCACCCTCGATGTCGATGTGCTGATACCTGCCGCATTGGAGGCACAGATTACCTCGCGGAACGCAGCAGATGTCAAGGCAAAGGTTATTGTGGAAGGGGCGAATGGCCCCACCACCCCTGAGGCAGATCTTATCCTCGCTGAGAATGGCTCTGTTATCGTCCCTGACATCCTTGCTAACGCAGGAGGGGTTGTCTGCTCGTACTTTGAATGGGTACAGAACATCCAATGTTTCGCTTGGGAGGAGAAGGAAACCAACCAGCGACTCGGTCGAATCATGCAGCGTGCGATAGCTGAGGTGTGGGATCTATCCAACGAACGCCAGATCTCCTTACGGTTGGCCGCGTTCGTACTCGGCGTGGAGCGCGTAGCGCAAGCGATCAGCCTGCGCGGCGTCTTCCTGTAACGCAAGCGGAAAGACCGGAGATGAGGATGAGCTTCAACACCCCGAGTGGCTTACTCGCCGCAGAACTCGAAGCCGAAGTTCTGCTCGATCGCGCACTGATGTTCTGTGCCGATCGGATGCATAGATCGGCAGACCAGGTGGTCCAGGCACTACGGGAAGGTGAACCGGAAGTTCATAGCACATTCAGATATGCTGTCGCCAAGGGGTTAGGAGCTTATCTCGGCAACCTTGGATGCGATTTCCGTGCTTTCTACCTGTACGGAAGCGCGATGAACGGCGAGGCAGGAATCGCTTCGGACATCGATCTGATCATTGTAGTCGAGCACAAACTGGACCAAGTATGCCGTTTGTTACAGCGGTTGGATCTAGCACTAGTGACATCCTACAGGTCGCTGCTTGGATTGACCTCTGGCCCAGTCACACTCCTCGATGTTCACCTCGTGGATGTTGAAGAAAGAAAAATGCGCCATGGCTACGGGGCTGTCCTCTGTTCATCGGAGACAAGTGCGGTCTGTCTGTGGCGTTTATCTCCTAAAGTCTCGGGGCCCCTGTTGGTCAGGGGGCCCCGGTCTGTTTTCAACGTGCGTGGATGAAGAACTGCTTCATCTCCTCTGGATGATAGAGGTCGAACTGCACCAGGCTCAGCACATCAAGGTGTGTCTGGCTACCTGGGTTAACGCAGCGGGTCCGCCCGAGATCGACCTTGTAATCACCAGTGACAACGGATTCGTGGCAGTGTCCTGATAGAGCGAGGTAGGGTTGAACACGCTCGATGAACCGCCTTATCTCCACACTCCCTACATGATCAGAGAGGGGGAGGTAATCGTACCGTCCGCGTGGTGTGGTCCAATCGAGAGGTGTGTTGTAGGGAGGTGCATGGAACAGGTGAATCGTCTGGGCAGGGTCATACGATATCTCCTCGTCCGTGCGGGCGTTTCTTCTGAGGTAGGCTTCGAAATCCTCAAGGTCGTCAGCGATCGTTGAGAGGTGCCCTCTTGCATCGGTAGTGATCCCCATCTCGTAGATATCCATGGTGGAATCCATTCCCATCGGACGCAACTTGACTCGATTCTCGTATTTCACCCAGTCCATCAGTAAATGGCCACCCGGAGGAACGTAGGGATAGCCTGCTACCCACAAACGAGGGACTTCGCCTGGAAAGAAGGCCTGCTTCTGGTGCGAGTCCCGCAGTGCGAGCAACCGGTCATTCAATAGGTGGAAGTTTGGCATCTCCTTGTCGAAACCCTCCAACAACGGTTCATTTGCCCGGCGGTCATCATTCCCCATGATCACGTATATATCGGCGTGCCGATGATCGAGCAAGAAACTGGAGCAAAGGGGAATAAATTGTTCGATAAAGAACTCCCTCTGCAAAACCACCCCCTGATCCTCGCTTGTGCGATCTTCTGCTCCTTTAAGTTGGCCCCGGAGGGAATTCGGGGCAAGATCACCGGTGATGAAGATCGAGGTGAGTTTCCACAGATCAGCCACCCGAAACAGGAGTTCATAGAGAAGTATGTTCCCGTGCAGATCGGTCACAGTAACAGATTGCATCATGATCCTTTCAGGGTACTCCCCAACCCGCCGATGTCAAGTAAAGATCCTCGCCCTCCCCTATCGTGTTGTCGGTTGAACTGCTGTGCGTACACATAGTTCAGCTCTCGCATTCCTTGGGATAGATTGGCATTCGGGATTTCAAGAAGCAAGCGATAATGGTTATCCATCAGGCAATACGCGTGACACAGCCACTTATGCCGATTCACAACCGCCGCAAGGAGATCCAGGAATACCCTTCTATTCGCATCATCGAGGAAGATCGATTACTTGGCGTTTCCCCGCGAGGTAATGTGGTATACTGCACTAGGATATTCTATGCGTGAGGGCCGTGCCATGAGAAGATACTCCAGAGATGCGATTTACAAATCAAGATCCGACCCCTTGGTTTTTCATAGACGCGGAGAGATATACGTGGCGGATCTAAGTCCGGTACGAGGGCATGAACAAGGAGGAACTCATCCGGTTCTCGTCATCAAGAACGACATCGGCAACGAGCATTCGAGTACGACTATCGTCGCAGCCATCACCTCTCAGACGAAGAAGCGGATGCCGATTCACGTTGCGATTACCGAGGAAGAGAACGGACTTCCCAAGGGTTCGATCGTTCTCCTGGGACAGATTCACACTCTGGGCAAGGAACGTCTGGAAGGGAAGATCGGGAGACTGCGCACAGAGAAGATGCGTGAAGTGGACCGGGCGCTGTGCAAGAGTTTGGATCTCGAATGAGTCCGGATCTTGCGTATTATCGCGCGCAGTACACTGAGGCCGACATGTGGATGTACGAGGAGAAGAGGAGGCAGGGATCTGTCTATCGGCCCGGGTAAGCAGACTTTGGATCGAGGGAGGATTGGAAGGTGAAGGACAAGATAGGACGAGGGGCCAACTCATCGAGTAGTTGGAGAAGCTCCGTCGACATGTGGCAGGACTTGGCTTGTGAATTACCCCCAACCCACTCTACCTTCCTCGCTAGTCACCACCGCCGTAGGCTGGAGAGCTCAGTGGTTCTCCTCAACACTATGAGTAGCTCCCACCAGTTTCGGGTCCGACGGATTCCCCCCGGGCGCTTACATATCGGGCATACGCCAAAGTGGCTACTGCAAGACGACGCCAGCGAATCCACAAGTCAAGATCTAACCCCAGACCCCAGCGCTCCCTCGTCCTGTTTCCAATCGAACCCTGTCAGTCTTGTCGCCAACGGAAGGAAACTAGTACAATTGACTCATGGACTAGGAATAGTGAGGAGGAAGACTATGGCTGGAGAAAAGCGTGCTGCGCGACGAACTGTCGCTCAGATTATGCAAGCGAGGCAGTCGGAGATACTCGAAGACTGGTTGACATTCATCGGGAAATCTGCCGGGACACGGACGCTGGGACCCATGTCCCGCGAGGAATTGAGGGAAGAAGCGGACGGCCTCTTGGGCGCGTTGGCGATCGCGTTCCGTGCCGAGCAGTACACCAGCATTCGACAGCCCGAGTTTGAGGATTCCGTGGCGATGTTGGAACGGATCAGCGCTTCGCGTGCCAAGCAGGGGTTCACGCCAACGGAGACGACGGTCCTCGTCCTCTCGCTCAAAGACGCGCTACTGAAGTTCCTTCAACAGGAGTTCGGTAACGACGCGGAGATGCTCAACACCGAGATTGTCAAGATAAATAGGGTGATCGACCTGTTGGCGTTGGTCACTTTCGAGACTTACATGAAGACACGCGAGGAGATCGTTGCGGGGCAGAAAGAGGAGATCATCGCGCTTCAGCAACGGTCGATCGAGGAACTCTCCACCCCGGTGATCAAGATCTGGAACGAGCTCGTCCTCCTTCCCCTGATCGGCGTGGTCGATACGATCCGTGCACAGTCCATCCTCGAGAACCTGCTGCAATCGATCGTCAAGAACGAAGCCCGGGTGGCGATCCTCGATGTCACCGGCGTGCCGGTGATCGATACCAGCGTGGCCAAACACCTGCTGGATGCGATTGTGGCGGCCAAGATGCTTGGAGCTGAGGTCATCCTGACGGGGATCGGCCCCGAGGCTGCTCAAACGATGAGCAAGCTGGCGATCGACCTCAGCCAAGTTCGGACGTCCGGGTCATTGAGGGCGGGGATAACGGAGGCACTCGCCTTTCTTGGGGTGAAGCTCGTCGCCACCGAGGAGCATCAAGCATGAAGATCCCCATACTGCACCAAGGAGAGATCCTGTTGACGTCGATTCAGGAGGATCTGACGGATCACGACGTACTTTCCTTTCAGGACGACGTGGTGCAGGAGATAGCGGGAACGGAGGCCAAGGGCCTGGTGATCGATATCACCGCACTCTACATTGTCGATTCGTTCATGGCGCGTGTCCTGAACGAGACGGCCGTCATGGCAAGGACGATGGGAACAGAGGTCGTACTCTGTGGCATGCAACCTGCGGTGGCTCTGACGTTGCTACAGATGGGGCGTGAGCTCATCGGGGTCGAAACGGCGCTCAATCTGAACCACGGAATGAGAAAGCTGGACCACCTCATCGAGGAGCGTGGTTCGGACCATGTCTGAGAAGAGGATCGAACTCAACGAAGAGAGAGACGTCTTGACCGCACGGAGCATGGGGCGTGAGTTGGCTCGGAATCTGGGGTTTGGCTCAGCAGATCAAACGCGTCTGGCCACGGCTATATCCGAGTTGGGGCGCAACGTCATCCAGTACGCAGCGCAGGGGAGTTGTCTTCTTGTCAACGAATCGAATGAGAGAATGCTGGCTCTTCGGGTCGTGGTGGAGGATCACGGACCCGGAATTCCCGACGTCGAGAAGGCGATGCAGGACGGCTTCAGCACAAACAACAGCTTGGGGGCCGGGCTGCCCGGCACGCGGAGGCTGGTTCAGGAGTTTGTCCTGAAATCGGAGCCGGGACATACGGTCGTGACCATCCGATTGATCAAGCGAAACACCCAGTGATGGGAATCGCATTGGCGAGGGAGGGCAGCCTGTTGGTGGAGGTTGAGCGGGGGTCGATCGAGCGAGGTTCGTGCGCAACGCTGGCTGTCTCCAGGGAATGGCACATCTCGCAGGCGCGCCAGGAAGCGATCGAGATGGCAAGGTCAATCGGGATGAGCCCTACGCTGAGTCTCCATGTAGGAACAGCCGTTTCCGAATTGGCCACCAACCTTGTCTGGCATTCGACCAGCGGCGGGGCCATCACTTTGTGTGCTGTCAAAGAAGACGGCAACGAGGGGATTGAGGTGGTTGCAGAAGATGACGGGCCGGGGATCCCTAATGTGGAGCGCGCGCTCCAGGAAGGCTTCTCAAGCAAGGGGAGTCTGGGCGGGGGACTGCCGGGGGTGCGAAGGTTTATGGAAGAGTTCGACATCACCTCTGTCTTGAACCAGGGAACGCGAGTACTCGCTCGAAAGTGGAAACGATGGCCATAGCGATCGCGAAACGATCCTACCATGGCGATCCGCATTGCGGTGACGCCGCAATGCACTGGCAGAATGACGGGAAGCTAATCCTGTGCATTTGCGACGGCCTCGGTCACGGTGCTGCTGCTGAAGAGGCTGCGGAAGCGGCCCTGGAGTACGTCGGCAAGCATCTGGCGGATCCGCTGGAGGATGTCTTCTCCGGGTGTAACCTAGCCCTGCGCTTTACCCGTGGAGTGGCGATGGGAATCGCGATCATCGAGGAAGGGAAGGAGACGCTGATCTACGCTGGAATTGGTAACACTCAGGCCATCATCCTAAGACAGGGAAACTCTTGCGCCCCGGGAAAGCCCACCGTTCGACCGACCAGCGACCACGGGATTGTGGGAGGAGGATACCGCAAGTTATCCGTAGAAGAGGTCCCCTTTTCATCGGGTGACTTGCTCGTCTTGTGCACCGACGGCCTCAAGAGTGCTTTCACGCCGACGGCCTACGAAGACGCGCTATCTGTCGCGCCAAGACGGCTGGCTGAGAGGATCCTTCGGGACTGGGCACGTGAGACCGACGATGCGTCCGTTCTGGTATTCCGACAATGACGATTGATCGATCGACTCGCGATCGCTACTTTACGTTGCTTGAGGCACACGTTTGCCGACCGGCCGAAGAGCACTTGGCAGAAGCGGCGCAATTGGGCCAGGAGTTGGTCCGGGCGGGCGTCCCCGAAGAAGAGATCGCCGAAATCCACGAAGAAGCGTTGCTCCGTCTTGCGGAGACCCAGACCGAATTGGCGCTGCGAGATGCGGCGACCTCGATTTCGGCGCCTCTGATGGAAATACTCATGAGCTACAGTCTGGCCTTCCGCGAGGAAATCGACCATCGCAAGCGGGTGGAGACCTCCCTTCACGCCAGCGAGAACCGCTTCCGAACGATCCTAGATGAGAACGCAGATGGAATCATAGCCGTGGACCGCGACAGTATCATCCGCTACGTCAACCCTGCGGCGGAATCTCTGTTGCATTCCCCGGGTGAGGGGCTCCTCGGCAGCAAGTTCGCGTTCCCTGTGGTAGCAGGCGAGGTTTGTGAGGTCGATATACCTCATGAAGACGGCGAGAGACTCGTTGCCAAGCTGCACGCCGTGAAGACGGAGATGGACGGGAAACCCCTCTACGTGGTCACCCTGAGCGACATCACGGAGATGGCCCGGTTGCGTGAGGAGCTTCGGGCTCTGGCTCTGAGGGATGAGCTGACAGGCTTGTACAACCGACGGGGTTTCCGGATCTTGGCGCAGCAGCAGCTCAAACTGGCAAGACGTGCGAAGACGCACATGCTCCTGCTCTTCGCTGATTACGACCGGCTGAAGGAGATCAACGACTCGCACGGGCACGATGCGGGAGATCAAGCGTTGACCGAGGCGGCAAGGCTAATGACGGGAACGTTCCGGGAATCTGACGTTGTCGCGCGTCTTGGCGGCGACGAATTTGCTGTCTTGGCAATAGACGCCCCCGAGGGGAGCGCGAAGATGCTGGTGAAACGGTTGAAAGAGGCCGTCCTCTCACTCAACTCGGGAAACGGGCGAAGGTGCGCGTTGTCGTTGAGCCTCGGAGTGGCTCACTGGGATCCCACGCAGCCTTGTTCGCTGGATGAGATATTGACTCAAGCGGACAGGGCGATGTATGCGGAGAAACGGAGAAAGAAAGCGGAGGCTCCACGCAGCAATGGATGAACAATACGCTGGAAAGCGGTACTTCGAGCTCCTGAGCGCATACATCGCCGATCCAAACGAGGAGTATCTGGCCTCTCTGGCTGCCCTCGGTCGCGAACTGTTGTCTGCCGGGATGTCGGAAGAGGACGTCGCCGAGATTCACGAGAACGCCACGTTGCGGATTGCCGCGGAACAGCCCACGCTTATCCTGGCCGACGTCGCGCACCTACTCACTGCGCCTTTGCTTGAAGTCCTCATGGCTTTCAGCCTCGAATTTCGCAAGGAGATCCACGCTCACAAGAGATCGGTGGAGGCGCTCAAGCGCGAGCAAGAGCAGCTCCTAGGTATCTTCGACGGCATTGACGCGAACATCTACGTGGCAGACCTCGATACGTATGAGGTCCTGTACGCGAACAGTTTCCTAAGAGACATCTCGGGAGGAGATCCCATCGGCAGGCTCTGCTATGAAACATTCCAGGGGCTTGAGAAACCGTGTCCATTCTGTACGAATCGGATCATCCGCGAGAAGCCGAGAAAGACCCATTCGTGGGAGCATCATGACGCAGTGCTCAAGAGGGACTTCCTCCTGTTTGACAGAGTGATAAGCTGGCCTGACGGACGCGATGTCCGATTCGAATTGGGAATCGACATCACGGAACGCAAGAGAGCAGAAGAAGCCTTGCTCAAGACCGATCGGGCGCTCAGGGCACTCAGCGAGAGCAACCAGATACTTGTTCGAGCCACGGAAGAGGCAAAACTGTTGCCCGAGATCTGCCGCGTCATCGTGGAAGTGGGTCAGTATCCCCTGGCCTGGATCGGCTTTGCACAGCAAGACGAAGAGAAGACGGTCCGTCCAGTGGCACAGGCAGGATTTGAGGAAGGGTATCTCGACACCGTGAACATCACGTGGGCCGACACGGAGCGAGGCCGCGGACCGACCGGCACTGCTATTCGCACTGGCAAGATCAGCATTGCCCAAGACACCCTGACCAATCCCGAATTCGCCCCTTGGCGTGAGGAGGCGATAAAGCATGGCTATGCCTCATCACTCGCTCTTCCCTTGCACGTGAACGACCACGTCTTGGGTGCGCTGAATATCTTCGCATCTGAACCAGAGGCCTTTGATGCAGATGAACTGAAGCTATTAATGGAGCTGTCAGGTGACTTGTCGTATGGGATTGCCGCGCTGCGTAATCGTGCCGAGCGCAAGCGGGCGGAAAAAGAGAAACAGGCCTTGGAAGCCCAACTCCGCCAGAGCCAGAAGATTAAATCGATCGGGACACTCGCTAGTGGCGTGGCACACGAAATTAACAACCCACTGACCGGGATGATCAACTATGCCGACCTGATCGCCGAGCGGGTGAGCGACGAGCAGCTCAGGAAATTTGCCCAGGGGATCATAAAGGAAGGCAATCGGGTAGCGGAGATCATCAAGAGCCTCCTCTACTTCTCCCGCCAGGAGAAACAGAGCCATAGCCCGGCACGGATGGAGGACATCATCAATGCTTCCCTCACGCTGATCGGGGCCGTATTGCGCAAGGATCAGATCACAGTGGAGAAGGAGATTGTGCCCGATCTTCCCCAGGTGCGTTGTCGCAGCCAGCAGATCGAACAAGTGATTATTAACTTGCTTACCAATGCCAGAGACGCGCTTAACCAACGCTACGAAGGCTATCATGAAGACAAGCTGATCCGGATTCTGGTGCAGCCGTTCGAGGAGGACGGCATCCAATGGATTCGAACGACGGTGGAGGATCATGGGATGGGAATCTCCGCGGATGTGATCGACCGCATCTTCGACCCATTCTTTACCACAAAATCGCGTACTGAAGGAACGGGGCTGGGCCTGTCGGTGAGTTATGGGATCGTCAAGGATCACCACGGTGAGCTGACTGTGGAGAGTGAACCTGGCAAGGACACCCGCTTCTATCTTGACCTGCGTGTGGACAACGGCTGGACGCTGGAGTGAACGCGGAGGCCAAGAGCATTCTCTCGCAAAGACGCCAAGATCGCAAAGGAAAGCGTTAGAATAGGGGAAGAGAAAAAGAACTGAAGGGAGTTCTTAGCGATCTTGGTGTCGTGACACCTTGGCGGCTTGAGTGAGCGTAGCGAACGGGCGAGAGAAATGCACAAGAAAGGAGGAAACGTGACGGCACGCGTGCTTATTGTCGATGACGAAGAGAGCATCCGCACCACACTGGCGGAGTTCATCAAGGAAGACAGATATGTGATTGACACCGCCGAGGATGCTGCCGAAGCGCTTCGTCTGATGGACAAATATGCGTTCGATGTGATCGTGACCGACATCGTCCTCCCCCGCATGAACGGGGTCGCCCTGATGAAGGAGATTCGCAAGAGATCGCCTGACACGCAGGTGATTATGCTGACCGGTGACCCCAGCGTAGAGAGTGCTGCTGAAGCTGTGCGTGCGGGAGCGTTCGATTACATCACGAAACCTGTATCCAAGGACGCGATCCGAAGGGTGGTCGCCAATGCTGCGCAGATCAGAATTCTGAGTGATGAGAAGCGCGAGCTGGAAGAGTCTAATAGGTGGTACCAGAACCACCTGGAAGAGCTGGTCGAGAAACGAACCAAGGCGCTGCAAGAGTCGGAGGCGAGGTATCGCGCTACTTTTGAATCAACGGGAACGGCGATGATGATCATCGAGGTAGACACGACTCTTCTCATGGTCAATGGGGAGTTTGAGAAGCTCTGTGGGTATTCAAGAGAGGAGATAGAAGGCAAAAAAAGCTGGACGGAATTCGTGGCAAAAGAGGACCTGGAGCGCATGAAGACGTATCACGACGTTCGCAGAACAGAAGGAGGGAACGCACCCTCATCGTACGAATTCCGTTTGCTCGCTCGCGATGGAGGGATAAAGAACATCTTCCTAACGGTCGGGATGATTCCAGGCACGAAGAGAAGTATTGCTTCCCTGTCCGACATCACCAAGCTTAAGCAGGCAGAGGAGGCAGCGCGGGAGAGCGAAGCACGCTACCGCGGCATCGTTCAATATCAAACGGAGTGCATAGACCGTTGGCTGCCTGATGGAACGGTGACGTTCGTCAACGACGCCTACTGCCGTTACTATGGGAAGACTCGTGATGAACTGATAGGGGCCAAGTGGAAAGACGTTGTCGTCGAAGAAGAACGGGAACACATGCCGGAGTATGCAGAGAGGCTGAAGGCAACGCTGACTCCGGAACAGCCGATCGTAACAAACGAGCGCAGAGAAGTGGCGGCAGACGGTGAGATTCGCTGGATGCAATGGAGCGATCAGGCGCTCTTCGATGAACAGGGAGATCTGGTCGAGTTCCAGTCCGTCGGACGCGACATCACCCAGCGCAAACTGGCAGAGGAGGCGCTACGACGCGAGCAAAGCCTGACCCTTACCCTCAGTCGTGCCACAGCGGCCATCGCCAGCGTTCTTTCCCTTGATGAAGTTATCGAGCAGATCCTTGCCGAACTGGAAGAGATCGTAGTCGCTGACGCGGTGAACATCATGCTTGTCGACAGTGGTGTTGCTCGTATTGCACGCGCACGAGTATGCGCTGGGAGCACTGTTGATCTGCGCGTGGTGATGGACCAGACGTTCAGTGTCGAGGAAACACCAAACCTGCGTCGGATGGTGGAGACAAGACAGCCGGTAGTGATCGAAGACGTCCGTTCCTGTCAAGACTGGATTACCCTGCCAGGAGAGGAGTGGCTCGTCTCTTATACAGGGGTACCGATCGTTACGCACAATGAAGTGATAGGGATTCTTAATGCTAAGCGGACCAGAATGGGGAGTTCTAACGAAAAGGAGATCGAACGGTTGAAAATCTTCGCGTCAATGGCTGCCGTGGGGATAGAAAATGCCCGCTTGCACGAAGGACTGAGGAAAACCTTGGAAGATACTATCCGTGTTGTTGGCTTGACGACTGAAATGCGCGATCCTTACACCGCCAGGCACCAGGAGAGGGTGACTGAGCTCGCCTGTGCTATCGCACGCGAAATGAGCATTCCTGAAGGGCAAATCGAGGGGATTCATGCAGCTGGGCTGATGCACGACATCGGTAAGATATCGATACCGGCTGAGATCCTCACCAAACCAGCAAAGTTGACCGACCTGGAGTTTGGGCTGATCAAGACTCACCCGCAAGTGGCCTACGACATCTTGAAAGGGATCGAGTTTCCCTGGCCGGTTGCCGACATCGTACTGCAGCACCACGAATGGCTGGACGGATCTGGATATCCCAATGGCCTTAAGGGTGACGAGATCATGCTTGAGGCCCGTATCCTCACCGTGGCCGACGTGGTGGAGGCGATGTCCTCTCATCGACCGTATCGCCCCGCGCGCGGGCTCGACAAAGCGCTCGAAGAGATCAAGGAGAATGCAGGCAAGCTCTACGACCCCAAGATTGTCGACGCGTGTCTGAAGCTCTTTGCTAACGGAATATTCAAGTTCGCCGATTAGTCTGAAGTTCCTGAGGCTAAAACAGCTGAATCTCTGTTGGGATGGGAAGTTGCTCAAGAATCGTAGTGCAGCGTTCTGTCTACACCACGATGGTATCAATCAACTGCAGCGCCCGCTTTTGCTTGGCATTGGCTGTCGTCGTCATGGTGAACCTTGGCTCGCTTGCTCCTCCCCCCTTTCGCTGGCAGGTGTTCCGCACGATGGTGCTGAGATCTGTAAGTAATGTGTGGAAGCTGTGCACCTCTGTGCCATCGTCAAGTCTCTGGCTATGCACCTTCTTCAGCGCCTGCACTGATCTCTTTGCCGGGGCCACTGG
>Ga0307421_1000929_pt1 | contig 18491 bp, 15 predicted proteins | sample SalMarWE160270MG_FD_202163 | JGI IMG/M metagenome (GOLD analysis project Ga0307421, IMG submission 202163) | Salt marsh sediment microbial communities from the Plum Island Ecosystem LTER, Massachusetts, United States - WE1602-70 | ecosystem: Environmental > Aquatic > Marine > Intertidal zone >...
TTGAGGTAAATGACCGTTCACTGCTTAGCATAGCGTCTTATATTAAAAGGGAGCACGGATTTTCAGGCTCCCTTTGCCCGCCTCAACGACAATTAAAATTCCCGATCTATGCCTGAAAAAAGCTGATTCTGATTCTTCTGCTGAAAATAAAGCTCTTAAATGCTCTATAATCCATGATCTCATTTTTGTTCGAGGAATATCCTTGGCTCCGTTGCGTAAAACTATGCGCCGATCCGTGCGTAATTTATCACGCCTCTTAACAAGAAAGGGGGAATTCTCTAAATTTCTATTTTTTTTCAATTTAGATTATTTGCTCACGCTTCATTAAATTTTAGTCTACATAGTAAAGGTCAAAAAAAGCACTTTCCGATATTGAATAGCCATTGCTGTCTCCACCTTTAGCGGTTATCTTGATTTTGTTATATTTATAGCAAACATAAAAATCCCAAAAAATGACAGAAAAGCTTCCGTAAGGGCCTATTGATTCGCCCTCTTCAGTGATGGGCCAGCATGGACTCCCCTGATACATAAGCTCTAGCTTAACTGTTGATATTGTACAGCCTACCCCGTTAGTTTCAGAAATGATTACTTTTGGTTTTCCCCATTCAGGATACCAACACCCATTTGAATTTAAATACATTACAACTGGTGCATTTCCTAGTGAAATTTCTATTTTTGCTCTTGGTTTAATTTCGGGCGTTTCAGGACTCTCTGGAGATTTACAGGATAATAGAAACAGAAAGTTGAGAAAATATATTATGGAGATTATAATTAAAGAGTTCTTTTTATTTATCAATTCACCTTCCCCTTATACTTTATATACTAAACTATAATTATCATACTATAAAAATAAAATCAATTCTCTTCAGGTTTTCAATTTATGGAGTAAGAAATTAGATTCAATTAGACCAATCCATTAAATGTCATTATTAATCCTTTCATATGCTTTAAAATATATTGCATATCAAGGAGGGGGTTATCTCAATTTTCAAGGTGAATGGGGGGTAATGAGTCTCCAATTGTGATAATGATTATCGGTTTTCGGTTAATCAAGACTCAATATATTCCGGCTGATTTAAGTCGAATCTGCTTAGAGTATATACAGTCTCCTTTCGCTCATGTCACAAATATGTCACAGATTTTGCTTAATCTCGCTTAATTTGGCTTAATGGTGCTTAAAGGAAAATCTTGGTTTTCTCGGGGAAAACCGGGAATTTCTCCGGTACTTAAAATCATAAAGAATGGGACTTCGAATCCAAAGGTCGGGGGTTCAAATCCCTCCGGGAGTGCTTTCTCTAAATGATAATAAATAGCGGGATTAGTGGGGTTTGGGGAGGGTGTTTTTTTATAGAAAATAGGATAACTAAAAAGTCTGATTTGAAATGAATCTTCTATGAAAATTTATCAAGGGATCATAGTTTGATTTATCAGCTTCCTGTAGAGCTCGAATATAAATATTTCTTATTTCAGTAGCCAAAATGATCTCATCTTCCGGAAAATCAAGATATGAGTTAAATTGTTCTTTGAGAAAAAGGTTTACAATAAATCTTGCCCATCTTCCATTACCGTTATTAAAAGGGTGGATATGCACAAGTCTATGATGTAGGCGTGCGGATATTTCGATCACTTCGATTTTTTGCTTATTCCAATACTCAAAATCATCAATTAACTTTTTCAGCTCCAGTTCTATGTGATATTTATCAACACCAATATTTTTGTTTGTTTTCCTTTTTTTCCCTGCCCATTTCCACACTTTTCCAAACATTTCTTTATGTACTTTAAACAGATTGCTATATGTAAATTTAAACTCTTTTTTTGACAGAAGATATTTTTTTTGAGCCTCTGTAATATTCTTGAACTCTGCATCATTTAATTCACTTCTTGTATTAATATATTTTGGCAACAATCCATCTAAATCTTCTTTAGTTAATGGGGTAGCTCCTGATGGCAGGCCGCGATTTATTTTTTTGTCTGCGTCTGATTCCATAAACTATCTCTTTTTTTATCAATAATTTCCTTTTTCAGGTTCTCAATTTGCACCTTGCTTGCATTTTCTGAGGGCGCTTGTACTTCAATAGCAGAACTTGCCCTATTAATCTTTACCATTTGTTTTGCTTTTTTGGTTGCTTTCTCATCTAAATATTTAATTATGTTCTTACGAGGGACAAGAGATATTTTTAATTCTGCATTTAATGCATCAGCTATTTTATAAAGATTAGAGATCTTTGGCATGGCATCTCCGCTTTCGATCTGCTGTATAGATCGAAGAGATCGATTGACTTTATTTGCTAATTGTTCTTGAGTCATTCCTAGTGTTTCTCGAAGTATCTTTATTTGATCTTTAAAAATAGGATAATTTAATAACCATTTAGGAACGTTCTCAATGGACCTAAACTTTTTGCTGATTTGTTCAGTAAAAAAATATTTGTTCATGTTATAATTATACGAAATATAATTTCGTTTTTCAAGTTATAAATACGAAATATAATTTCACATAAAACGCATTTCATGCGAAATTATATTTCGTAAGGTTAAGTTGTATTGTGAAGTAGCCCTCATTTTGACCAGAGAAAGTCAATATTTTTTACAATAGCTAAAAGAACTTTTAAATCATTGAGGCTCATTAGAGAGAGGATTGTCCAAATGTTCAAGGCACATTGGGGGGAACGAGTCTTCATTGTATTAACCGTTAGCAGTTTAAAATCCAATGAAGACCCAATATTATGCGATTGATTGCCTAAAATAATATTGGAATTTAGACAGACTCATTTCTCTCTTGAAAAGGTGTTGGCGTTATTGTTTTAAGATTTTGATCAATGTCTCCAGAGCGCGGGGATCCTGGAAATCGCCCAGGATTTGGATGGCGTATTTCCTTACGGCAGGATTTTTGTGCTTGAGGGCTATTTGAATGAGATAGGGGAGACCTTGATTGTCGTCCAGGTCCTCTAAAGCCTCCAGGGCCATTTTTTGAAGGCGGATTGTCTCTGTCTCCTCATTAACCAGCCTATTGAGGTCCATTCCCACTTTTTCAGCGGCTTTATCTCCTAAGGCTTCAACAGCTTCTTCTCTGACAGATATGTCAGATGCGCGGCGGGCGATTTTTATCAGGGCATCCACTGATTCAGGAAGTGTGATATCCTCCAGGGCGGAGGCTGCCTCTTCCCGTACTTCCAGCGAGGGATCATGCATGGCTGTGTGCAGGAGGAGTTCCACAGCCCGGGAATGGTTGTGATTACCCAGTTCAGAGGCTGCGGCTTCCCTTAACTCCGGTATCTCACCTTCATTCAGCACAGATTCCAGCAGGGGAATGACTGTATCCGCAGCATCATGCGTTCCGATAGCACGGAGAGCCTCTTCCCGGAGAGAGATTCCGGAGAAGTTTTGAACCATATCCCACAGCAGTTCCAGGCTTTCTTGATTTCCGGCTTCACCCAGCCAGATCAGAGGATGGTCTTCCAGCTTGAAGGGAAAGTCCAGACTGCAGAGAAAGATTCCTTCTGGTTCGTTGGTTCCCGGTTTTTGTTTGAAAAGAACGGCCACGCTCTTTTCCACTTCCGGAAAATCTCTCTTTCCCATGCGGTTAAGGACTTCCTGTGTGTATTCCTTCAATTTTTGATCGGAGTCTATGGGATCGACATGTCCGGATAGGAGATCTTCCAGGGAAGGATTTGCCGGTGAACGACGCCAGTGCCCTCTTCCGATCAGGCCGTTCCAGGAGAAATAATAGATGTCTTCCGGCATGACTTTAGTGATGGCATAACCCATCCAAAATGAATCTGGGACGTTCTCGGCTTGGGCCATTTGAAAACCCTGCTGCCGGCGGTTTTTCAGGGTTTTACTCTGGTCATCGAGTTTGTATATGGAGAGATTCTGTGGAAAAGCTAAACCTGAGACTGTAAGTCCGGCAAGCAAGAAAAAAGCAATGAGCTTTTCTGTGGTAGATCTTCTCATTTTTATTTTTCTTTTAAGATCTCCATCAGGGCTTCTCTGGCTTTGGGAGTTCCAATGTCGCCCAGAGCTTCCACAGCAGCGGCGCGGATCTTGAGACTTTTATCCTTTTTAGCAATTTCCAAAAGGACCGGAACAGCCGCATCGTTTTCTGTGTTGCCTAACTCCATCACGATTCTGCGCCTGAGTTCATCATTGGATTCTTTTTTTGCCATGGCAGCAAGAGCGTTGACAGCTTCTTTGTTTTCCAGATCAGAAATCTCTTCCAGACAAGCCCCTCTGACCTCAATAAAAGGGGATTGATCATAGATCTGCTGGAAGATAGCGACAAACTGGTTCTCTTCCAATATGTCTTCCAGAACATAGACGGCGGTTACCGCTAATTCCGTCTCAGAGTTACCAACCGCGATATCCAAAAGGATTTTCAAAGCCTCTCTTTTTTCCTGGTCCTCCAGGGCAAAGACAGCGGCTCTTCTCACTCCCACGTCACCGGGTTTTTTAATGATATCTGTGAGAATGACTAGAGCTTCGGGATGTTCGATCTCTCCGATCACATGAACGGCTTCCCTACGGAGATCGATGTCCTTGGAATTCATGACAATATTTTTTAAGATTGGCAGGGCTTTATCCGGCTGTTCTATATCTTCCAGAGCATAGAGAGCCTCACGCTGGATATCGATTGAGGGAGAAGAGCGAATGATTTTTTCAAGGACAGGTATGACTTTTTCTGACTCTATATCGCCCAGAGCATGTACGGCAGCGGCAGCGATTTTAGGATCATCTGATTTTTCCGCCAGGCGGCCAAGAAAAGGAATGACTTCCGGATTTTCCATGTCTCCCAAACTGTAAACAGCTTCACGGCGGTTTTGAGTGTCAGGATCTTTTTCGGCGATCTGCTGTAATACCTTCAGAGCATTCGTATATTCCATATCGCCGAGTGTATGGATAGCCACCCTGCGCAGTTCCAGGTTTTTTTCATTGAGAGCGATGTCTTTGAGCTTTTGAAAGGCAGCCGGGTATTCAAAGTCTTCCAGCATGTCGATGATATGATGTTTCAGCTTGATATCCTCACTTTGATCGTAAATGTCAATTATTGAATCGAGGGCAGCCTCGCTTTCTGAATCGGCAAGAGCATACAGGGCTTCGAGTCTGACATCTGTTTCTTCGTCTTCGATTAAAGATTCCATCAAAGCCTCGTATTCGGGAAAGCCACTCTTTGCCAGACGTTCCCCCACGCGGATTAAAGCGGAGCGCGCATCGTCTTCCCAGCGGCTCTCTGGACATGTGCGCATGAAATTCTGATAACATGCGAACACCTCCTGCAGAGGCTGGTTTAGTTTTTCCTGCGTATAGCACTTCCAGAAGGAAGCATCATCATGCCATTCGCTATACGGGTACTGCTTGATGAAACCTTCCAGACTTTTTAAAGCCTGTCCCCAGGATTCATTCAGAACCAGGTTATATGCTTCCCTGTAAGCTATGGCGTCAGCTTCCTGATTCTCTGCGTTCACCCAGGAAATTGATAGGATCACTGAAATGAGAATCATGAAGATGAATGGTTTGTTTTGTTTTTTCATAATAACCTCCCTTAAATAACCGGATTTGTATGAGCCGGTACAGCCTTTCGTTGGTACCGGATATTAAAAAGCCTGAGCCTGAATAATATGTCCTTTTGCATCAGGGCGGATTGAATCATTTTTATGTTTTGTGGGTTCTGAGGATTTTCCACATTGGCCATCTGCCTCAGAATGAGCTCCAAATCAGATGCCAGCTTATAGACCCTGTCATCACTGGAAGCAAGTGCGCTTTTTTGAATCTCATTCGTTTGGATGGCCAGCTCTTTAAAGAGCCGCTGCTGCCCGATGAGGTTTAAAGCATAGACATCTTCCTGTTCAGGATTAAAATTCATGATGGACATAAGCACAATGTGCATCTTTTCAAATTTATCTTGAATGCTTTTTGAGGATAAAGAAGCGTAAAAAGCAGGAGATGAGGCCAGTGTGCTTTCCGGACCTATATCCGGAGGCATCCAAATGAGTTTTCCTAAAAAAATACCGAGAATCACAAGTGCTGCGCCTGTGGCTGTCTGCCAGAACACACGCCAACCTAACCTTTTCCGGGAAAATGGCTTCCCTGCGAGCTGGTTTTCTGCAGAAGCTTTTTGAATAGAGCGGTTAAGTTTGGGGATGAATTCCTCCCAGTATTCTGGTCCCGGATCTTTTCGTTCCCGTTTATCCATGACCTCAAGTGTTTGTTTGATCCTTTTGAATTCTTTGGCACAGCGGGAACAGGATGCCAGATGTTTCTCTATTTTTTGGTTTTCTTCTGGTGATGTTTCATTATAGACAGCCAGAAGAAGCAGTTTTTTTATTTTCCTGCATTCAGCCATGATCGACCTCCAAGGCCGGATGATATTTGGCCAGTTCTTTTTGAATTTTTTGGACTGCCCGGAACAGATAACTTTTTACTGAACCTGATGAGATGTGAAGGATTTCAGCGATTTCTTTAAGGGGGAAATCATTGTAATGGCGCATGACAAAGACAGCTCTCTCACGATGAGACAACCGGTTAAGCGCTTGTTCGATCTGGTTGCAAACAGCTCTGTGCTCGTTTTGTGAATTCGGATTGTTTTTTTCTTCACTGTTCCAGGGTTGAGAGGTTCCGCCAATGGAATTGAAATGCTCAAAAGGGTCTTCCTTTTTCCGGCCTTTCTTGCGCAGTGTGTCGATGCTGGCATTGATGGTGATACGGTAAAGCCAGGAGCTGAATTTGGCATCAGCATTGAATTTATGGAAGCGGCAGTAGACTTTGATAAAGACGTCCTGGGTGATATCTTCCGCATCCTGATGGTTTCCCACAAAGTCCCAGGCAAGGAAATAAACCATTTTTTTGTGTTTATCCACAATATACTGAAAAGCGGCCTTGTCTCCGTTTTGGGCTTTTCTCACCAGTTCTTGTTCCAATTCGGGCATAATGTCCTCATTCATTTAATTAGACGCTTATAAAAAAATTAGGTTTACAAACTACTGAGGTCTTCTATTCCCTCTATTGACGTCCTTGTGCAAAGAAATCGAGATTGGCGCCCGAACCATATTAATGAAAAAGAGTGTAGACTGTCAATAATAAGTAGCTTGCCTGACCTATTCATAAAAGGATAGGTTGAACTATAGCTTGACCTTTAAAATCCGCAGAATTAATATGAAAAATGCGAGAAAAATAAATAACGGGGAGGGAAGAATTGGACAATAAAGAATTAGTCATTATGTTAAACAGGGACCTTCGGGATGAACACGCCGCAGTCGTGCGCTACCTCATCCATAGTTATCTGGAAGGGGAGGATACGGCTTTAGGCGCTAAGCTCCTGTCAAGGGCCAGAGAAGAGATGTGGCATATGCATTGGCTGGGAAGGATTATCGCCCAAAAGGGAGGAGAGCCGGATATGACTGCAGCAGAGTATCCTCATGACCCGACAAGCCGGGCTACCATATTCAGATCTTATGTGGCCTATGAGAAAAAACTGATACCTCACTACAACCAGGAAGCAGATAAAGTGGATGACCCCCATATCAAAAGGGTTCTGCGAAGAGAGGCCTGGGAATCAGACATGCATGCCGCTAAGTTCCAGAAGATATTGGATAAACTTTCTCCTGAAGAGGCTGAAGGTTTGCCGGGAGGAGAGAATGAACTTCCCAAGGAATTTGTGGACAAGCTTCAAGAAGCTGTGGCTGAAAAATACACACAAATGCTCCAGCATATAAGGGATTCCTGGATTTTCCAGAAGGAGGCATCTGAAGCATGGCAGATCATGGATTTTTCAATGACCCAGATGAAACAGCTGGCCCATCTGGCAGAAGATGTGGCTGAAAACGGGATGACTCCCCGATTTGAACTAGGAGAGATAGAAAAGAATACTTCCATTGGCCTGGCTCTGGAAAGAGCTGTAAAGCAGTTGAGAGAATCCAGGGACAGGCACATCCTATTCACCAAGGATCCGGAAGCTCAAAAGCATAAGGGTTTCATGGTCAATCTGGATCTGACATTGAAGCAGGAGGAATATGAGCAGGAAGAAATACAGGATTGGATTTCGAAAAAAAAGTGATACTTGTGTAAAAAGTGTCACATGGGATTCAAACAAGGAGGAGAGGATATGAAAGAGAGAAAAGACGGGAAATTTTTATCAAGGAGGGAATTTTTAGGAAGGTGCTCGGCCTGCGCTGCAGGAGTGACCGCCCTGTCTTCTTTAAATGCGGCTGGATTCAAAAGATTTTCAGATGGAAAATCATCGGTGTCCCCGGAAAGAGGAAAAACAAAGATCCGTCTGGTGATGGCCCATCCTTCTTCAAAAGAACCGTGCTGGCCCAATATAGGATATGATTTTGAAAGGAACAAAGCAGAGTTTCTCAAAAAAATCCAAAAACACTGTCCGGATGTTGACTTTTTTCCTGTTACAGCGCGCAAAGATGAGGACGCCCGGAACATAATAAAATCAGGGGATGAAATCGACGGATATGTGGTGTATCTTTCAGGCTGCCTGTGGGGGAATGTTCCCGGAATCATTGCCTCTTCCGGAAAACCAATGATACTGGTAGACAATCTGTTTGCAGGCTCCGGTGAGTTTTTGACCGAATATGCCAAAGCCAAAAGGCAGGGCCTGCCAGTAGTGGGAGTTTCCTCCTCTTCTTTTGATGATGTGGCCCAGGCTGTTCGCTGTGTGGACAGTATAAAAAAGCTGAGCACATCCACTGTGCTGGTGGTAGGTGGCCAACCGGATGAGGCCATACAGAAATGTTTTGGTACGCAGATCATAGGCATCGATTTCCCTGAGATCAATCAGGCATACAAGGAAGCGGATAAAACAGAGGCCAAAAAATGGGCTGACCGCTGGATCAAAGAAGCGGAAAAGGTCATAGAGCCTTCCCGCAGTGACATAGAAAAATCCGCTCTTATGTATCTGGCTATGCTGGAGCTTTTAAAGAAGTACCATGCCCAGGCTATCACTGTAAACTGTCTGGGCGGTTTTTACGGCGGAAATCTTCAGGCATATCCCTGTCTGGGTTTTATGCAGCTGGATAATGACGGGCAGGTCGGTGCATGCGAGGCAGACCAGAGGTCCACCATCACCAAACTTCTGATGAAGTATCTGGCCGGCCGCCCCGGTTTTATTTCAGACCCGGTCATTGATACAGCCAAAAACCAGATCATCTATGCTCACTGTGTGGCGCCTACCAAGGTCTTTGGCCCTGATGGCAAAGCCAATCCCTATCACATACGCAGCCATTCAGAGGACAGAAAAGGAGCCTGCGACAGGTCATTGATGCCTCTGGGAGAGATGACCACGACCTTGAAGTTTGATGCCGGGAAAAAACAGGTCATTGTTCATCAAGGCATTACTGTGGAGAACGTGGATTTGGACCGGGCCTGCCGTAATAAGCTGGCCGTGGAAGTCAAAGGCGATGTGTACAAGCTCTTCGATGAGTGGGACAGGTGGGGATGGCACAGAGTTACGTTCTTTGGCGATTTTAAAAGGCAGATCATTGACACCGCTTCACTTCTTGGATTTGAAGTGGTCTTTGAAGCCTGATTTTTCTTTTTTGATTAAGGTGTCTTATCTTATTTCAAGCTGAAAATAGCCCTGTCTGTGGAGAATCCTGTATTTGGCACCTTTGACAACGACATCAATGTTCTTGAATTTACTTTCTATATCAGACAATGGAGAGTAATAATACAGAAGGTAGCATTTATCGGCAATGTCAGAAACACTTTTAAGCGCCGCGTCAGGATTTTGTGCGCTGTTCACAATACCTCCTGTGGACTGTGCCAGTTCTGAAAAAATTTGATACAGGTCTTCGGACTGTTCTCTCATATAGACTCCCGGTATCTGCTCGGGTGTTTTATTGAAGAACAAAAGATTCATCATCACAGAAGAGTCGGCAAAGACTTGTTTCATGTGCTCCACATTCATGTTCGAATCGCGGTAGTACACCTGGAAAAGTTCCTGTATCTGACCCAGCAGGGCAGGATTATCCTGATTGTTGCTGACCAGACGGTTCATTGTGGTGGAATCCAGTTCCGGACGGAATTCTCTCTGGTAAAAAAGGAATGCGATCTTTTGCCCTTTAAGGGATTTGAAGTGGTTTGCAAAGGCCAGGAAACTTTCCTCATTGACTATTCTCGTGTTTTCTAATTTTTCCAAAGTTTCCCGGTAATTAGGAAGCAGCTGCTCTAATGGATTGGTGTAACTGCTTGATTGTGTTGTATCAATACTTGTCTGATACATGGTCTGCTGCCCGCCTGAAGCAGAGGATATGGAACTGACGATCTGTCTGAGGTCAATGATTGCGGAATTGTATTCTGCGGAACCGGAGAGAGTATCCCTGCGAATGACATTGATGATATCTTTAACGATATCCTCGCGGGATTTTATTTCCATAGCTTTAGAGGAAAGGGAATACTGTTTTAACGGCGTGATAAGCATGATACTGTCGCCTGGTTGGAAGATGTTATTGAAAAAATAAGCCATCCCTTCACTTATTCTGGGATTGTAATCCGTTATCTGAAAAAGGAAGCAGAAATGACGGCCCAGAGCGGGTTTGACCGGCTGTTTTATATCTTGCCTTATGATCTGTGCTTTTTCCGTCAGGAATAAAGCATTTATATTTCGGCGGATGCTGTTTTCATAGATTTCAAAGTCATCTATGGTGAGGTTATCCACGAATTGGTTTCCGTCAAGCACTCTGACTGTAATTTCAATGTTACGAGCAGCAGGCTCCTGAGTTAAAGAAAAGCCTGCCGCTAACAGTACGACCATCAAACACCCAAAGATTTTTTTTACCATGAATCCCTCCTTTTTTATTATATTACAATGTTTTATCCTGTCAATCTCTTGTTTTTGATAGTAGCTAATCCTCTTAGTCAAATAATATGCAATTTTTATACCATGTGGTTTCAGGCATCATGGAATGATATGAAGGTCTTCTTTTGACTAGGGCAGGGGACAAATGTCCTTTTTCCTGTACAAGGCAAAGGCAATGAAGAGAAAGCTCTCTGATGATCGATGAAAATCAGAAGGAATAGGTAAATTTGGTATAAACAGCCTGGTCATTGTTGCCTTCCTCTCCGATGCCAGCAAGATCTCTCTGGAAAACAAGATCCAGCACTCCTCCGGATTGGATGATTTTCCAGTGATAATTCAAATAAAGATTAAATTTTCCAAGGGCTGAGTTGTGCTGGAAATAGATCCGAAAAACCCTGTCGCTGTCTATGTCATAAGTCCCTTCCAGAATGTATATTCTCGTGCTTGTGTAGGCAGGAGGCATTTCAAATTTGTATTTGATAAAGTTTGCTCTGATTCTCAGTAAAAATTTATTAGAGATAACAAAGTCTTTGAAGGCCTCATAACAATTAAAAGTATGAGCAAAAAACTCCCCCCACCCAATAGAAAGGGAGAATGTGTTTCCCCTTCCTTTATAGTATCCGGAAGATAATTGAGTGAGGTGACCGTGATATTCCCTGTCACCGGAATATATCTTATAAAAACTTCCCGTGGTAGGATTGAAAAGGTTAAAAACATAGTCCGGATCAAAATACGGAAGTGTACCCAGTGAGAGGTAGTAATCCTCCCAATCCTTATTATAAATTCTGTCACCGGGTTCAGCAATCCCTTCTGGGAAAAGAGGATTGAATTTATAGTCCCAGGACTGGAGGAGGGAAAATTTCCAGAATGTGTAAAAATGAATAGATAGTTTTTGATCGATCTGCCAGCTCCTGAGCGTACCATCAGTGCTCCAGTAAGCATCATAGTAAGAGTCATAGTCTATGTCGTTGATTCCCAAATCATTAAAGGGGAATGATTTTCCCACCGAGGCTTCGATCTCCTGCCTGTCGTCATCCACAATATATCCGACCTGGTTGGCGTTTTCCCGATAATTCTTTTCAATTCTTTTCAGATCCAGATGGAAATAAAAGGAAGGAAGGTCAAAATGAAGTCTAACAAAAGAGGCAGATCTGTCTTCTGAAAAGTCCCCGTAGCTCAAAGAGAATTGACCCGCAAGAGTGGTTGTTTGTGTTGGTTTCCATTCCATGCTCACAGCGGCGGCCCCATTGCTTTTTTTCTCCAGAATCTTATTGGAAGCAGTAAGAGAAACAGTGAATGAATTTATGGGGCGTGCGCTTACTTTAAGAAAGGAGAAGTTGGCGCTTTGGACTTCTTCAACTTTTTTGGTTTGTGTGCTGATTCCGGAGAATTCAAGCGCTCCTGTCTTTCCTTGAAATTTCAATCCGCCGTAAAGGTCTCCAATCCGCAGCGGGTAAAACAGACTGAAGTTTTCGTCGAATGATTTTATGTTTTTAAAGAAGAAAGGTCTTTTGTCAGTCAGTCTGACTTCGAACATGGTGAGGTTAATCTTTTCGTCAACCGGCTCTGCGGTGGCAAAGTCAGGATTTACGGTCACTGAACTTGAAAAATTTTTATGGGGAGAATAGGAAGCATCAAATCCCGCTTCTTTTAATCCTGTCTTTTCTCCGGTTATATAACCCGGAAGGATATAGGGATTGAAGCCGAACGCTTTCCATTTTGCGAGAAGAAACAGGCTTTTGATGAGCTGGGGTTCGTCCAGATTGAAAATGGGATCAAGGGGGCCGGCCCAGAGCAGGGTATCCAAACGGGGGACCACCCGGGATAGACTGATTCCCATATTTATGTCTGAGCCCTCTTCATATCCTAAATCAGTCAAATTGACGGAAATCTCTGCACACCATCTGTTTTCTTCCAAAGAGGCTGCTGTATTCCAGGAACCATCCCAACCGGGATCGAGATCTGTTCCGTCCTTGGAGATTTTTGCATCCAGCAGGGCTTCCATTAGATTGGTTCCGAAAAAATAGTAGTATCCCCTGTCGCTCTCGGTCTCAATAAGAATATAGACCGAGTCATCGGTTCTTAAGTCAGCATCTTTTACGGTCATCTCTCCTCTTATAAGAGCCGGATTTGAATCAAAGCATGAAAATCCGATATAAACGTGTGAGGCATCGTAGAGGATTTTAACGGATGTTTGAACCTCAGAGGCATCGGCTCTGTCCGACTGTATATAAAGAAGGCTGTTGGCTTCAGGAGCTTTCTCCCATGCAGTCTCTTCAAACTTGCCGTCTAAAAGGATGGGTTCTGTGATCTTTAACGCCGGAATTTCCTCTTCCGCTTCAGAGTCACTGACCTGGCACAGGAGAGGAAGGCAGAAAAAGAGCAATAAGAGGAAGAAGGTCCCTGGTTTTTTTAAAGAATAAGCTGGATTTGATTTGTCAACCATGAGATTCAGAATTATTTTTCTTTTCTTGTGTGATGTCAAGTTAAATGTGTGCCTAAAAAAAATTCAGGTTTAGATGATGCTCTGTCATAAATGATTTGTGTTGACGGCATAATTTTCATATGATAATAATCTTTCGTAAAAAAACTAGGCTTGAATTGCATAGGTTAGATGACAGAAAGGACCCGGATCAAGTGAGGGAGAATTTAGTTCTGGTTAATGCGTTTTACACAAACAGCATTCTTTTAAAAGGGCTCATCAATTATTTAAACAGGCATTTCAACCTTTATTTTATTGACCTTCCGGGTTTTGCAAAACATTCTCCCCCTCTGGAAGAGATTTCCATTCAAGCTTATTCTGACTTTGTGTCCGGGAAAATTGATGAATTCGGCTTAGACCAATACATAATAGCAGGAATTTCATTTGGTTTTCTAATAGTCAACAATATTTTTCTTGACGGGAAATGCAAGGGGATTGTCGCTATATTTCCCTATATTAATAAGCATTCTTTAAAGCTGAAGATGGGGAAAAAGACGTTTTATAATTTTATGTCCAGTTTTTTTATCAACTTTAAGCTGTCCAGAAGCGTATGGAAAAACAGCATGTTCCAAAACGCAGCCTATTTGTACAGTTCCTATCCCAGAGACCGGGTAACGGTTATCCTCGAACACATGGATGGAAAAACTTTTTTTGAAACAGCACAGATCATACTCAATAATGAAGAACCTTTGAGCTTTCAGGAACTTCCCTATGCATTGATCGTCAATAAAAAAGATAGGACAATCAATTATGACTATTCATTACAGGCTTTCGAAAAAAATATCAAAGACCTTTTGGTTATCCATTCTGAAACAGATCATTATCCGGAAGATGTTGAGGAATCCTATTTCATGAAAGCATTTCCCGAAGATGCAATTAATAGAATTATTGCTTTTTTAAACAGCAGATGTTCACATTAGCATTTTTTTTAGTGTAAAGGCAGATGATATCTTTCCGTCAACCATTAACCTGAATGAAGAAAAGACAATTTATTTTTAAGTTCGCTTTCGTTATCGGGGTCGGCCTGTTTGTTTTTCTCATTGTTAAGATCGGCCCTATGAATATCTTGAAGAACATCAATAAACTGACTTGGACGGGCTTGGTCATACTTTTTATCCTGAGATTGATCTACTGGATGATTCGGACTTACATCTGGAGAAGAGTGTGCCAGTGCTATGGGGAATATTACTCTTTTTCGAACCTTTTTGCTGCCCGGATGGCAGGACACGCAGTGAGTTATTTAACCCCAGCCACTTATTTTGGAGGAGAAGCCTTTCGGACCATGGCTGTATCAAGCCTGAATAAAACCAAAGTACTTGCTTCTGTTATTGTTGACAAAACAGTAGAGATTGTAACGGCACTGCTGTTGACGATCATAGGCGTAATGGTAGCCGTTTTCAGGATTTCAATACCTGATGGATTTAAATATGTCTCGATGGCAGGGATTCTATTCGCTGTTCTTCTTGTTCTTTTCATTTTTCTAAAGCAAAAAAAAGGACTTTTAACATGGTTTGTTCAATGTTTGCAGAGAATAAGAATCAAGCTGTCTTTTTTTGAAGAAAAAAGAGAGAAAATCAGAGAAACCGATGACTATGTTTCAGATTTTTACTGCAAAAACAAAAGAGAATTTCTAAGAATCTTTATATATTACTTGTTTCTCCATATGTACTGGGTTTTTGAAATCTATTTGACCATGGTTTTTTTGAGTGGAGAAAAAGTGGACTTCCTGGCAAGTTTTCTCATCGTAACCCTTGGGACAGTTGTTTTTTTTATTCCCAATGTTCCTGCTTCGTTAGGGACTTATGAAGCTGCGTATGTAGGCCTTTTTGTTTTGATGGGATTCAGTGCTGATTTAGGTATGTCTGTAACCATTTTCAGAAGGATTTTAGCCTTATTCTGGGCAGGATTCGGGCTTTGTGTCATAGGAACCAGGAAGATGTGGCAGGAAGTAACTCATTCTTGAGTTAATTATTGGATTGATTATAATGGATGTGGTAAGAGATGTGGGCTTCAAGAAAAAAAATTGGGTGTGGCTCCCTCCCTGTGTGTTTCTTATACTGGCAGGAGTGGTCTTAGTAACGGGATTAAATAAAGATCTGTTTTTTCTCATCAATCAGGCTTCCCAAATAACAGGGGATATGTTCTGGGCTTTTCTCACTTTTCTTTCAGACGGATTGGTGGTATTCGTTATTCTCTTTCCGCTGATTTACCGGAAGCCGCGGCTGATTTGGACTGTCTTAGTCGCTGCGGTTCTCTTAACATTATTCGGACAGGCGGTAAAGCATATTTCCCAAATTCCCCGACCTCCGCGGGTTCTTCCTTCTGAAAGCTTTCATTTAATCGGTCCGGACTGGGGGTATAATTCTTTTCCGTCAGGACATGCTTCCATGATATTTAGTTTAGCAGGAGTTTTTTCTCTGACAGTAAAAAGAAACTGGCTTCGGCTGCTGTTTATTGGATTGGCCTCCGTAATAGCGGCTGCCCGCATAGTGGTCGGAGTGCACTGGCCGGTTGATGTCTTAGCCGGTGCTGCCCTGGGATGGTTTTCTATCTGGATAGGGCTTGAGATTTCAGAAAGAACAGCCTGGGCTTGGAAAGGAATCGGACAAAAGATTTTAGGGGCTGTTTTTCTCGTCTTATGTGTTGCTCTCTTTTTTGCGGATCACACGGGTTATGAAGATATTATGGGCTTTCAGCGGACAATAGCTGTCCTCTCTCTCGTCATAGGGGGACATGAGTATGCTAGGGTATACGGATGGAAGGGTCTGCTTTTCAAAGCCCCACCCACTTCTGTAAATGATTGAAGAGGTCAGGTAAATCAGGTAATAAAAAGATTTTTACTGGGAAAGTTTGGCTCGCTCGTCACATTTATTCCGAGTCTTTTCAAACCGGCTTCATCGCCGGGTGTGGGGATATGAGTGATGTGCATTTCTGTGTTGTTGAGTTTGCTGAGCTGTTCCACGGCAAGTGCGGCAGCAGAGTTCACTGTAGAGCTCACACTGAGGGCAATAAGTGTTTCCGCTAAATCCAGGTTAGGGCTTTTTTTATTGAGGATTTTTCCTTTCAAGCTGCCTATGGAATCCATTACATGGTTAGTCAGCAGGTGAACCAGGTCTGGGATTCCCGCACATTTCTTTATCGCATTCAGTATCACGCTTGATGAGGCATGCATTAAGGGTGAGTTGTATCCTCTAATGATTGTCCCATCGTTCAGCTCTATAGCGGCTCCACAGAAAATACCGTCGCTTCCTTTTTGTTTGATTCTGGCTTCCTCAGCGGCTTCCTTGGCAGGTTTGACAACCTTTCTGTCCTCAGACTTCACTCCGGCTTCCTTCATGAGAGATTCAATTCTTGTCACCGTGTCTTTTTCAATAAATCCCATTGCGTATTCGCACTGATACCGGAAATTTCTTCTTATGATTTCCTGTTTAGCCGCCTCTCTGACCACAGCATCGTCAGTAATGGCAAATCCCGCTCTGTTCACTCCCATGTCTGTGGGCGACATATACACGGAGTCAGTCCCTGTGATGTGTTTTAAAATTCTTTTGAGCACCGGGAAAGCCTCCACATCCCGGTTGTAGTTGACAGTTTTTTTCCCGTAGGATTTGAGATGGAAAGAGTCAATCATATTGAAATCGCCGATATCCGCTGTGGCCGCTTCATAGGCTATGTTCACGGGGTGTTTGATGTCTAAATTCCAGATGGGGAATGTTTCGAATTTAGCATAGGCTGATCGGATGCCTTTTTTATAATCATGATAAAGCTGGGACAGGCATATCGCCATTTTCCCGCTGCCCGGACCAGGTGCGGTGACCACGACAAGAGGTTTTGAGGTTTTAATATAGGGATTGGCTCCATATCCTTTCTCGCTCGTAATGATGTCAATATCAGAAGGGTATCCAGATATTGAATGGTGAGTGTATGTTTTTATGTCACGGCGTTCGAGTCTGTTGCGAAACTGCTGGACAACGGGCTGGTTGTTAAATCTGGTTATAACCACAGCCAGCACATCCAATCCCCAGCTGCGGAGGTCATCGATAAGCCTTAAAGTGTCCACATCATAGGTTATCCCAAAATCGGCCCTGATTTTTTTCTGTTCAATATCCCCGGAATTCACACACAGGATAATATCTGCATTTTTTTTGAGCTTTTGAAGGAGACGGATTTTGGCATTCGGATCAAATCCGGGAAGAACCCGGGCAGCATGATAGTCAAACACGAGTTTTCCCCCGAACTCCAGATAGAGTTTCCCTCCGGAATTCTCCGCCCTTTTGATGATATGTTCGTTTTGCTCGGCTAAATATTTGCTTTTATCGAATCCTATTTTTTTGATCATGGCTGTTTTCTTTTCTCTTTTTTCATTTTTTCTATGAGATCTTTGTATAGCTGGGATTCTCTCATGCCTTCAAAATAAGGACTTTTTTGGACGGCCGGCAAGTTGCTGAATCCGTTTTTTACCGCGAGGTCCAGATATTTCAGAGCTGATTTTTCATCCCTGTTCAGTGCATAAGCCTGAGCCAGGTCAAACAAGATATATTTATGCATGTCCTTATTTTCTTCGCTTGCCTTAACAGCTATCTCATACAGAATCACTGCCTTGAGAGGATGGTTGTTTTTTAAATGCTGATTTCCGGTTTGGGCCGCTCTTGAAACGATCAAGTGAAGGAGGCGTACGGCCATGCTTTTATCCTCCAGACTGTCTTCCTTCCGAGATTCATTCAAAAGAAAATAGAGACTCATTTGAGCGAACAGCTTTTCCAAATCCTTATAGTCTTCCGGGGATTTTTCTATGTTATTGAAAATACTTCCACATGTGCGAATGATATTTGATTCTCTTTGATTGCGTTTGGTTTCACTCTGAAGAAATTGCTTATAGGCTTCACTTTGTTCCAGGTGCGTTGACCTTTCCTTTATTTCAGAGACATCTTTAAGACCGCTGAAAAGAGAGACCTGGCTTTTATAACTGAGAACAGCCAGATATATTTTCCCTTCTTCCTTAATTTTTTTTGTTCTTTGGGTCTGTCGGGAATAAATATCATCTATTTTGTTCTGGTCTTTTGGAATCACATTCTGCTTCATCCGCATGATTTCCATCCACTCCAGTGCGGAGGCACACACATCAGAAGGAGGCCAGTTATGAGTTCCCTCGAAAAAATGGATTCTGTGTAGGATTCCAGCCTGTTCAAGCTGTTTATCGAGAAGTACCAT
>Ga0307421_1000931_pt1 | contig 18465 bp, 17 predicted proteins | sample SalMarWE160270MG_FD_202163 | JGI IMG/M metagenome (GOLD analysis project Ga0307421, IMG submission 202163) | Salt marsh sediment microbial communities from the Plum Island Ecosystem LTER, Massachusetts, United States - WE1602-70 | ecosystem: Environmental > Aquatic > Marine > Intertidal zone >...
ATCTGCGGCATTCCCGACGGGTTGGTGAGAACGCGGGTGACCGTCGAGCCATCCAGGGCATTCGAAACCGTGGGGGGCATCGGCAGGATCACCGCCAGCGAAAGGGCCACCGTGGCCACGGACACACCCCACAAGAGGGCCAGGCCGGCTCCCCCGATACGGCTGATGCGACCGGGCTCCGGCAGGTCGGCACGCCTCTCGATGAGGTGGGCCGCCACCGCCGTTGCCACTCCAGCCGTAACTAACACAAGAAGGCCGCCGACCAGCCGGGCCGAATCGGTCGAGATGCCCGACATCGCCTCGATCACGGTGCCCACCACCGGTCCCAGGCGGAAGGCGAGCACGATGCCGGCTACAAGACCCGCCAGTTCCAGGCCCTCACGCACGTAACCCCGGAACCAGCCCCGCACCAGCAGGAGGAGAAGAAAGACGACGGCAAAGACGTCGACCACGGCTCTAAGGATCAAGCTCGATCCGCATTCTCTTGTTGCTCTTCCCCTTGCTCTCCGTCTTGGTCACCCGTACCGGCCCCACCTCGGAAGTGTTGGCCACGTGAGTGCCTCCATCGGCCTGGCGATCGATGGTGCCGATGGTCACGACGCGGATGGGATCAACGTGCTCGGGAATCAAACTCACCTTGGTGCGAATGAGATCGGGGTCGGCCCGCGCCTCAGAGCGCGGGAGAAAACTGACGTCAACCTCGTGAGCTTGGGCCAGCGCCTCATTGAGCCGCTCCTCGACCTCCCTGCCGAACTCGACGCTGATGCCCTCGAGCTCGAAGTCCATACGGGCCCGGCATGGTTCCATGCTGCCTCCGGTGACCTTGGCTCCAAAGTCGCGCCAGATGACGGCCGAGAGCACATGGAGCGCGGTGTGGGTGCGCATGAGCTGATGACGGCGCTCCCAATCGATGACGGCCCTCACCACGGTGCCCGCCGCCGGCGGGTCGCCCCGTGGCACGTGAATCACATCACCCCCCCGCTTCACCGTATCCGCGATCGCCACCGAGCCGTCCTCCCACATCAGCACGCCGGTGTCGCCGGGCTGGCCGCCGCTACGGGCGTAGAAGACGGTGCGATCGAGCACAATGCCTTCGTCATCCACCCTCACCACGGTGGACTCGATCTCCTTCAGGTAGGCATCCAGGGCGGAGAGATCTTCAGTCACGGCGCTGCTCCCTAACGCTCCCGATGAGGGTGATTGTACCGACGACGGTCCGTCCCACCACGATGGTGGAGTGCCGAGCTGCCGGGCTACGCCACTAGGAAGAGGGCGCGTTGTTGCCCGAGCGACGGGCCGCGGCCCGCCGCAGCCCGTCGTCGCGCACTCGGCGCAGCCGCCGCACCGTCAGCGGTTGGTATCGCTGGGCGATGGGATCATCCATGAGCCGGCGCAGCGCCTTGTAGTAGCTGGTGGCGCTGATGTCGAGGTGCTCGCTGATCGCTCGGTCCTTTGGACCGGCATACAGCCACCAAGAGCTTTCGAAGTCGAGTACCGCCCGGTCACGTTCGCCCAGCATCGTGTTGAGAGTACGGCGCGGAACGCTCCGATCCGAGGATTTCGCCCTGCCGGGATCGCGCCGAAAACACCGCCTGCCGGCGGTTGCTACAGAGGAGCGTCGAACCCGGCCACAACCGGCGAAGCCGCGACGCTTCATCGATGCGGGCAGAGGTACCCTGTGCCGACGCCGGGTTAGCTCAGTTGGCAGAGCACCTCTCTTGTAAAGAGGATGTCGCCGGTTCGAGTCCGGCACCCGGCTCCGGCTGCCCCGCCTCAGCCTGATCGCACCCGAGCCACCTCATAGGCGGCCAGCGATGCCGCCACGGCCGCGTTGAGGCTCTCCACATCGCCGGCCAGCGGAATCGAGGCGAGCACATCGACACGTTCCCGCACCAGACGCCCCAGGCCCTTGCCTTCGGCACCAACAACGATCGCAACTGGCTCGGCGAGCAGGCTCAGGCCGAACAGCGAGTTCTGGGCCCCGGCATCAAGACCCACCGTCCAAACTCCAAGACGCCGCAGGTCGGCCACCGCAGCCGCCACCGACGAGACCAGCGCCACCGGCATATGCTCCAGGGCGCCCGCCGCCGTCTTGAACACGGCCGCTCCCAGGGGCGCTCCTCGACGCGACGAGATCACCAATGCGCCGAGACCGGCGGCACATGCGGAGCGTGCCGCCGCTCCCACGTTGCGGCCATCCTCGAGATGATCGAGCACCAGCAGCGCCGCCGGTTCGGTAGCGTCGATCGCCTCGCCAAGACTCACCACGGGAATGGGCCGGCAGTGTGCCACAACACCCTGTGGGGCCGTAGTCGACGCCATCTCTGCCACGTCGGCAACCCTCTTGATCGCCGCTCCCATGCCGGAGGCGGCCTCGAGCAACTCAGAAAGAGCGCCGGCCCGAGAGGAATCAACGTACAGCGTCGACACCCGTCCGGCAGAGACGGCAGCCGCCACCGCGTGCAGACCCTCGACCTCAGTCCCGATGCCATCTCGTACCATCGGCACCATCCTCGAGCACAATTCCATACCCGCCGAGCCGCCCTCGGATCGTATCGGCAAGCTCCCACTCTTCTTCGGCTCTGGCTCGAGCCCGACGCTCGATCAACGCCTCGAGCGTCGCCTCGGCATCGCCGGAGTCCACCCCCACCTCGCCGGCCAGGGCGGCCAGTTTGCCGACCAGATCATCGACGCCGGCCACAGGCTCGGCCAGGCCGAGCACACCAACGATCGTATCGAAGGCGGCGGCAATCGCGGAGGCATCGATGTTGTCGTCGAGCTGCCGATTGCCGCGGCGGACCGCCTCGAATAACGCCGCCAATGCCTCCGGAGTCTTGAAGTCATCGTCCATGGCCTCTCGAAAACGTTCGACGATTTCGGCATCGGGCTCCGTGTCCACAGCACCGACACGGCGCCGAAAGGCCCAGAGCCGCTCCAGCGAGGCATGGGCGTCCTCCACGAGGTCTCTGCCAAACTCGATCGGCGCTCGGTAATGAGCTCGCAGGTAGAAGAGGCGCACCGCCAGTGGCGGGTACTCATCGAGCACGTCGAGCAGCCCGACAACGTTACCCGTCGACTTCGCCATCTTCTCACCGCCCAGATTGACCATGCCGTTGTGCAGCCAGTAGCGGGCAAAGGGTGCCGCCCCGGCCGCCGCTTCCGCCTGGGCGATCTCGTTCTCATGGTGGGGAAACACAAGATCAAGCCCACCGCCATGAATGTCGAACCCGAAGCCGAGCTGCTCCTCGGCCATTGCCGAGCACTCGATATGCCATCCAGGCCGCCCGGCTCCCCACGGCGAATCCCAGGAGGGCTCGCCCGGCTTTGATGCCTTCCATAGGGCAAAATCAGCCGGTTCCCTCTTGTGCACCCCGGGCTCGATGCGGACGCCGGCCAGCAGCTCATCGGGATCCCGTCCCGACAGCTTGCCGTAGCCCTCAAACGAACGAACCGAGAAGTACACGTCACCCTCAGCGGCGTAGGCATGGCCGCGCTCGATGAGGCGCTCAATAAGGCTGATCATCTGAGGAATGTGTGTGGTGGCGTAGCAGAGGCCATCGGGAGGCCGGACCCCGAGCAACTCGTGGGCCCGGAAGAACGCGGCCGCCGCTCGCGCCGCCACCTCTTCGGTACTGATCCCCTCCTCGGCGGCGGCATCGATGATCTTGTCCTCGATGTCGGTGACGTTGGCGACGTACCTGACTCGGTAGCCACGCCACTCCAGGTAGCTACGGATGACATCGAACACAACCGCCTGGCGCCCGTGACCAACGTGGGGAGCCGCCTGCACGGTTGGACCACAGGCGTACATGGTGACCTCGCCCGGCTCCCGGGTTTCAAAAGGCTGAAGGGTTCTCCCCAGAGTGTTGTAGACCTGCATCCGAGCGCCGATGGTATCAGTCGTCTCCCGGCCTCCCCGACCCTCGCCGAGCCACTCAGCCCTCGACGAGCACGGCGGCGGCGAGAACGGCAATGCCTTCGTCCCCGCCGATGAACCCAAGGCCGTCGGTTGAGGTCGCCTTCACCGACACGGCGCCAATATCGACACCGAGGACCGCGGCGAGCCGGGTCCGGATCGCCTCTCGATGAGGCGCAATCCGAACCCGTTCGGCGATCACGGTGACGTCCACCGAGCCGATCCGGAACCCCGCGGCCGCAGTACGCGCCACCACGTCTTCCAACAGGGCCATACTGTCGGCGCCGCGCCAGCGGGCATCATCGGAGGGGAATAGAGAACCGAGATCTCCCAGCGCGCCGGCTCCGAGAATGGCGTCGGCCACGGCATGGGCGGCAACATCGCCGTCGGAGGTGGCGTCAACACCACGCTCCGCATCCACGACCACTCCCGCCATGAGGGTTGGGGGAACACCCCCAAATCGATGAGTATCAAACCCCAGCCCCACCCTCATCTCAGCAAAGCCTCCGCCAGAGCCACATCGCCGGGGAAGGTTATCTTGACGTTCTCCGCCTCCCCCTCCACCGCGGCAATGCTTCCCCCAAAACGCTCAACAAGAGCGGCGTCGTCGGTGGCATCGTCGTCCGATGCCGCATGGGCGGCCCGCAACGTTGCCGCCTTGAAACCCTGCGGCGTCTGCGCCACGCTGATGTCGGAGCGATCGACGGTCCCCAAAACCCACCCGTCGCCCACCCGCTTCAAGGTATCGCGTACCGGGATCACGGGCACCACGGCGTCGACCCCACCGGAGAGCAGGCGGTCGATGACCCGGCGCACCAGATCTGGCGTGGCGAGAGGCCGGGCGGCATCGTGCACGAGCACAAACGAAGCGTCCCCGGGCACGACGTCGAGGCCGGCGGCCACCGAGTCACGGCGGCGGACTCCCCCCTCGATGCCTCCCGGTACGTCGCCGATGATCACCAGTTCGTCCACACCGCCGTGGAGCAGTGCATCGCGGGCACGCTCCCACATCGACTTGCCACCAACCTCGATGAGGTGCTTGGGGCCACCAAAACGTTCGCCCCGGCCCGCAGCGACGAGGATGCCGTAGATGGTCACGTCTTGAGTTTGGCAAACACCATGCGGCCCATGCTGGTGCGAAGCGTATTGGCCACCTCCACCTCCACCGTTTGGCCGGCCACCGAGGCCCCACCTTCAATGACGACCATGGTGCCATCCTCCAGATAGCCGACACCCTGACCCGGTTCCGATCCTTCCTTCTCGATGAGAAGGGTGACGAGGTCCCCGGCCACGAGCGTGGGGCGCATCAACTCCCCAAGGGAGTGTGGGTTGAGCACGGGGATGCCGCGCAGCCCGGCGGCCTTGGCCAGGTTGTGATCGGTGGACACCAGCGTGGCCTCCGCCACTTTGCACAGAGCAAGGATCTTGGCATCGACGTCCTCGAACTCCGGGAACGATTCGGTGCTGATGCGCAGATGAGCCGTATCTATCTCGCTCAGCGCATCGACCACGTCGAGGCCGCGCCGGCCCCTCCGGCGCCGGTTCTTCGTCCCGGAATCGGCAATGCCCTGAAGTTCATCGACGACAAACTCGGGAACCCAGACCGTGCCGGCGACCAGCCCAACCCGGCACAGCTCGAGTATTCGACCGTCGATCGCCGCCGAAGTGTCAAGCACATACCCACCCTGCCTGTACCCGTCGCGCCGCCGGCCCCGCGTCCCGGCGGCGGCGATCAGCTCCCCGGCTCGAGCGGCAAAAACACGGGCCCCAAAGCTTCCCAATACGAGCACGATCAGGGCCGCCACCGGCCACGCCACCGGCTCCGGTGTGAGCAGCACCAGCGGCACACTCATGACCGCTCCGACGAGCACACCGGCGAGCATGCCGAAGGTCCCGGCGAACAGCTGCGGGCCCGTAGCCCGCGCCACAAAATCGGGGGCCTTGTCGAGAGCCCGATTGATCACTCGGCCCACCAGACCGCCGATCACATAGCCGATGCCGGCACCGATGACCGCCCCGATGACGATCGAGACATCGGGATCAATCTCCGAGGCCTCATACCACTCGGGAATGGCGCGACCCACGATGAACCCAACCCAGGTCAATGCCAGCGTGACAACGAACCGAACGGCCTCGCTGATCATGGAGCTATACCTCCTCGGCGCCCTCCACCTTGGGCAGGGCACGGTCGAGGCGACGCATCGCTTCCTCTTCGGTCACGTTGAGGGCAAAACGAAGCTCGCTGGAAAGAATGAGCCTCGCCTTTGACAACATTCGCTTGAGCGCCGGTGAGATGCCCTTCGTCTGCTGGGCGTAGGTGAGATCCCTCACGACCTCCCCGACCTGGAAGATGTCGCCGCTGTTGATCTTCTCGGTGAGCAGCTTGTACCAGCGGCTCCAATTAGAGCCGGCCTCCTCCGGATCCTGCCTGAAGAGGGCGAACACGCGGCGGGCTATCGATTTGGAGATCACCGGCCTGACGCCCAATTCGGCCGCCTTCTCCACCGGAACACGCAAGGTGAGCTGGTCGGTAGCCACCTCGAGCACAAAAAAGTCCGTGCGCCTACCTGTGAACACGCGCCGCTCCTTCTTCACAATGACGGCGGCGCCATGGTGCGGATACACAATCTTGTCACCGACCGAAAACGGTGATACCGGCTTCGCTGCTGCCTTCTCCTTGGCCGCGGGTTTCTTGGCGACGGCCTTCTTGGGCGCCGGCTTCTTGGGCGCCGGCTTCTTGGCTGCGGGCTTCTTGGCCGTGGGTTTCTTGGCTGCGGGCTTCTTGGCTGCGGGCTTCTTGGCTGCGGGCTTCTTGGGCGCCGGCTTCTTGGGCGCCGGCTTCTTGGGCGCCGGCTTCTTGGCTGCGGGCTTCTTGGCCGTGGGTTTCTTCGCGGGCACAGGATCTACTGGGGTGGGGGAGGCCGCATTGTACAACGAGGTGGTGCCGGTCCCCAGGTCACTCCTCTTCATCACCCCATTCGTCGTTGGTGTCGAGGAGACGATCGAAGTAGTGCCGCAGCTGGCGGGCGCGGGTACGGCCCACCCCTTCAACCTGATCGAACTCGGAAACACTGGCGTAGAGCAGCCTCTGCAGGTTCCCAAAGTGCTCCACCAACGAGACCTTCACCGCATCGGGAAGCCGCGGGATGCGGTTGAGAATGCGGTAGCCCCGAGGCCGACCTTGGGCGTCGAGCGCACCCAAATCGAGCTGGCCTGCCACCCGCGCCACATCGGAGAGATGTGCCGTTCCCAATTGGGCCAGATCGTCGAGAGGCTGCAAATTGGTTGGGGGGTACACCCGGGCATAGTCGGCGTACACCTCCCGCGCCGCCTCGTTCACGCCAGAGAGCAGATCGTTGAGTTGAATCCGCGTCAGATTCCCTTCTCCGCCCAACTCCACCGCATAGTGCTCCAGATCACTGGCGATCCGGCGCACAAGAGCGGCGCGCTGCAGAAGCTGGGCCACGTCGCGGTAGGTAACGATATCGTCGACCTCGAGCTGGGTAAGGCGGTTCTCCGCATCGGTCAGGCGGCGACGGAACCGCTCCAAAGTCAACAGATTCTGGTTCGCCTGAGCCAGCAGCGCAGTAGGACTCTGCAACTCGATCTTGCCGACCCGGGTGAAGACCGCCACCGTACCCCGCCCCTCGCTGACGACAACCACCGGCTTGCCGGTCTGAACGGCCAAACGCTCCGCAGTGCGGTGCCGTGTACCCGTTTCGGCGGTGCCGATGGTCGCATCGGGCAGCAGATGCACGTTGGCCCGGTAGATGATCTCGGCTCCCTCATCAAGGATCACCGCCCCATCCATCTTCGACAATTCGGCAAGGCGGGCAGCACTGAAATCGGCCCCGTTCAGGTGAAAACCTCCGCTACAGATGGCTTCGATGTCGGAGCCGTAGCCAAGCACCAGCAAAGCGCCGGACCCCTGGCGAAGAATGATCTCAACGGCATTGCGCAGTGGGGTTCCGGGGGCGAGCGATCTGAGTATCTCGAGTGTGTCGTCCCGCTTCGTCATCCGACGGCGAGAGTACTACAGCATTCGCGCTTTCCACCGGTGATTCGCGCTCAAGCAAGACCGGCGCGAGCCAGCGCCTTGTCGATGCGAACGGCATCGTCGGGATTGATGATCGTGCCGATGCCCAGGCGGGCCGCCTCCTCGACGCGCCGCCTGGCATGGGCCACGGGGCGGACCTCGCCGGTGAGCCCAACCTCACCCCAGGCGGCGATGGGACCGAGCTTCTTGTCGAGAAGCGAGGACACCAGCGCAATCGCCACCGGCAGATCGGCGCCGGGATCGTACAGCCGCATTCCGCCCACCACGTTCACATAGACGTCCTTCTCCCGGAACGAGAAGCCGGCATGGCGCTCGAGCACCGCAAGCACCTGGTGCACCCGCGCCGCCTCAAGGCCGCGCACACTGCGCCGCGGCTGGGGGGTCGCCGTCCCGGAAACCAGGGCCTGTACCTCGACCAGCAGCGGGCGGCGGCCATCGACGGCGGGGAACACCACGCTGCCGGGCACACCCCCGTCCCAGCGGGCGAGCAGCAATCCGGAGGGATCCGGAACCTCCGTCATACCGGCGTCCCGCATCTCAAAGATCCCCACCTGGTGAGTGGCCCCGAACCGGTTCTTCAGACTTCGCAGCAACCGCAGGCCACGCTCGGCCTCACCCTCCAAGTACAGCACCACATCGACCGCGTGCTCGAGCAGTTTGGGCCCAGCTATCCCGCCGTCTTTGGTGACATGCCCGATGATGACTACCGGCACGCCCGTCTCCTTGGCGAAGTGAACAAGGCGAGCGGCCGACTCGCGCACCTGCGCCACACCTCCGGGAGAACCATCGACTTCGGCAGCGGTGACGGCCTGGATGGAATCGACGATCAGCAGATCCGGTGTGATCTCGCCGGCTGCCGTGATGATTGCATCGATGTCACGCTCCGACGCAAGGAACACGTTGGGGTCGTCGATCCCCAGCCGGTTGGCGCGAAGGCCCACTTGCTCCAGCGACTCCTCGGCGCTGGCCACCAGAGCGCTGCCCCCTCCGGCGGCAAGGGCTCCGGCCACCTGCAGCAGCAGAGTCGATTTGCCCACACCGGGCTCACCCCCGAGCAGGACGGCAGCGCCCGGAACGAGCCCACCCCCCAGAACTCGGTCGATCTCGTCGATCGTCACCCGGCGGCGGACCACGGTATCGCCACCGGCCTTGGTCACCGAGACGATACGAGTGTGTTGCTGCGCCTTCTTGCGTTTCGATTCGGCCGTCTGCTCAAGTGGACCGTCGTTGCCGCACTGCGGACAAAAGCCCATCCACTTCGGACTGTTGTATCCGCAGGCGCTACAGAGGTACGCCATGCACCGACCCTACCTGCGCCAGACGACACGAAGAAAGACGATGACCCCGATGACGACGGCGGCGCTCACCAACAGGACCAGGCCGATTATGTTCCACCAAGTCCAGCCCTCCGCCACGCGGACATCAGCCAGCAGGTATGCCGTCGTCACAATAGATCCATGGCACAATACCTCGATACCGCTGGATTCCCTTCTGGACCGCGGCCGTAACCCTCTGGTGAGCAGCGTGGACAGCAACAAGCCCAACAACGGCCTGGACGACATGTTCGAGCCCTTCAAGATCGAGAACCTGCCCGAACCGGGTGCAAAAGGCGCCCGAGGCCTGGGCGGAAGCGGCTCCGGGCTCCCGCCCCGGAACCAGCCGTGCCCTTCCTGCGGCAGCCTGAATCCACCGTTCAACCGACACTGCGAAGCCTGCGGAGCCCGACTCTCCCAAACGCCGCTCCCGGTAGCGCCGCAGCCGATGCTGCGCACCACCGCCGGGGCCCGGGCGCTGATGGTGCTTGCGGCCGTGATCCTCACCGTGGCCCTTCTTGCACTTGCAGTCAACGTGTTCCGAGGTGACGGCGGAGCCGCCGTAACAACCGTTGCCCCGACGACCACCGTAGAACCGGTGCTGGACATTGTGGAGCTGACCCCCATTCAGATCCGCTGCGACTCCGAGTACCCATCGTTCCCCTGCACGGCACTTATCGACGGCGATCCGGAGGGCAGCGCTCCCTACAACTCCTGGAACGCCGAGGATGGAGGCATCGGCGTCGAGATCACGGTCTTCTTCTCACCGCCGGTGCAGCTCACCGAGATGATCATCTACAACGTCGACGATGAGGAACGTTTCCACCGCAACGCCCGCGCCGAGGGCCTGGAGATACGCCTCAGCGATCTGCCCCAGGCGATCATCGAGGACCTGGAGAACACCAACGAACCACAGCGAATCCAGCTGAGAGGTATCCGCACCTCCAACCTGACCATCACCATCACCGGCGCCTATGTGGGCGAGACCTGGGACGGAAACGCACCCTACCCGGAGCTGGCGATGCAGGAGATCCAGTTCTACGGGCGGGTCTCCCCCGATCCGGGAGGCTGATCCAACTCGCTCGCAGCAGGCTGGCGTTGCCGGACGAAGTAGATCCAGGGAATCGACACGAGCGTCACCACACCCTTCACGATCACATTGGTGGTGAAAGTCTCCCAGACGTCGGTGGCGCTCAGCACCCCGGCAAAGGCGATCAACACAAAGATGATCGAGTCGATGGGCACGGCCACCGCGTTCGACACCAGAACCCGGCCCCATTGCTTCCGCTCTCCAAACCGCCGGACCCAGGCCGAGTAGGCCTCGGTGTCGATCAGCTCCGAGATCACCTCAGCCACGATGGAGGCGAAGACGATCCGCCATACCGGCGCCAGCACGGCGCCGAAGTAGTCGGTCTGCGGCCCTACATCGGCTAGCGCCGGAAGCCGGTGCACAATCCAGAACAGGCCTGCCATAAGCAGATTGATGACGGCCGCGGCCACGATGAGGAACCGGGCCACTCGTTTGCCCGCCACCTTGTGCACCAAGTCGCGCAAGGTGAAGGTGAACGGGTATATCAGCGTGCCGGCATCCATGCTCATCCCGGCCACCTCGGTGATCTTGAGGCTGGTGATGTCGGCCAGCATCTGCGCGGCGATGTACGCCGACGCCAGCAGGGCCAGCGGGACAAGAAGGTGTTCCGGTCTTTGTGTCACGGGCGGCGAGCGTACCGCAACAGACCCATCGGTGGGGCCAAGACGGGGTCCGGCTACTCCTTGATATAGGGCTGGCCGTCGGCGGCGGGCGGCCGGGCCCGACCCACGAGGCCGGCCACGACGATCACCGTGACCACATAGGGGGCCATAAGCAAGAATTCCGAGGCGATCGGCGTGCCCAATATGCCAGCTTCTGCTGGAGGCCGCGAGCGAATCCGAATACGAGCCCGGCAGCCATTGCCCCTACCGGGTTCCAACGACCGAAGATCATCGCGGCCAGGCCGATGAAGCCAATCCCGGCGGTCATGTCCTCTTCGAACCGGCCTACCGCGCCAAGCGTAAGGAACGCTCCCCCAAACCCGGCAATGAGGCCGCCGAAGATAACGTCGCGATAACGGGCTCCCAAGGCAGTGCCGAGAGGGCTCAACCTTCGGATTCGGCGAGCTCCACCGGAGGCTGATCGGGTGCCTCGATTCCGCTGAAGCTGAGAGCGTGCTCGTCATCCTTGTCAACGTCCACCAGGACCGCCGTATTGGCGGAGAACTCGTTGAAGAGCACCTTCTCCGAGAGCGGGTCCTCGAGCAGCCGCTGTATGGCCCGGCGCAGTGGACGGGCCCCAAGCTGCGGGTCGTAGCCCTTCCCCGCCAGCAGGCTCTTGGCCTCGTCGGTGAGCATCAGCTCAAGGGCCTGCGAACGGAGCTGCTCTCTGATACGAACCATCATGAGATCGACGATGTCCTTGACCTCGTCCATCGTCAGCTCGTGGAAGACGATCACCTCGTCGATGCGGTTGAGGAACTCGGGGCGGAACTGCTTCTTCAGCGCCTCGGTCACCTTGGTCTTGATCTTGTCGTAGCTGACCGCTTCCGTCTCTTGGCCGAAGCCGATCGAGGCTCGTTTCAGATCGGCGGTACCCAGGTTGGAGGTCATGATGATGACCGTGTTCTTGAAATCGACCGTGCGGCCCTGTGAATCGGTGAGACGACCGTCCTCGAGGATCTGCAACAGCGTGTTGAACACGTCCGGGTGCGCCTTCTCGATCTCGTCGAAAAGCACAACGGAGAAAGGCTTGCGCCGCACCGCCTCGGTCAACTGGCCGCCCTCGTCGTAGCCGACGTAGCCGGGCGGCGAACCCACCAGTCGGCTAACGGTGTGCTTCTCCATGTACTCGGACATGTCGAGCTGGACGGTGGCGTCCTCGTCGCCAAACAGGAACTCGGCAAGCGCCTTGGCCGTCTCCGTCTTCCCCACCCCGGAGGGCCCGAGAAAGATGAACGAGCCGGCCGGCCGCTTCGGGTCCTTGAGACCGGCGCGGGTGCGGCGAATGGCCCGGCTGACCGCCTCGATGGCCTCGTTCTGGCCCACGATGCGCTTGTGCAGCTCTTCCTCCATACGCAGAAGCTTGGCGGTCTCCTCCTCGGTGAGGCTCTGCACCGGGATGCCGGTCCACTGCGCCAGCACCTCTGCGATCTGCTCCTCGTCGATCAGAGAGCTGACCGCCTCGGCTCCTTCGCCCATGTCGGCCTCCATCTGCGCCCGCTGGGCCAGCAGGGAACGCTCCTGATCACGCAACTGGGCGGCGCGCTCGAACTGCTGCGCCTGCACCGCGTCGTCCTTCTCATCGCGGATCTCGCCGATCTTCTTTTCGAGTTCCTCCAATTCGGGCGACAAGGGGGTCCGATGGATGCGCATGCGGCTTCCCGCCTCATCTATGAGGTCGATGGCTTTATCGGGAAGGAAGCGGTCGGAGATGTAGCGGTCGGCGAGATTGGCCGCGCTCACCAGAGCCGAGTCGGTGAACATGGCTCGATGGTGGCTCTCGTACCTCTCGCGCAGGCCGGTGAGGATCTTGATCGACTCGGCCACCGTGGGCTCATCGACCTGAATGGGCTGGAAGCGCCGTTCCAGGGCCGAGTCCTTCTCCAGATACTTGCGGTATTCCTCAAGGGTGGTAGCGCCGATGGTCTGCAGCTCGCCGCGGGCCAGCATCGGCTTGAGGATGCTGGCGGCGTCGATGGCGCCCTCGGCGGCACCGGCACCAACGAGGGTATGAATCTCGTCGATGAAGAGAATGATGTCGCCACGGCTGCGGATCTCCTTCAGCACCTTCTTGAGACGCTCTTCGAAATCGCCGCGGTAGCGGGAGCCCGCCACGAGAGCACCGAGGTCGAGGGTGTAGATCTGCCTGCCGTGCAGTGTCTCCGGCACTTCGCCGGCGACGATACGCTGGGCCAGGCCCTCCACGATCGCCGTCTTGCCGACACCGGGCTCACCAACAAGCACAGGATTGTTCTTGGTGCGACGCGACAAGATCTGCATCACCCGCTCGATTTCGCGCTCCCGGCCGATGACCGGGTCGAGCTTACGTTCCCGGGCATATGTGGTCAGGTTGCGCCCGAACTGATCGAGCACGGTGGAGCCCGAGGGCTGTTCGCCACGGCGTGAGGACTGCGGCGCCTCCCGGGCCGACGGCGTCTCTTCGGCGTGGGAACCGGAAAGCAGCTGGATGACCGTCTGGCGCACCTTGTGCATCTCGGCACCGAGCTTCTGCAGAACCTGGGCGGCAACACCTTCGCCCTCACGGATGAGGCCGAGCAGAATGTGCTCGGTGCCGATGTAGTTGTGGCCCAGCTGAAGCGCCTCACGCAGCGAGAGCTCGAGCACCTTCTTGGCCCGCGGCGTGAACGGTATGTGCCCGCTCGGAGTCTGGGCCCCTTGCCCGATGATCTCGACGACCTGGCTCCGAACCGATTCGAGGCTGATGCCCAGACTCTCGAGCCCGCGAGCGGCTACTCCCTCGCCCTCGTGGATGAGGCCGAGCAGGATGTGTTCGGTACCGATGTAGTTGTGGTTCAGGAGGCGAGCTTCCTCCTGGGCTAGCACTACGACACGGCGAGCTCGGTCGGTGAACCTCTCAAACAACTCTCTCGTCTCCTGACACGGCAGTGGCGCCCAACGACCGGGCGCCTCTATGACTATAGCCGTGGACCTTCCCAAGCCATCCGCAGAGAGGCACACCGGGCGAGCGGTCTCACCACCTACAACGGCTGCTTCGGCGGCGATGTTCCCAGCCTTGAGCCGAAGCAGGCGCCCATAACGATTGCCGACCTTCGCTGGCTACCATCGGCACACCCTTCCTGCAATGCGAGGCCCGGCGTGGACAGCCCCGTTCTGAGAGATCTCGTCCCGATCGAGCGAGTTTGGACCCGTCTCGATGCGGTCGAGGAAGGCCTCTTCGACGCCACGACATCGGATGACGAGTTCCTCACCCGCATCTCCCAGCACCTGCTGGGCGCCGGGGGCAAGCGCTACCGGCCGCTTCTGGCCCAAGTGGCCGCAGAGCTGGGTGACAACCCCACCAAAGCGCCCGTCGCCGCCGGTGTTGCCGTCGAACTCGTCCACCTGGGCAGCCTCTACCACGATGACGTCATCGACGAAGCCGACAGCCGCCGCGGCACCGTCTCGGTGAACAAGAACTGGTCCAACACCGTTGCCATCCTCGCCGGAGACTTCCTGCTGGCCCGAGCTTCGGAGATCGCCGCCCCTCTCGGCATCGAGGCGGTACAGCTTCTCGCCCGCACCTATGCCAGCCTCTGCCAGGGCCAGATACTCGAGCTCCAGCTCGGCGACGATATGGACCAGGGGCTCGACGGCTACTTCAAGGTCGTCGAGCTGAAGACTGCCAGCCTCATTCGCACCTCGGCCCGCCTCGGCGCCATGGCGGGCGGCGCCCCGCCCGATGCCGTGGAGGCGGTATCGAGCTGGGCCCACGAAATCGGGATGGTGTTCCAACTCACCGATGACGTTCTCGACCTGATCGCCACCGAGGATTTCCTCGGCAAGCCGGCCGGCTCCGACATCAACAAAGGCACATTCACCCTGCCTGTGCTCTATGCCCTCCAGGGCTCGGAATCCGGCAAGGTGCACGATCTGCTATCCGGCGGCCACCCGTACTCCCCGGAATCATTGGGGCAGGTCATCGCCGCGGTGCGCGGCGGGGGGCATGTGGACCGCGCCCTCGACGAGGTGAACCGGCGCATAGCGGTAGCGCGAGCGGCCATGGCGGAGCTGCCCGACAGCGAGGTCACCGCAGTCTTCCACCGGCTGGGGAACTATCTGGTGGACCGGGTGGAAGAGGCACGAGGGTAGGGAAGAATGCAGTGGGCAGATTGCAGATTCCTCACTGCGGACACGTTCAACCCACATTCTGCATTCTGTTTTCTGCATTCTTGATCTGCCTTACTTTCTCACCGCCGCCGCCCGCGGCCAGCGCGGCATGTACACGTCCTCGATGGTGGTGAAGGCTTCGGGGTTGATGGAACGCACAATCGCGAGTACCCGGCGCAGCTGCCTGCGGGGAACCACACTCAAGGACAGACGCACATCTCCGTCGCGCCCCTCGCCGTTGAGCGTGGTCACGGCAAAACCCTCGGAGCGCATCGCCGTCGCCACCTCGGGACTAGCGATGGGCGCCATGACCTGAACCACCGCCGTTCCGGGGGCAAGCCAGCGTTCCAGAGACACGCCGAGGATGGTTCCGAGGCCAAACCCAGCAGCAAAAGCAACCATCCGCACTGGATCGTCGAGCTCTCGCAGCACGATTGAGGCGGCGGTCACCCAGGTGAGAGATTCGAAGAACCCAACGAGACCGGAGCGCCAACGGCTGCCCCTGGTAAGCAGCATGATGCGGAGCGTGCCCAGCGGCACGTCGACGAGCCGCAGGCCGATGATGAACAAGACATTCAGGAACACGGACATAGCCGGTGGAGTGTAGGACGGGGGGAGAACTCAGAACGCAGAATTCAGAACTCAGAATGCGGAACGCAGAAACCAGAATGCAGCTACGGGACGGGGGTAGATCCGGCAACCCGGATTCTGGTGACGCGGGGTAGGGTCTGGGCCAACAGGTGAGCCAGAGACGGGTTGTTGCCGTCCCCGCCCTTACCCTCGGCACCGTCCATGCCCTCGGAGCCATGCGCCGGCACATCCGGGCCTGGGCAATGCTCGGCCTCCTGCTCGCCAGCTTGTGGGCCGCCATTATCTGGGGCCCTGGCCGTTCTCACGTCATCTGCGCGGCTAACGGCTGCCTTCACACCCGGCCGCCGTGGACGCACGCGACATCATCAGCGACATCCCCGCCGATGCCTTCGTATCGCCACACTCCCGCATCGTGCCGCAGATCTCTCGCCGCGAGGAGGTCTACTACTTCCCCACCCCCTTCGTGCTCTACAGGCCCGACGAGTCCCCCGAGGGAACACGGCTGCCGCAAGCCGACGAAGTCGACTACGTGGTGATCGCGGTAGACACGGACGATGCCGATCAAGCGCGCGGGGATGCCGTTTCGACAGAATTCGAGCTGGTCCGCGCCAACGATCATGGGGAGCTGTACCGGCGTATCCCTCCAGGCTCGTCCTGGCGGCGTCTCTGCCGACCGTGAGGACATGTTCCGACAAGGCACCATCACCCCCCGCCCGAGGTGGCCGCCGATAGGCTGGCCCTACCCAAGCCAGGGAAGGGAGAGCACCGATGGCTCTGGTCGCCGGCATCGAGGGCGGCGGCAGCAAGTTTGTAGCAGCGATCGCACGGGTTCAGGCCGATGAGGTACCGGAGCCGTTGGCGCCCGAATTCGTCACGCCGACAACACTCGATCCCACCACAACCGTCAATGAGGTCGTCGGATTCTTGGCCCGCAGCAATCGGGAGCACGGAGCACTCGAGGCGCTCGGGATCGCCACGTTCGGCCCGGTCGATCCCGAAGAGTCGTCGGACACCTACGGCTTCGTCACCACCACCCCCAAGCCGGGCTGGCGGGATTTCGACGTGCTTGGATCGACCCGGAACGGCCTGAAGGCTGCCGGGATAACCCTTCCGGTGAGATTTGATCTCGACGTCAACGGGGCCGCCTTGGCCGAGTGGCGCTGGGGCGCGGCCCAGGGACACGACCCGGCGGTGTACATCACCGTGGGCACCGGCATCGGTGGCGGCGCCGTCGTTAATGGAGCGCTGGTGCACGGTGCCATGCACCCCGAGATGGGGCACCTGTTGGTGCCGCGGCACCCGGACGACGACTTCGGGGGAGTCTGTCCTTCGCATCGGAGTTGCCTGGAGGGATTCGCCAACGCCCCTGCCCTTGAGCGCCGCTGGGGGCAGCCGGCGGCGGAGATACCCGATGATCACCCGGCTTGGGAGATGGAGGCCCACTATCTGGCCGAAGGGCTGCACGGTGTCACCCTGGTGCTGTCACCGCAGGTGATCGTGCTGGGAGGGGGGGTGATGCAGCGGGACGGGCTGCTGGAAGCGGTGAGAAGGCACCTGGAGGTGGTGCTCGCCGGCTACGTGCCGGCCCCAAAGCTGGTGCCGCCGCGGTTCGGCATGCGTGCCGGACTCTTTGGTGCCCTGGCCTTGGCACAGGAGGTTGCCGGCTGAGGCACGTCAAGAATCGGCCGAGCCGAAAAAGGCTCCACACACCCAAACCACCCGCGCCGGCTACCGCAGCAGCGGCCGCCTTGCCATAATCCACGGTCTCGTCAAGGGGAGCAGCATGCCCGAGTACCGATCGAGAACCACCACCCAGGGACGCAATATGGCCGGCGCCCGGGCGCTCTGGCGAGCCACCGGGCTGGGTAACGGCGACTTCGAGAAGCCGATCGTCGCCGTCGCCAACTCCTACACCCAGTTTGTGCCCGGGCACGTGCACCTGAAACACGCGGGCGATCTGGTCGCCGGCGAGATCGAGAAGGCCGGGGGCATCGCCCGGGAGTTCAACACCATCGCCATCTGCGACGGAATCGCCATGGGCCACGGCGGCATGCTCTACTCGCTGCCCTCACGCGACCTGGTCGCCGACAGCGTCGAGTACATGGCCAACGCCCACTGCGTCGACGCCCTGGTGTGCATCTCCAACTGCGACAAGATCACCCCGGGCATGCTGATGGCGGCGCTGAGACTGAACATTCCCACCGTGTTCGTCTCCGGCGGTCCGATGGAGGCCGGCAAGGTGCGCCTGGCCACCAAGGAGATCCACGTCGACCTCATCGACACCATGGTCGCCGCCGCCGACCCCGAGACCACCGACCAGGACATGCTGGACTACGAGCGCTCGTCCTGCCCCACCTGCGGATCCTGCTCGGGCATGTTCACCGCCAACTCGATGAACTGCCTCACCGAGGCCCTCGGCCTCAGCCTGCCCGGCAACGGCTCCTTGGTGGCGACACACACCGACCGCCGCGAGCTGTTCCTGGAGGCCGGGCGCCTGATCGTCGACCTGGCGCGGCGTTATTACGAGAAAGACGACAAGGACGCTCTGCCTCGTGGCATCGCCACCTTTGCGGCATTCGAAAACGCCATGAGCCTGGATATCGCCATGGGTGGGTCCACCAACACCGTGCTGCACCTGCTGGCCGCCGCCGAGGCTGCCGGCGTCGCCTTCGGCATGGAAAACATCGATCGGCTGAGCCGCAGCGTGC
>Ga0307421_1000932_pt1 | contig 18465 bp, 16 predicted proteins | sample SalMarWE160270MG_FD_202163 | JGI IMG/M metagenome (GOLD analysis project Ga0307421, IMG submission 202163) | Salt marsh sediment microbial communities from the Plum Island Ecosystem LTER, Massachusetts, United States - WE1602-70 | ecosystem: Environmental > Aquatic > Marine > Intertidal zone >...
GTGACCAAGACCCTTAATGTTGATATCTGGAATTTCTGGCACTTTGCGTTTGCCGGCTCGCTGGTTTATGCAGCCACAGGCCAACTGGCCCTGGGGGTTGCTACTGCCGCTGTCGCCGCTGCCCTGATGCTATTCTTTGCTGACTGGACAGCTCCAGCAGTTCAGGAATTCTACAACCTGCCTGGGATATCCATACCTCATGGTACATCCACGGCTTATGTTGCCCTTGCTATTCCGATTAACTTGCTTCTTGACAAGATCCCGGGATTAAAGGATCTGGATGCTGATTCGGAAGGCATTGAACGTGTCCTGGGTCCCACCTTTGGTGATCCAATGGTGATGGGATTGGTCATCGGTGTAGTTCTGGGATTGATCGCCTATCTTGGTGATTTTGCCGGGAATGCCCTGGCCACAACGGCCAATATCTTGGTCCTTGGCGTTCAACTGGCTGCCGTTATGGTCTTGCTGCCTCGCATGGTCTCGATCCTGATGGAAGGCCTGATCCCGATTTCAAATGCTGCCCGTGAGTTTATGCAGAAACGCGCTTCTGATCGTGAAGTCTACATTGGTTTGGATTCCGCGATCTTAATTGGACACCCTTCAGTGATTTCCGCCTCCTTGCTGCTGGTGCCGATTGCGATTTTACTTTCTGTGATTCTGCCTGGAAACCGGATGCTGCTGTTTGCTGACCTGGCCATCTTCCCCTTCGTGATCGCCTTAACTGGCCCCATCACCAAGGGCAATGTTATCCGCATGGTCATCATCGGTACGGTGATTATCATCGTTGGGTTCTATATTGGCAACGCTATGGCGCCTCTGATGACTGAGGCTGCTGGCGCGGCTGGTTTTGCGATCCCCAGCGATGCTGCTATGATCTCCAGTGTGGGCGATGGCTTCATCTGGATACCATGGGCATTTATGGTGCTTGGTGGAGCTTTGAAGTGGGTCGGCGTGGGCCTGTTCACCGTGGTAATGGCTGTCTTCTGGTTCTTCTACAAGAAGAACAGTGCTGCCTGGGAAGCTGCCGCAGGTAAATAGGTTTTCTGCTCATGCATTTTACGCACTATAAATACTAAAGCATAAAAACTAGTTTGACATAAAATGGGGTGTGCGCAGAACAAACGGCATACCCCATTTATTGTGCAATTTGGATAACTCGAAATGATTGATCAGCTGGCAATAATTCCAAGAGGAGATAACTCACGATGATCCGTTCGTTTATCGAAGCAATTTTGGGGGTGTATGGCCGACAGATCCTGTATTTTTATGAAGCCAATGCTATTATTTTCAATTCTATTATTTTTGCCTATGGACTATTTATGCTGCTGGCCTGGAATAATATGGTGCGAGTTTACCGCTACCTGATCGTTGAGGTTGCCAAAATTGTACATTTGGATGACTCTCTCGGCCGGAAATCAACCAATAAACGAGTGCGAGACACCATTCAAATCCCCTGGGAACAGGCTGTCAGTAAAACTCCTTTCCCTTTCATTGGGCGGATAGGGGCGCTGCTGCCGAAACGGATAACAGTGGAAACCTTGCAAATGTATTTTGCTGAGAAAGATATTGTTGACCAGGCGATCAAGCTTCTTAAGGGGGAAAATCTAAAAAAAATGACCCCTATGTCACGTCAGATGCTCAAGCGCGAACGGGCGAAAAAAGAAGGCACCCTTTTATTGTCTGACACGAAATCAAAACAAAAAGATTCGGATCCCCAAGAAGACAAAAATTCTTAGATCAAACATTCACCTAGAAGAGTTCTGATCCTGGTAAAAGACGGCCTTATCGACCGCAGCAGATCCTGTCTCCATCCGACAGGAACCTTACCGCGTTCCGATTAACTTGACAGTTCCTGAGAGTCCTTAGATCCTGCTACGAAGGTTTCTCTATTTGCAGCCAGATATTGCTATGCAGCCATATCGTTTTAACGAAATGGCACCTGCTCTTGATTTGCTGTAAACTCTTGATCTTGATACCACTTCCATCAAGCTAAAAATACCAGAAAAAATACCCCCCCCTTTGCCTTGCGGCACGGTCTTTGAGGATTGGGGGGTTGGTAGAAAACGAATAGACCTGGAAGTCGGCTGTATTTTACTTGAGGTCAGCCATTCACCGACTGTTGGTAAACCCCCAGAAGATAGAATTTGATTCCCCACCCCCGCAAACCAGATCCGGAAGCGCGGCACGATGTAAGCGCTCTTCAGGCATCTGGTGCCCGCCCAGGTTATGTAAATTGTGGGTTGAACGGACGCCTGATGAACTTGACAAAAACCTCTCAGCCCTCTATAATAATCACGCATGTGATTATTAATATCACATATGTGAAATCAGTTCAACATGAAAAAATCGTGGTCAAGCAACCTGGAAACCATACCGGTGGGGCTGTATGAAAAAGCCCTGCCAAAAGAATTGACCTGGAAGGAACGACTTTCCTTGACCAGGAAAACCGGTTTTGATTTCCTGGAAATTTCCATTGATGATACAGATGAGCGCATCGCCCGCCTGGGTTGGACCAAAGAGAAAAAAAACAAGATCAAATCCCTCGTAGAGACAACTGGTGTAAAAATCCAATCTTTGAGTCTCAGCGCTCACAGGCGCTTTCCGCTTGGCAGCGAGTCTGCAGCTACCCGGACACGGGCCTTGGATATATTTAAGAGATCTGTTGATCTGGCGGTTGATCTGGGAATTCGAACTATCCTGGTTGGAGGAGCGGAAAATTATAACCAGGAAATCGATCAGTTTTCCAAGGACAAGTTCCTAGAGAACCTGGGCGCAGGATTAGAATGGGCCAGCGGCGCGGGCGTAATGCTGGCATTAGAAAACTGGGATATCCAGATAGATACCTTATCAAAAATAATGAAGTATGTCCGTTATTTTAATTCGCCTTGGTTTCAGGTTTATGCAGATTTAGGGAACCTGATTTTTGCCGGAGTGGACGTGGTTTCCCAGCTGGATGAAGTAAGGGGGCATATTGCAGCTCTCCATATTAAAGACACGGTTCCCGGGCAGCTCCGGTATGTGACTCCCGGAGAGGGAGATGTGCCGTTTGTGGATGCATTTGAAAAATTAGCCGAGATCGGGTTCCAGGCTCCAGTGGTTTTAGAACTCTGGACCGAGGAATATCCTGACGCGGTTGAAATTGTTGAGGAAGCTGGAAAATACATTAGAGCCCGGATGAAAGAGGGCTGGAGCAGGTTTCAAGCCAGGCAGCTCCAATAAGAGGAGATATACAGTTCGATGACTAATAAACCCTTGCTTCAATTAGCATTAGATTATTTTGATTTTGCTCCTGCCCTGGCAATGGCACAAATTGTCCACAAGGAAGTTGATATTATCGAGATTGGCACTCCTTTAACCAAAGCCGCAGGTATGCTGGCGGTGAAAACAATCCGGGAGATGTGTCCTGATAATCTGATCCTGGCTGATATCAAATCTCCTGATGTTGGTGGAGGAGAAGCAAAGATGGCTTTTGACGCAGGAGCTGACTGGATGACAGTTTTGGGTGCTGCGCCCCTGGATACGGTCAAACTTGCTTTAGCGGAAGCTAATTCCAGACCAGGTAAGGAAATGTTCATCGAACTTACAGGCATTAGAGATATCATTGACCGCGCCAAGGAATGGCGAGGTATCGGGGTTGAACGTATGGTTTATCACAGGGGATGGGATGAAGGCAATCTTTCCCGCTCCTGGGACCCACAAGACAAAGATACAATCCGAGAATTGATCCGGATGGGATTTAAAGTTTCAGTCGCTGGCGGTCTAGGACTGGATATGATTCCATTTTTCAAAGGGTTAGATATTTCCGTTTTTATTATCGGCAGAGCAATTCGGGAAACTCCTGATCCTGCTGCAACCGCCCGGAAATTTCGGGAAGCGATTAATAGATAGACGATAAATTCATTTGGGGAGGTAAGCAGGTATGAAATTAACGAAAGAAAATGCAGAGCAGTATTTGCTGCAAATGTACCAAATTCGTGCTTTTGAGGAACAGGCAGAAAAAAGTTATATGGCAGGCAAAATTCACGGTACGATGCATCTGTCAATTGGGCAGGAAGCCTCAGCAGTCGGTTCCATCAGCACATTGGAACCGACTGATTACATTATCGGTCATCACCGCGGCCATGGACTTTGTATTGCCAAGGGCGCAGATCTGAACCTGATGATGGCTGAATTTTACGGCAAGGAAAACGGATACTGCCGGGGCCGGGGCGGTTCCATGCATATTGCTGATGTGAGCGGGGGCAACCTGGGGGCAAATGGTGTTGTCGGCGGTGGTATCCCCCTGGCTGTGGGTGTTGGGATTGGCTTGAAGATGCAAAAAGAAAACCGCGTTTTGCTGGCATTCTTTGGTGATGGCGCTGCCTCAACAGGTGCTTTTCATGAATCAATGATTCTGGCAGTTCTTTTCCAGGTTCCAGTTGTGTTTATCTGTGAAAACAATCAGTACGCAATGTCCTTTTCTGCCAATGATTGGACGACTAGTAAAAAGATCGCAGCCCATGGAGAAATCTACGGAATGCCCGGAAGCACATCAACTGACGGAAATGACCTTCTGGAGGTCCAGAATGCAGTTGAAGTAGCAGTAAAACGGGCTCGTGAAGGAGGAGGTCCTTCCTTAATTGTAAATGATACCTACCGTTGGCGGGGACATTCCAAAAGTGATCGGAATCGTTATCGAACTAAAGAGGAGATCGAAGAATGGAAAAAGAAGGATCCGATTGCAAGATTCCGGAAACATTGCCTCAATGAAAAATTGTTATCGGAACAAGAAGCTGGAGAAATTGAAAAGCAGAGTTACGCTGACATCGAGTCAGCCCGCCTGTTTGCCGAAGCCAGTCCAGAACCTGACGTCGCAACACTTGAAGAAGGGGTATACGCGCCATGAGAGAGATTACATATTTAGAAGCTGTACGCGAGGCAATGACCCAGGAAATGGAACGAGATCCCCGGGTTTTCCTGATTGGAGAAGACGTTGGTGAATACGGCGGAGCTTTTCAAGTATCCTACGGTATGCTGGAAAAGTTCGGTCCCGAACGCATCCTGGACACACCCATTACTGAGTTGGGTTTAACTGGCGCGGCAACGGGAGCTGCCTTAATTGGTATGCGCCCCATCGCAGAAATCATGTTTATGGATTTCACCACCCTGGCATCGGAGCAGCTGGTTAACCAGGCGGCAAAATTACGTTTTATGTTTGGTGGTCAATCCACGGTTCCAATGGTATTGAGAACACCGGCAGGATCTGGAACAGGGGCAGCTGAACATCATTCCCAGAGTTTCGAAAACTGGTTTGTGCATGTGCCTGGTCTAAAAGTTGTTATGCCCACCACGCCCTATGATGTCAAAGGTTTGTTAATTGCATCCATCCGGGATGATAATCCGGTAGTTTTTATTGAACACAAACTGCTTTATAAAACCAAGGGAGATGTGCCGGAAGAACTGTATGAAATTCCTCTGGGAAAAGCTGATATCAAACGAGAGGGAAAAGACCTCACTACAATAGCCACCGGAATAATGGTTCAGAAATCTCTCACGGCTGCTGAAGAGCTTGACAAGGAAGGCATTGATATTGAAGTTGTTGACCCCCGCACTCTTCGCCCCCTGGACACCGAGACAATTGTTAACTCTGTGAAAAAGACCGGCAAAGTGCTGATCGTGCATGAAGCGGTGAAAACAGGCGGCTTCGGCGGCGAACTCGCCGGTGTGATCGCTGAAAGTGAAGCATTTGGATATTTGGATGCGCCGATCCTGCGTTTGGCGGGACGGGAAGTTCCCCTTCCGTATAACCGAAACCTTGAACACAAAGCAGTTCCCCAGGTTGAAGATATAATTGAGAAAGCTAGGGAACTGGTTAATTTAAGGGTGTAATATGGCAATTGAAATGATCATGCCTAAAGTGGACATGGACCAGGAAACCGGGACAGTGGTTGAATGGCTGAGAGGCAATGGGCAGCAAGTTAAAGAAGGCGAAACAATCCTGGTGATGGAAACAGACAAGATTGCCATTGATGTTGAAGCGCCGGGAACTGGAATCCTGGATGGCATCTCAGCTAATCCGGGAGACGTTGTTCCTATCGGGACGGTGATAGCCTATATCCTGGCAGAAGGGGAAGAGCTGCCAAAGAAACCAAGAGAATCGACCGCGCCGGCTTTGGATACACCGGCTGCAGCCTCTCCAGTTTCCCCCGCCGAAAAGGAGATATTTGCTACACCGGTTGCCAGAAATATGGCAGCAGTTCATGGTGTTGATCTGGCGGCTGTAGAATCAATTGGTACTGGCGGGAAAGTCACCAAAGCGGATGTTCAGGCAGTTGTCTCCCGGGCTGCCAAACCGGTTGACCCCAGGGATATTTATGCAACACCAGCTGCGAGAAGAACTGCCAGAATTGAGGGGGTAAACCTGGGATTAGTTCAGGGCAGCGGTCCGGGAAGTCGGATCCAGTTATCTGATGTAAAAGGCTACCTGAACAGTAAACCCCAGGCTACTTTAGCAGCAAGTGCTCAGATACAAGCAGGGGAAATTATTCCATTAATTGGCATGCGCCGGACTATCGCAGAGCGATTAACTGCAAGTTATCAATCCATACCACACATCCAATTTACTGTTCGTGTTGATATGACTAATTTCATCAAAGCGCGGAATGACTACAATGAATTAGCCCTGAAACGCGGAGATGAAAAGGTGTCAGTTACTGCCGTGCTGGTAAAATTGGTGTCGATGGTTTTAGCAGATCATCCCTGGGTAAACAGTTCGCTCATTGATGACAAAATCATCCTTCACAAGGATGTTAACATTGGGGTTGCGGTAGCTCTGGAAGAAGGATTAATTGTTCCTGTGATCAAAAACGCAGATCAAAAAGGAATCAGTTTGATCGCCTCCGAAACCAACGATCTCATTAACAGGGCCAGAGAGGAAAACCTGAACAGCTCGGATGTCAAAGGTGGAACATTTACGATAACCAACCTTGGACCGTTTGGTGTAGAGCAGTTTAATGCCATCATTAATCCTCCAGAAGCAGGTATCCTAGCGGTGGGATCCACAACAGCTGAAGTTGTGGCTTTACCAGATGGTACGATTGCCGCCAGACCGATTATGCATCTGACATTGTCTGCAGATCACAGAATTGTAGATGGTGCTGTTGCAGCTAGATTTATTGGTGATTTAAAGACCACTTTAGAGAGTCCAATCTTGATGAACTATTAAGTAGGAGAACTTATGCCGGAAATTACTGCAATTATTTATCACAAAGTAGGTCTTCATGCCCGGCCCGCGTCTAAATTTGTGCAGACAGCCGCAAAATACTCAAGTGATATAGAAGTCACCCATAGCGAGACCACAGCCAATGCAAAAAGCATCCTAAGTGTTCTCACGCTTGGCGCGAATAAAGGTGCAGAAATTACCATCAAAGCTGAGGGGGAAGACGCCGAACAGGCGTTGAAAGCTCTTGAACAGCTGGTGTTGGATAATTTTGGTGAGGACGAATGAAATCTATTTCGGGTATTCCTGCTTCCTATGGTATTGCAATCGGTCCAGCTTTTGTATTTGACCGTACCGAGATCGTCATTGAAACCTATTCGATAAATGATCCTGTTGCAGAGTGGAAACGGTTTGAAGAAGCCCGGGAAAAAACCCACCAGCAGCTTGATGAAGCTTATCAGAAAACCAAAAACGATTGTGGTGAAGAAGCAGCTGAAATCTTTAATGCCCAGAAATTAATGCTGGAGGATCCTGAATTAATCAATTTAGTAAAAACCCGGGTTGAAAAAGATCTTGCCAATATTGAATCGGCTTTATATGAAACAGCTGAAAGCTATGCCCAACAGTTGGAAGCAATTAATGATGAATATATCAGCGCCCGGGCGCTGGATGTCCGGGATGTTTCATCTCGCTGTCTGAGAAATCTATTAGGCACAACCGATTCACCTGCTGCCGCATTAAGAACCCCCTCGATCATTGTAGCAAAGGATCTCACTCCCTCTGATACAGTCTTGCTTAATAAGGATTTTGTTTTGGGATTTTGTACGGCCGAAGGTGGATCAACTTCCCATACAGCAATCTTAGCCAGAGGACTTGGCATTCCTGCGGTTGTGGGAGCGGGAACCGATATTGAAAATATTCAGAATGGTGAAGATTTGGTAATTGACGGTGACGCGGGTGTAATAGTTATCAACCCTGATCCGGTCGCGCTGAAAGAATTCAGCCGCAGACAGGAGATATTTTATCAGCTCCGGGCTGAGGCTGAGGCAATTACCCATCAACCCGCTGTAACAACTGACGGTCATCAGGTGGAAGTTGTCGCCAATATTGGGAATGTGGAAGGTGTACAAACGGCTCTCGATGCTGGAGCTGAAGGCGTGGGATTATTGCGCTCCGAATTCTTGTATCTGGAAAGATCCAGTCTGCCGACAGAAGAAGAACAATACCAAAAATACAAAACAATTGCCGATGCATTTGGAGATAAACCGGTCATCCTGCGTACGCTGGATGTGGGGGGAGACAAGGATATTCCATATATTGATATGCCCCCGGAAACAAATCCCTTCCTGGGAGTCAGGGCAATCCGGCTTTGTTTATCCCGTCCCGAGTTGTTTAAACCTCAATTGCGAGCGGCCTTAAGGGCAGGATATGGGAATAATCTAAAATTGATGTTCCCCATGGTTGCCACTGTAGATGATGTACTAAAAACCCGAGAGGTTTTGGAAGAGTGCCGGGATGAGTTGAAAAAAGAAGGGTACGATGTGGCAGAAGAGATGGATATTGGTATTATGATTGAGATTCCTTCAGCTGCGATTATGGCTGATCAATTATCCGAAGTTGTAGATTTCTTTTCGATCGGAACCAATGATCTCAGTCAGTATACTTTAGCGGCGGACCGAACCAATGCCCAGGTTGCTCCGATTGCATCCGGTTTCCAACCTGCCGTCTTCCGCTTGATTAAAGGGGTGATTGACGCTGCGCATCCAAACGGAAAATGGGTTGGTTTGTGTGGAGAGATGGCTGGCGAGCTGTTGGCCATTCCTATTCTACTGGGACTAGGACTGGATGAGTTCAGTATGAATCCTCCTGCCATTCCTTTTGCAAAACAACTGATTCGCTCGATATCTTTAGAGCATGCTCAACGGGTTGCTCAAACAGCGTTAAACTTAAGGAGCGATTCTGAAATTCGGGAATATATCCAGAAAATGGTCCCGGAAGTAAATATAGGGTAAGAAGTCCATGCGAACATTTCCCGAATGCTACGGCTGCCTCCTGCGGCAGGCTGTGTCCGCTATGAATTACGGCGGGGTAGATCAGAGGACCCAAATCGATACCATAAAAGAAGTACTGCATACCCTTGAGAAAGCAGACGATTCGCTTACTCCATCTAACCTTGCCGGTCAAACGAATCAAGTAATAAGAGAGATGGTTGGGATCGATGATCTTTACCGAGAGATTAAACGGAAAAGCCACCTCATGGCCGAGGAATATCTGGAGGATTTGATAGACTTGTCAAATGAGGGCAACGACAAACTCGAGCAAGGACTAAAGGTAAGCGCAGCAGGCAATATTATTGATGTTGTTCACGTGAATGATTATGATCTCTGGGATGAAGTAATAACTACTGTAAACCAGGAGCTGTTGGGTGGGGGAGTAGAAGCTTTTCAGCAAAGAATTGACGATTCGCCTTATTTGTTGTATCTGGCGGACAATGTGGGTGAAACGGTATTTGACCGAGTATTTATTGAAACCCTGGACATTCCCGTGATCTATGCAGTCAAAGGTGGACCCATTCTAAATGATGCCACCCTGGAAGATGCTCTGGCAGCCGGAATTAATCAGGTAGCCGAGATCGTAGAGACAGGGTCCCGGGCGCCTGGCACAATTCTCAGTCAATGTTCGGATGAGTTCCAGCAGCTGTTCGAAAAATCAAGTTTGATCCTATCCAAAGGACAGGCAAATTATGAAACGCTGGATGACAAGGGGGACAAAATATTTTTCCTGTTACGGGTTAAGTGCCCCATCCTGAGCCGGGAGATTAATGTGCCTCTTGACACACTGGTGCTGAAGCAGGGAGCCTCTCTGAATTAATCGGCCCAGACACTATTCCCCTGCTGACCCCCCTTCAACTAAATATCAAACACATCCCCCTGTTCTGGATACTCGACATCCTGTATGCCTGCTTCATGCAATTTCTCCATCAGCGGTTCTGCGCCGCGGGGTTCGCCGTGGACCAGGAATACCTTTTTGAGGGTTTCTTTGGTTGCCAGGGCGTATTCCAACAGCAGCTGCTGTCCGGCATGGGCTGAAAAGCCGTTGATAGTGACAACTTCTGCTCGGAGGTAGTAGGTTTTCCCAAATATTTTGATTTTCTTTTTCTGCTCAGCCAGCCGCCTGCCTAGCGTGTGGGGAGCCTGCCATGACACAATCAAAATCGTGTTGCGAGAGTCCTCGATATGGTTCTTCAGATGGTGGAGAATACGACCTGTTTCTGCCATGCCTGAAGCAGAGATGACCACAAACGGGGGCTTTGTGTAATTAATTTTTTTGGATTCCTCCACTGATAGAGTGTATTTTAATCCCTCAAAATCCAATGCGGCGTGGTGTTTATCCTCGGAGATAAAGGTCCGGGTTTCCTCATCAAAACATTCCGGGTGCTCCCTGAAAACCTGTGAAGCGCGAATAGCCAGCGGGCTGTCCACAAAAACGGGGATTTCGGGGATATCCCCATCCTCAACCATTTTATGCAAGGAATACACCAGCTCTTGGGTGCGGCCAACAGCGAAGGAGGGAATTATCACTCTTCCCTTACGGGCTATGGTTCGTTGGACTACATCACGAAATTCAAGAAAAGCCGCTTCCGGCTCGCGTTTTTTCTCATCGCCATATGTGGATTCCATGATCAAGATATCCGCGTTGTCAGGAAGAATTGGATCACTGATTAACTGCAATCCGGGTCGACCGATATCTCCGGAGAACCATAACCGGGAAGTTTCTCCCTCCTCAGTAATATCCAGGACAACTGCGGCGGATCCCAGAATATGGCCGGCATCAACCAGATGGGCTTTTACCCCGGGAACCGGTTTAAAATATTCCTGATAATTGACACTCTCAAACAGGGGAGCTACACGAGCAGCATCTTCCTTGGTATATAGCGGTTCAATTATCGGCTTGCCCTGTTTTAGGAGCTTTTTATTGAGATATTCAGCATCTTTTTCATGGATATATCCAGAATCCAGCAGCATGATATTACCCAGGTGAGCCGTTGCATTGGTGGTGTAAATAGGACCGTTAAACCCCTGTTTCACCAGATTGGGCAGGTTACCGCTGTGATCGATATGGGCGTGGGAAATGATTACTGCATCAATTTCATCTGGGCGAAAAGGAAAGGTCCGGTTGCGATTGAAGGCTTCTTTTCTGTGACCTTGGAATAATCCACAATCCAGCAGCAACTTATGATTATTGAGTTCCAGCAGATGCATGGAACCGGTAACCGTTCTGGCAGCCCCGTAAAAACGGATTTTCAATCAGCGCTCCTTGATACGCTTGCTTTTGTTAATGTAGATAAGATGTCTTCGCCAAATCTTTCTAATCTCCAGGGAACATCTGCGAGCACCTTGGATAATTCCTGTCTATTTGAGGGATTGGTTGATACCAACGCGTAAAGCAGTTCCCGGGGCAGAACAACTGCCGAGTTGACATTCATTTTCTGGGCAGCTTGTTTCCGCCAATCCCGGAGTGCTTTCTCCCTGGCAAAAAAAGAATCTTTGACCCGCTCACGCCGGGGCGGACGAACCGGATCGGAAGCCAAACCAGCGTTGATGGTTTGAACTAAACTTTCCGCGTGCCTCCGTAAAGCATTTTTTCCCACCAGGTCTAACTTCATAAGTTGCTGGGCGCTGGTTGGACACTGCTCTGCCAGGTTTAATAAGGTTTGAGAGCTCAGTACCTTAAATACTGGCTGGTTTCTTTTCCGGGCAACTTGGTCCCGATATTCGAAAAGTTTTACCAGAACGGCTGCTTTTTGAGGCGGGAGTTTTCTGGCTCCATTGATCCGCCAGTAGGGAGCGAGTTTTTCCTCTCGATCCTGACGGTGCACACGACAGGCGCGGGAAAAATCCTCGGTAGCGATTGGTGTGAGCCCCTTTTTTTCTAATTCTGCTGCCAGGGCATGGCGAATTTTTAGCAGGTAATGGGTATCTATTTGTGCATACTGGAGCATGTCTTCCGGTAAGGGACGTTTCCCCCAGTTGGCACGCTGATATTTTTTATTAACCTTAATACCGACAATTTCTTCTAGGAGCGCATCCAGACCAAGTTTTTTTCGGCCTAGAATTTGAGCTGCCAACATGGTGTCAAATAAATTCCGGAAACCAAATTGATACTCGTCGTACATGATTAAAATATCATATTCAGAGGCATGGAATATCTTCTCTATGCCGGGATTTGAAAAGATATCTCCCAGGGGAGAGATGTCCTCCAAGGCGAGAGGATCGAAAATATAATCCTTTTTGGAACTGGAAATCTGGATCAGGCAAACCTGTTCCCGGTAAGCATAGAGGCTGTTAGCTTCAGTGTCAACAGCCAGAGTCTTTTCCCCCTTAATATCCCGCAGTATTTTTTCAAAAACAGCTTGCTGATCTACGAATTGCGGGGGCTTAAGGGCGATATTGTTTGGCATCATAGATTTCTATTATAGCAGGGAGAATTGCATATGGGTGACAAGGCGACATGGTGGCGGGGAGTAAAGAGCAAGTTTTTAGTGACTAGGATAAAGATAAAAAAATCAAAAGATACAGGCATCCTGATTTTATTCTGCCTGTCCTGAGTGAAATCGAAGGGAGCTTGTCGAAGAAGCAGCCCTGGTGAAGCAAGGGCATATCGAAGGTTGACTGGGAGAGGGGCAGAATTGCTGATCGAATACACGTAATAACGTTTGAGTATTTCAACCTTAATTCAAATTATTGGTGGATCAAGGTCTTTTCGAAAATTAGCGCGTTATCCCCACCTTTGTAATATGCACTCCAGGTATCAACCTGCTGGTAGGCATGTTTTTTATAGAGCTGGATGGCGGGGTGATTAGACTGGCGTACGCTCAACCGGATCCGGGGCAAATTGATCTGCGATTCGCAGGCTTCCAGCAGTGCTGACCCAAGTCCAGTTTTCCGATATTTAGGAAGCACAGCCAGAGTGGCGATCCAGGCAGTTTGCTGCATCCGCCGCAAATCGGCTGCAATGAACCCAATCATCGCGTTTTCATCCACAGCTTTAAGACGAAGTACTTGAGGCAGGGTTAGTATTCCCAGGACATCCAGTATCGGCCAGGCATCAACTTGAAAACAGAGTCTTTCCAGCTGGTAAAGCTCTCTTAAGTCATGCCAGGTAGCGGGTATGATTTGAATTCCGCTACCTGGCAGGGTTTTGAACTCACTCATTTAACAATCCAGAAAGGGTGGACTGGGGTAGTCAGTTACAAGTCTTTTTCATAGTAGCGGTACGTTTTATACACTTCACCGCCCAAGGCAATAATCGGTCCGTTCATCAAGTCATTATTATCCAGGATCCAGCTCATTTCTGCCATTTTTATGCCCTTATTTATCGCTGCCTGGGCAGTTTTGTAATAAAACAAAGCATCAATGCCTAAATTGCGGTATTCTGGAATTACACCCAAGGCGAATACTCTGATCCAGCTGACTTTTTTGAGGATCTTCCAATGCCAGACCAGTTTAACCATAGTCCACCATTCTGGTGTATTGGGTTTGGGGTACGCAAGTCGCAGCGGTTCATTTAAATCCGGTAGCGTCAGGCTGAAACCAACAGTTTTGCCATCTTTTTCGGCTAAAAAAACCAAATCTGGGTCGAGGATGGTATGCAGCTCATCCGCTAGTTGATCAAATTCAGGATTGGTCATCGGAATAAAGCCCCAATTCTTTGACCAGGCATTATTGTAAAGAGCTTTGAACTTATTGACTTCTTCATTATAATTCTTCATGTCCAGGTTACGGATGGTGATGTCCTTGCGCTCCAGAACCCGGGTAGTAAGTTTATCCAGCCGTTCCCCGGTGATGTCCATAAACTCCTTTACACCTAGTTTGTATGCCCAAAGATCACGCGCATACTTGTACCCTAATTTTTCAATATAATCTACATAATACGAGGGATTGTAGGTCATCAGGATGCGGGGACGGTCGTCAAATCCATCCACCAGCAAACCGCACTCGTCGTTGGTAGACCACTGGGCCGGACCTCGCAGGGCAGTGTGTCCTTTTTCTTTCGCCCAGGCCTCAGCAGTTTTAAACAGCTGCTCCGCAGCTTCATAATCCTCCAGTACTTCAAAAAATCCGAAGAAGGCAATATTCTCATTCTGGTATTCGTTATGGAGGTGATTGGTAAAAACTGCAATCGTACCTACTATCTTGTCACCGCGAAGTGCTGTGTAAAACTGGACTTCAGCATGCTGGAAGAAAGGATTCTTCTCCGGGTCGGTAAAGTGCATTCGCTCTGAAAAGATCGGTGGCACCCAGTGGGGATTATCTTTATATACCTTCCAGGGAAAGCTTAAAAGCGCTTTTCTATCCTCAGTGGTATCAACAGACTTAATAATGAGGGAATTCATAAGGATATCCTTTAATGATTAGCAATGATCATTTCATAGTGAAGGGGAATTTTTTAGGGTTCACCTTAATTATACTAGATCGGAATCCCTATGGTATGATTTTAGGGTGATTACCCAACCCTTAATCCTGGGCCTTCTCCCTCCTTATTCGATCATATTGACCTGCAGTGCTGCACTCGGTTTGAGTTTGTCGGGTTGGATGGTTGCAGAGCGGAAGCGGTTCACCGTTGATGCCGGAATAGGACTGTTATTTGTAAGCCTGCTGGGGGCCAGGACTGGTTATATCCTTTTTAATCTGTCCTTTTTCAGGAACCATGCAGACCAAATGCCCCAAATCTGGCTGGGAGGTTTAAGCTGGCCGGGGGCGCTGATGGGGGCCGGCATTGCCTTATTGGGCATTCACCTGATCTGGAAGGAACCTCTGGGAGAACTGGCAGACAGCTATCTTCCAATGTTGGGAACCGTTGCAGTTGCGATCTGGATAACCGGTTGGAGAGCAGGGATTGGTTTTGGCCCCCGAATAGATTCCTGGTTCGGAATTCCGGTGCGAGATCTTTTTGGTGTTATTGAGAATCGCTGGCCCCTCCCTATACTTGGGGCGGTGTTAAGCGCAGGATGGATAACCGGCTTAGTCCTGCTTCCACTGGAACAGGGGAATGTTAAACCCGGCTGGAAGGCTGTATTCGGAATTACGGGTATTGTAGTGATTAATGGAGTTGTCTCCCTCTTCCGGGTAGACCCTGCACCTTTGTTATGGGGAATAAGAGGGGAAGCCTGGTTTTCCATAGCGCTGCTGGTCTGTATTGCTGGATTTTTTTTGAACCAGAGGAATTCAATAAACAATGAAAAAAATGAAACTGAATGCCCCCCTGGCGATTAATTCTCTAACCGACTTCATCAAATCTACTGTGAATAATGCTGGTTTTTCCAGGGCAGTTCTGGGTGTCTCTGGTGGGGTGGATTCTTCTCTGAGTGCGTTCCTCTCCGCCCGGGCGCTAGGAGCAAAAAATGTACTCGTGCTGCGGATGCCGTATAAAACTTCCTCGCCAGAATCTCTTAAACACGCTAATTTGGTCATTGAGCAGCTGGGAGTGCCGTCATTAACGATTAATATTTCTGAAGCGGTAGATGCAGTCCTGATAAATTTTCCGGATGCAAGCCCAGTACGGCGAGGGAACGTGATGGCCAGGATCCGGATGATAAATGTTTATGATCAGTCGGCAGCCTTCCCGGGATTAGTAGTGGGCACGGGCAATAAAACCGAGTCCCTGTTGGGCTACAGCACATTACACGGAGATGGAGCATTTGATTTTAACCCACTGGCTGATCTTTATAAAGCCCAGGTCCGGCAGCTGGCAGCCGAATTAGGTGTTCCCCCATCGATCATCGATAAACCACCTTCAGCAGATTTGTGGGAGGGACAGACAGACGAAGAAGAACTTGGCTTTACCTATAATGAGATAGATCGTCTGTTGTATGCGCTTGTAGAAGAAGGGCTCAGTCCAAATGACTGTGTGAAGGCAGGATTTTCGGAGGAGTTTGTTCGGAATATCATCAGCCGCATTAAAAAGTATCGATTTAAGAGTGCCCTGCCCTTGGCGGGATCGGTTGGTCAATTTCCACTTGCTGCTTTGGAGGAGCTTCCAGCATTTACCTGATCGAATTAAAGATTGGAGTAAACCATCCGTGTTGTAATGATATCCCTCCAGTAAATAAGACGGAATTATCAGATTGATTGGAGTACTTATGACAAAAAAAACCTTACTAGCAAGGAATGAAATACTCCAGGAAGAGACCTGGAATCTGGAAAGTATCTTTCCAACCATCGAAGCCTGGGAGAAAGCCTATAAAAATGTAGAAAAACGCCTGCCCGAACTGGATGCATTCAAGGGGAAATTGAACCAGAACTCAAAAACACTGCTTGATTGCTTGACACTGAGGGAGGAGATCTTGCGTGAGGCTGAAAAGGTTGGTGTGTACAGCGGGTTGGAGAGCTCGGTGGATGCTTCAGATCAAGATGCCCTGGCCCGTTCAGGACAAGGGCGGGGCTTGGTGTCCAGAACAGTTGCTGCGGTTTCCTTTATTGAACCGGAATTAATGTCTCTGGGCATGAAGCAGCTTATTGCCTGGATGGACGAACTGTCAAGTTTAGCAGTATACAGGCAGTACTTCGAAGACCTAGAGCGGCAAAATGCACATTTGCGGTCTGCTGAAGTAGAAGAAGTGCTGGCGATGTCCGCTGATCCCCTCACCCTCTTTCCAGGCGCCTATGGAAATTTGACCAATGCTGACTTAAAATTCGAACCTGCCCAAGGAGAGGACGGCTCAGTGAGGGAAGTTGGTCAGAGCAGCATCGGTGATCTAATCACTGATCCTGACAGGAAGATCCGCCGCACAGCCTGGGAAAATTATGCCGATGCTTATCTAGAGAATCAGAATACCATCGCCGCTATCCAAACCGGAGGATTTAAGAGGGATGCTTACTTTGCCCAAGCCCGTCATTATAAGTCCTCGCTGGAGGCCTCCTTGTTTCCGGTCAATATCCCGCTAGAAGTATTTCACAACCTGATTGAAGTCTTTAAGGAAAATCTGCCAACCTGGCACCGCTATTGGCGGATTCGAAGACAAATCCTGGGTTATGATGAATTGCACGTGTATGATATCAAAGCCCCTCTCACCCCTGTAAAACCCAGTGTTCCTTACCACCAGGCTGTGGATTGGATTTGCGAGGGTATGGCCCCCCTGGGAGATGAATATGTCGGAAGATTGCGTTATGGATGTCTTGAAGGACGGTGGGTGGACCGGGCCCGCAATAAAGGTAAACGTCAGGGGGCCTTTTCGTCGGGCATGCATGATACACAACCCTTTATTATGATGAGTTACGCTGACAATGTTTTCAGCCTTAGCACTCTGTCTCATGAGTTGGGACATTCAATGCATTCTTACTACACCCGGGAAGAGCAACCCTATATCTATGGGGATTATTCCTTGTTTGTTGCGGAGGTAGCTTCCAATTTCAATCAAGCCATGGTCCGTGATTATCTGTTACGCACACAGGAAGATCCTAAAATCCAAATGGCTTTAATTGAAGAGACGCTATCGAACTACCACCGCTATTTCTTTATCATGCCAACCCTGGCACGCTTTGAGCTCGAGATGCACGAACGAGTAGAGCGTGGTGAACCAGTAAACGCCCGATTGATGATTGATCTGACGGCTGATCTCTTTAAAGAAGGCTACGGGGAAGAGGTGGTTTTTGACTGGGACCGGATTGGTATTACCTGGGCACAATTTGGGCATATGTACGCTAATTTTTATGTCTACCAATACGCCACCGGGATATCCGGAGCCAATGCGCTGGTCAGTAAAGTGCTCCGGGAAGGGGAAAAAGCAGCCAAGGAGTATCTTGATTTTTTAAAGGCGGGAAACTCATTGTATCCATTGGATGCCCTGCAAAAAGCAGGTGTTGATCTAACCCGTCCAGAACCGGTGAAAATAGCCTTCCAGGTATTGGCAGATACAGTGGATAAACTGGAAAAGCTGGCGTTGTAAACGTCAGTCGTTTTAAGTTTTTGGATCTTACTCCACGAACCGGAGAATGGGTGATTTGTGATTTCCCATTTATGACATTTTGGATTCCCCCACTTCCAAAAACCGATTTTTTATCAGGGCGAGATTTTTGTTAGAGCCTTACTGCGTGCCGTTCCCTGAGAATATTTATCGCCCGATCTGTTTCCATCTGCCGGATCTCCCCACTCCAATCCAGGATTTCCCCAATAATTCCAGCCAACTCAGTGATTGAATCGATTGAGAGTTGATTAATCCAGGCCAGCTTTGATCGACGGAGCAGGAAGTCATCCAGGTGTGTAAC